>ERZ1292625.4029-Hain-H41-01um-R1-4029-length-11287-cov-4_pt1 | contig 11287 bp, 10 predicted proteins | sample MGYA00564400_ERZ1292625 | MGnify/ENA primary metagenome ERZ1292625 (study PRJEB36523, sample SAMEA6512639) | groundwater metagenome | collected 2019-01-08 | study: AquaDiva: Metagenomics assemblies of 32 groundwater samples
CGGCATTATCGCTGAAAACGATCGTTACAATGGAAATCCCGTACTTGCTCACCGAACGAAGCGATGTCACTCCGGGTATGCCGCGCATGGAGTTCTCAAGCGGTACGGTAACGGTGCGTTCGAGCTCCATCGCGGAAAGGCCGTCGCTGCGAGAGATTATCTCCACCTGCGTGTTGGTCACATCGGGGAATGCATCCACCGATATCGTCACGTATGACCAGATCCCGATCGCGATAAGGAGTGCCGCTGCGACAGCGACGAATTTTGCATGGGACAGCGTTGCTTTTATTATGCGTTCAAGCATGGTTGGTATTCCTGTTGATCTCTACGATCAATGTTTATGTTCGTCCACGAGCTCTCCCTTAAGGAATTCTCCGCGCAGATATGGCGCCCCGGCGGTTACCACCGACTGTCCGGGCGTAAGCTCCCCGGAAACCGCGGCAACGCCGGAAGATATTTCCTGCACGGTAACGGCGACAGGCGTGAACTCATTGCTCTCCGATCTGACGAATACTATCCTCTTGTCGCCGGCTTCCTGTATCGCTTCCTCGGGGACGAGCAGCCGTATTCCCGCAGGTGATCGTACCGTTCCCGACACGAACATGCCGAGCCTGAGGAGCATATCCTGATTCTTTACCAGTGCGCGCACCTTGATGGTCCTGCTCTCTTCGTCCACTCGCGGGGAAACGAACGTGATCCGCCCGTTGAATACACGCCCCGCGAAGGCATCCGCACGCACCTCTATCGATCTCTGCCTTCCCAAAACAGCGATGTCCCGTTCATAGACATCGAATACCGCTGCAAATTCGTTCATGTCCGCGATGATGTGTATCATCGTCAATCGATCGACCGGATTATTGTCTTTCGCGTACGAGGAGAGGATGACACCCGAAATGGGTGATGGGATATCAAGCGCTGACGAACCATCGGAAGGCGTCAGCGTGCAGAGAATATCCCCCGCGCGTACCGATGTGCCGACATCGGCGAAGCACTGTTTTATTATCCCTGCCCGGGGCGAGGTGACCGTCGCCGTCGACTGCGGTTCGGAGAGTATTCGTCCCGAAACGGTGGTCGAGCGTTCAAAGATGCCGCGTCTGACCGGAACGTAGGTGAATGACAGCATTGCTGCTGCGCGGGGAGAAACGGATATCGATCCGCTGTGTTCGTCATCATGCGCATCGCCGCCGGGGTGATCATCATGTTCGTCCCCATGGCCTTTTTCATCGCCATGCGAGTCGCTGTCCGTGTGCTCTTTCTCGTGCACAGTTTGTCCGCTCGTGATGACCCGGGATACGATGAACCCGCACATGAGCCCGATCGCGAGCGCGGCGCACGAGATGATCATCGTGGTGCGAAGCGGGAACGTTTCGGGGATGACGATCGATCCGATCATCGAGCGCAATCTGACGATTATCTTCTTCATAAATATTCCTTCGTCCGTAATGATGTATGCAGCGCGCGCTCGAGTTCGGCCAGGGTGACGTCGTAATCGAATATCCCCTGATAGAACCGAAGGCGCGCCTCGTTCGCCGTTTTGATATACGAGAGATAGTGATACAGATCGATCCTGTTCTCATTGTATCGTATCGATGCCGCGGTGATGAGCTCCTGCGCCTCCGTCATCCCGTTGCGTACGGTCTCAAGGTTCTGCCGGGCGCTCGATGCATTAAGATATGCGCGATGAACATCGAACAGAGCCTGCCGCCGTGCGTGCGCAAGGGATATCTCCGCAGCGGTCCGGTCTCCCGCGCTCTGCGCAATGGACTTTGCATTGAAGTCCCAGAGGGGCAGTGTTGCACCGAAAATGACGGCCGTTTCCGTTCCTGTTCTCCTGATCCCCGCGAATGGCGCGGGAAGTATCTGCAGCAGTTCTTTCCAGAACGATTTCTCTGCCGCGCCATGGGTGAGCGCATGCTGCCGTATCGATGGATGCCTGTGCAGTGCGATATTGGTCAGCCGATCGAGCTCGGGCAGCCGTTCTGTTTCTGTGATCGTCTCATCCAGGTCGAGCGTTCTTTCAAGAGACACCCCGATGAGCATGTTCAGCTCGGAGCGGGCGATCTTTTCGCGGCTTACGGCCCCGATATGCTCCTGCTGCGCCCGTCGCAACTCGATAGCGGATGCAAGCACATCGCTTCGCGATATTTTTCCGGTCTGATAATGCATCTGCATCCGCGCGGCGAGTTGGCGGAAGAGCTCGACGTTCTCGCGAGCCACGCCGATCTCTTTTCCCGTGATAATGACCGATGCGTATGCCCGTCTGAGATCGGTATATAACTCTCCCCGATATTTCTGCACGATCGCTTCTTCAATGCCGAGTTGGTCGAACGCGATGAGCGTGTCGATGCCGAATATTCCGCTCAGCGACAAAGCCTGCCGCACCTCGATCGAACCGACCGCGGGATCGCCGGCAAGCAGCGTCGGGAATTCGATCTCGAGTTCCGGGCGCGGCAGCCCCGAAAAAAAAGAAGCGATCGCGCCGACGCGAGCCGCATCGATTTTTGCCTTTTGTATCATGATGGACGAGTTGCTGGCAAGCCCCATCTTCCAGATGTCATCGAATTGCATCGGCTCTCTGCCGTTTATATGGTGAGCCGTAAGCAGCACGGCCAGAGCGGCGAACGTTGCTGTGCTGAATTTTCTATATTTCATAACGCCTCGAATGGAGATACATGTCCGGGGATCTAGCAATGCTTTCAGAAAAGCATTCAGACGATCGGTATGCCGGCAGAATACGCGCGGTACGTCTCGTCTGCCGGCGATCGATACGCCGACTGATCAGAATGTGACAGGGGCTATCTGTTCGGGGGTCTGAATATCCGGGTGCCGATATCTACCGTTGAAAACGACGGCTGAGCGGACGAAATACGGCATTCGTCCGGTATCGGGACAGTGGTACAATCATTTTCGGGTTTTGCTGCTTTTCCATGCGTACACGAACAGATACATGCGGAGTCACATGAGGATTGCTGGTGAACAGCGTGGCACTCTGAAAACAGCGGCGCGGATAGATAGAACGCCGAGATGGCGGCAATGGCACAGAAAGCGACTCTGCTCATGGTGGATAGTATAACAATTATTCGTGTGAAATGTCAAATCCGAAATACTGTCCCCGGGAGCAGACACGTGACACCTCCGCTGGTTGCGGTTTTTTACGCCGCGTATACAATCCATCGCAATGAACCAGAACGTCCGTTTTCGCACATTGCCGTCGTGGCTCAGTTCACGTGAACACTATCACCCAAGGCGCGATCATTCCCTCTATATCGATAAGACAATACTCGCCGTCATCGGCGTGCTTGCCCGCATACGCTCCACGCGCAGTTCCGTCGGCGTGCTCGGGACCGTGCATCCGGTGCTTAAGATCATCGGCACGGTGCTCCTGCTGCTGCTCGTGTCCATGACGCGAAGCGTGCTCTTCATCGAGCTTGCGGCTGCGACCGTGCTTTTTGCACTGAGCTCGCTTGCCCCGCGTGCGGCGGTGCGGGCGCTCTCCGTAAGCATCATCGCCGCGCTTTTCGCTTTCGTGATCACCGCACCGTCGATACTGCAGGGGATGTGCGCCACGGACGGCGCAACTGGCGGCGGCCATGGATGGCCAATGCCGCCACGGGGCAACGGGTATCTGCTTGCGGTTAAGGTGGGGCTTTCCGCCGCCATGGTCAATGTGCTCGCGTTCACGACGACGTGGCATCGCATGACAGGTGCGCTCAAGATGTTCTTCGTGTCCGATGTTTTCATCCTCATCTTCGATATTGCCATGCGTTATATCTATCTCCTCGGCGAGTTCTCGCTCGATATGCTCTATGCGTTGAAGCTCCGCTCCGTGGGAAGGAATGTCCGGAAGCACCGCTCGCTCGTGCAGATGCTCGGCTCGCTTTTTCTTAAGTCGAAGGATATGGCCGAAGCGATGTACGGCGCCATGGAATGCCGCGGTTTCAGCGGGCAGTACAAACGCGTTCGGGTAAAGCATAATATCGGTGCCGATCTTATTTACAGTACGCTACATCTTGTACTGATAGCGGCATTTCTATTACTTCGGTGATGCCGAAAAGACGGGAAAAGAAATTGAACCATAGAGACCACCGAGGGACACAGAGGGTGCATTCGTCGGAATATTCACCGTTCGGCCCGTTCGTGTTTTTTTCATCCTCCGTGTCCTCTGTGGTTTATTTTTATTCTTTGCGTGAGGCCTTGTTCGCCGGGACTGGATACGCATGAGTTTCATAGAGCTCGAGGATATAACGTTTTCGTACGACCATCAGCCCGGGCTTGCAGGGTTTTCTGCGTCGATACGCAAAGGCGCATCGGTTGCGGTTATCGGGCCCAACGGCAGCGGTAAATCGACGCTGCTCAAGCTCCTGAACGGACTTATTCTGTCCAAGAATGGGGTCTATCGTTTCGACAGGGAAGTGATCAATAATGCGTTCCTGAAGAATTCCGCGCGCGCGAAGCGTTTCCATCAGCGTGTGGGCTTCGTGTTCCAGAATTCCGACGCTCAGCTCTTCTCGCCCACGGTGTTCGAAGAGATAGCCTTCGGACCGTGGCAGATGGATATTCCCGATGATGAGGTCAATAAGCGCGTCTTTGATTGTCTTCAACTCCTCGGCATTGAGCATCTGAAACATCGCGAGCCGCATCACCTGAGCGAAGGGGAGAAGAAGAAGGTGGCTATCGCCGCCGTGCTCGCGCTCAATCCCGAGGTGCTCGTGCTCGATGAGCCCATGGAAGGGCTTGACCCCAGGACGAAGGCCTCGCTCAGGAATGTGCTTTTGTCGCTGCATGAGGCGGGGAAGACCATCATCGGCGCTACGCATGAATTCGACTATGTAAAGGGCGTGTTCGATTCGGTGATTGTGCTGTCGAATGAGCATGCCGTGGTGAGTCGAGGGAGATTCGAGCGTGTTGTGAGGGATAAAAAATTCCTCCGAAGGCACAATATAATATAATGTTGACAATCCACCCATCCTTGGTATAGTGCCGTCATGCCGGCGAAAGAACAGTGGAAGATAGAGAGCAGCGATTTTGCGAAAGAGGCATCGCCCCTCATTGCGCGCATACGCGAGCTGCCGGAATACGATGAGCTTGAGGTCGCGTACGATATGCCGGCGTCCGATCTGATACTTGCCATGGCCGAAGACCTCCGCGAGGGGGCGAAGCTAGCGCTTGAGCCGATGATCGAGATGGTCGCGATCGGGTGGAACGCATCGATCGTGCCTTCGGCGAAGGCTTCCGCGTATGTGGACATGCGGCTTTCCGGCAAGAGCGCGAAGGAACGCGAGGCCATCAAGAAACTACTGTCAGTGATAATGAGCATAAAGACGCGGAAGCTCCCGAAGGATAATGAGTTCATCATCGATTGGCATATCGCCGACCGCGGTCTTCAGGGAAAGCGGTTGTATCTCGCGTTCACGTATCTGAAGGTGAAATGATATGAATCAGGATCAGGTCAAGGAACTTCTCCTTTCGATCCGCGACGCAAAGGAAACCTTCTCGCTCATCTTCTCCGGAAAAACGAGCGATAAGGTGCACGGGCTTTACAAACCCGAGTCGCGCGAGATAATCATACACAACCGCAATTTCACCAGTAATGACGGCCTCATCTACACCGCTATCCATGAATACGCGCATCATCTGCAGTTCACACAATCGCCGGTCCCGGTGTCCAGCCGTTCGCATACGGGGGATTTCTGGCAGCTCTTCCATGAGCTCCTCGATATCGCCGAGGAGAAAAAGCTCTATCGCAATATCTTCAAGACCGAGCCTGAGTTCACGGCGCTTTCCGAACGCATCCGCCGCGATTTCCTCACCGCCAACGGCGAGCTTATGCTGCAATTCGGAAAGGTGCTTTCCGAAGCGCATGCGCTCTGTGAAAAGCATCGCGTTGAATTCGACGATTATCTCGACCGCGAACTCGGCATGCATCGCTCAATGGCGAAGACGGCGATAAAGGTCTCATCGCGCGATATAGACCCCGCGGTGGGCTACGATAATATGAAGCTTCTCGCGCGTATACCCGACCCGAAAACGATGCGCATCGCCGAGAAGGCGCTCCTCTCCGGGAAAAGCCCCGATACGGTGCGTATGGAATATGTGGCGCGGCCGAAGTCGGAGGACAGGCGGACGAACCTCGTGAACGAGAGGAATCGCATCGAACGGACGATAGAGCGCCTCAATTCGCGGCTCAAATCGCTGTCGCGTGAGATAGAAGAGCTCGAGGATTGAAGCACCCCTATCCTCCAACCCAATGCCGTTAAGTTAAGTGAAAAAGAAACACGGGGTCAAGACCCCGGCTTTAATACAATGTAGAAGAACAGAGAGCACGGGGCTTTAGCCCCGTGTGCACTATGCTGCAGGGGTTGTTTTATAAAGCGACGCCCCACCAGAACGATCTTGCTCTGTCTTCATACGACCACAGCCGATTATGCAGCTCCGGCCCGCGGTGACGGAAAAAGATATTCCCGCCGTGCCTGAAACTGCGCATGCCGGCAAGCGACTTCACCGCTATGCGGTCGACGGAAAAGAATTCCCCGAGCCCTGTGGGCTCATCGACGCCGGAGGTGTGGCGGATGACTGACGCATGCTCGCCGGCGATATGCGCGAGATAGATGCATTCTTCCCAGTATGAGGCATCGTGCCGGAAGCGTTTTATCCCGTCCGGCAGTGCGACGATGCCGTAGAGCGTTCCGCCGGAAATGAAATAGTCGATGATGATCTTTGCAGCACCGGGTATCTCGCCGTGCACCGAGAGCGTATGCTCGCCCGCATCGATGTGTGAGACGCTAAGCACATTCCCTTTGTATCGGATTTCCCCGAAGCGCACACCCTGGTCGTTGATCGAGATAACAGCGCCGGTCTTCGCGTCAATGGCGACGGTGCGTCCCTCAGCGGATATCGATGTTTCTTTTATTGTTGCTGCAGACGGTGTGATCCTCGGTCTGTCCTCGATAATGTCCGGCAGACGCACGGTGTCCTTTATATATCGCGCAACACCGCGCGGACCGTCGCTCGAAACGCGGTAGCGCGGACCGATGTATTCGGTGAGATACATCTCAATGAACGCACCCTGCTTGAAGTAGGGGAGTATATACGCGTCGTGTGCCTCCCCCTCAAGGAGGCGTATCAGCTCATGATGCTCTAGCTCTCCCTGTCTTTCTGCGTCTTCGAGCCGTGCCGCCTCGGCGTTCCAGTACGCATGCAGCGTCGATGACATCCCCATTTCATAGCGGTGATAATTGTTCGCGGGAAGCCCGAGGTCATAGGTGTGTTCATCAAGCGTGAAATAGCGTTCCATCGGCGTTCCTTTCACGGCGGCGAAGAAGGCGCTTGGCGTCATGAATTCACCGAATAATTTCCCGAAGCGGTTCGCGCGTATGAATTCCTCCTGATACGCGCCGACGAACGTCTGGTCGATGAACGATGTTATCGCCGCGAAGGGAATGCCGTCGTCGATGGTCTTCGATACGAGCTCGGGCCAGTCGCGGAATATCGATGAGCCGTGCTTCTCGCTTTTCGACGCATGCGAGGGGAGGGCGGTTATCGTTCTGCCGTCATATCCCTTCCATTCGATGACGGGCTCATTGCAGTCCGGGGCGCTCCCAAGATTCTGCGCGCGATGAATGGCATAACGATATCCATTGTCCTTCAGTATACCCGGCATGTTCGGATGAAGCGCCATTTCCTGCGCGGCATAGACGACGGGGCGGCGCTTGAAAAGCTTCTCGAACGCTTCGATGCCCACGGTGATATGTTTCTTCTGGTCCCACACACGCCAGAGCTGCATGTACGGCTGACCCCAGGTGCCGTTGACGAATTCGATGATGCCGCTCTTCCATGCGTCGGCGAATTCCTTTATCGTCTTCGGATGCGTATCATTGAGATTGACGAGCGTTCCCGCGCTGATGTCGGGGGCGAAACGATATCCGAAATTCTTCGCCCACGAGAGATAGAGCGCGAGCACTTTCATCGCGCCCTCGGGCCAGTCGTACTCCGCATATCCTTCATCGCGAAAGAGGATGCCGCCATGGGGCATATGCATTATATAGAGGGGAAGTCCTGCGGCGGCAATTCGCGTCTGCTTGAGAAGCATATACGCGGACGCCAGTTTCTTCTTGGCATCGCCGAATTTTCCCGCAACATACGAGCGCGCTGCTGATGTCGCAGCGTTCACGGCGCTTTTCATATCGAACGGTGTGTGCCGGAGCCCTGCGAGCCGTGCGATGAGCATTGCCGCAATGCCGTATGCATGGAAATCGCGGCGCATATCGTTCTGCCTGATGGAACGAGCATCCCCTTTTGCACGGAGTATCGTTTCCGCTGTAAGCGCAACAATATCGCCGATGATCGCGGGCTCGGCCATGTTGAGATAGCTGCGGATGAGCGCGAGCGGATCGAAGGCGAACACCGCTGTTCCCGGCTTTACGACAGCGCCGGGGAGCTCCGCTATCGATGCAAGTCGTGTCCATGCTTTTGATATGCCGAAGCGCCGATAATTGTTCGGATTATAAAGCACTCGTTCGCCGTGCATCCCGGCAAAGACGATACGCTCTTTCTGCGCACGGCATATGTCCGATGCACGGAGCCCGGGGAAGGGCGGCGGCGTTTCGCCGAGGGAGAGAAAGACGGCAGCGTGCTTCTTTTTTGCCGTAAGCACATACGGGTCGAAAAGCGCGGATATCGCATAACCAGCCATATCATCGGCGATGCCATGGAATTCAACGGACATGCTTTCCGATGCGGAGGCGATGATATGCTTTATGACCTGAGGACGTTCTGTACTTATCTGCATGCTGCGGTGCTTATTTGCGCGATACGGGCAGTCTGTCGAATTCCCATCCCATCATGCCGCCCTTCATGTTGAAAAGGCCGGTATATCCGCTTTCGCTCATGAACGCCGCGGACTTGCCGCTCCTGTTGCCGCTTCTGCAGAGAATGAGATAGGTCTTTTTCTTATCGAGCTTCGCTATGCGTTCCTTGAAGTCCGGCGCGTAATAATCGATATTCGTTGCGCCGGCGATATGTCCCTCGGCGAATTCATTCGGCGTCCGAACATCGAGTATGACGAAATTCTTCGCGCCTTTGTTCGTTGTGATGAGCGCCATCGCTTCCTTAGCGGTGATATGCGATATGTTCGCATCGGCCGCCTGCGTGCGCTTTCCGATGAGCACAAAAAGCACGAGCGCGATGAGCAATGCCCCCGCGGATATCGGTACGAGAGGGATATCTTTCATGGTCGGCTCCTTGCCGTGAACGGGCGCGCAGTCGTTATGCGAGCGTCGTCGTGATGCGGTTGTATATCTCGTCGATAGTGCCCATGCCATTGGTGTTCTTCACCAGCTTCTGCTTCGCATAGTGCCCCAGCACCGGTTCGGTCTGGTTCTTGAAGACCGAAAGGCGGTTGCGGATCGTGGTCTCATTATCATCGGCACGTCCGCGTCCGAGCAGGCGCTTGACGAGCTCCTCTTCATCGACCATGAGATTGACGACGGCATCGAGCTTGAGCTTATTGCCGGATAGCATCCTGTCCAGCGCTTCGGCCTGCGGGAGCGAGCGGGGGAACCCGTCGAGGAGGAAGCCCTTGGCGCAGTCGGGGGCCTTTATCCGTTCGGCTATCATATTGATGATGACAGTGTCGGGCACCAGTTCTCCTTTCTGCATGAAGCCGTTCGCCTCGGCGCCGAGTTTGGTGCCGTTCTTCACGTTCTCGCGAAGCATGTCGCCGGTGGATATGTGTGCGATGGAGTAATGGTCCTTCAAACGGGCAGCCTGCGTGCCTTTGCCTCCGCCGGGCGCTCCGACAAGTATCAATATCATAGTAGCTCCTTGGAAGTAGTGCGGGGGATTGTATCATGCGATGGCAAATTTGTAAATCAGGAATAGTTTGATATACTCTCCGCCATGAACGATTTGCAGCGCCGGATCATCATCGTCAGAGTTGCCGCCGGTATCTTCATCCTGCTTGCGGCGCTCGGCCTCGCCGTTCTTTTTTCGAGCACGCCCGCGGTACGTATCGCCATGCGTACCGCGAAACCGGAGGAATTGACGGCGCGCACGTCCGCACGTGTTGTCGCCGTGAACCTCTCCGGCACGTTCAGAAAAGGCCCGGGTGTTTCGGGAACACTAGCCGGCTCATGGCCGCGCTTCCGCGGTGAGCGCATGGATAATATCGTCCATGAAACGCCCCCGCTCTCTTCGTCGATGGGCGCACCGAAGGTGCTGTGGTCGCTCGATCTTGGCGAGGGTTATGCCGGACCTGCGGTGGCCAACGGCCGCGTATATATCATCGACTATGATGAGGCGAGCCGAAGCGATGTGATACGCGTGCACTCCGTTGATGACGGACGCGAGCTGTGGCGCCGCTCGTATAAGAACGATATCAAACGCAATCACGGCATGTCGCGTACCACCCCTGCCGTCGCCGGGAATTATCTCGTGACCATCGGTCCGAAATGTCACGTTGTCTGCCTCGATGCCGCTACCGGCGATTTCCGCTGGGGCATCGATCTGGTAAAGGAAGAAGGCACGAAAGTGCCGCTCTGGTATGCCGGCCAATGTCCGCTCATCGATAATGGCATTGCCGTGATAGCGCCCGGCGGGAAGAACATCCTCATCGGGATCGATTGTGCTTCCGGTAAGGTCGTCTGGCGGACGCCCAATACCGCGCGGTGGAATATGTCGCATGCATCGGTCATGCCCGTGACGTTGCTCGGCCGCCGCATGTATGTATACCCCGCATTAGGCGGGGTCATCGGCGTGTCGGCGGGGCCGGGGACGAGGGGTGAAGTGCTTTTCACGACGACGGCGTGGAACGCATCCATCATCGTGCCTTCGGCTGTTCCCATCGGTACGGATAAACTATTCCTGACGGCGGGATACGGCGTGGGCAGTGCTGTCTTCACGCTTGCGCCCCGCGGAGGCGGCTTTTCCGTTACGCGAACGGCACAGTACGGCAAAGAGACGTTCGCCTCCGAACAGCAGACGCCGATACTCTACAACGGTCGCCTCTTCACCGTCATGCCCGCCGATGCCATGGCGCGAAAACAGCAGCTCGTATCGATGACAACCGACGGAAAGGTCATATGGGAAAGCGGGAAGGATGATCGCTTCGGCCTCGGCGCGTACATGATCGCTGACGGGAAGATATTCCTTCTCGATGACAACGGAATGCTCACCTGCGCCCGCGCCGACGGTACATCGTATCAGCGGCTCTATCGCGTGAAGATATTGTCAGGGCGCGAATCCTGGGCGCCGATGGCGATGATTTCCGGGCGGCTTATCGCTCGCGATT
>ERZ1292625.4030-Hain-H41-01um-R1-4030-length-11286-cov-8_pt1 | contig 11286 bp, 12 predicted proteins | sample MGYA00564400_ERZ1292625 | MGnify/ENA primary metagenome ERZ1292625 (study PRJEB36523, sample SAMEA6512639) | groundwater metagenome | collected 2019-01-08 | study: AquaDiva: Metagenomics assemblies of 32 groundwater samples
GCCTTATCCACGCCGCCAGCGTTCATCCTGAGCTAGGATCAAACTCTCTTAAAAGAGCATTTGAATTAACTCTCAAGAACGGAACAAAAGAAAAAATACTCTAATGTTTCGTTTCGAATCATTACTCACATCAACATTTAATCTGCTAAGAATTAAACGTTGATTTTTTACCCGCCAAAATTTTCTGAAAGAAAACTTTGGCGGGTTTACTTGGACTTGCAATCCAATTTTTGTGAGATTGCCTCGACCTGAAAAGTCGAAACAATCTCTAGATGTTTACATATATGTAGTTGTCAAAGGTCGTCATTGTTTTTAGTGGAAAATCCCCTGAAAACAAAAGCGCCTCTTCTATAAGCGCTCTGGCAGTATATACTTACGACAAAAAGAAGTCAAGCCCAAATTTTAGGCCTATTTTGCCCAGTAAAATAGGGGATTTGAAATGTCTCAAAATACACAATTACGCAACAGCCATGGGCGAAAATGGAATTTGAATGTCGAAATGCGAAAGGTCTTTTGGTTTTAATCTTTGACTTGCTCCTAAAATCTCTATACCCAAAATAATACCTTTCTTTCCTATGTCAAAGATAATTCCCTCTTCTGCCTCCTTGTTCGATACAAAAGTACCGTCTTGAAACTTTATGTACATTGCGTCTATTTTTGGATCGTAAGTGATTTTCATATTATTTTTTATTTTCCCAAATTACAGAAATGATGATGTAAAAATCTTTTTCTTTTGTATATACCACCTTTACTACCCCAGCTTTAAATAATTTAAGAGCTAATGACCTACCCTGATAACCCGCACCCGTACTGTCAGGATTAGTGATGGCCTCTTTAATCATTTTCTCAGTAATCTTTCGCAAAACCATTCTCTCGCTCGTATGGTCAGTAAGGATTATTTTCATAACGTGTACTTATAACATCCTACCATGCGCCCATTCATATCGTCAAACCAAATTCTTCACAGGAGAGGCAGTCTTTGTCAGCTTTTTATAGCGACTGATTACAAGATTCCCACCCTGAATCGAGAACGAAACCTCCGTGCCCTCACGCCAGCCGAGTTCACGGAGAATCTCTTTTGGAATCCGCAACCCCAAACTATTCCCCCATTTTTGGATCTTCGTTGTCATATTATAAGTTTATACTATGTATATACGGTGTCAAGAAATTACATCACACTTTTTGCTAAACAATCGGTCCAAGACACAAATCTGCTGATTCGTGACTGTCCCCATTATTTCCTAAGGAAAATCGGGGCTTTTTGGGACTTTTTGGGCTAAAATCTATGCGACAATTTCTTTTGCCACAACATGTCGGAATATGACCCTGCAATAGTTTTATATTCCCCTAATGAGAGCTTTTGTTTAATTTCTTCATGCTCATCATGGTACTCTTTACCACAAAGAGGGTCTTTACATACTGTTTCTAGTTCAACAAAATTTCCAAGACCGCTGGCAGTATCTATGTGAATTCTTGTATTTTTGTAAAGGTACAAATCGCGTCTTTTAACAACTCTCACCTTAACCCCAAAGATAGAATTAAGGACACTTTCTACAACAAAATAACCTAGAAAATTAAGTGAAAAGCGGTAGTACCTAGACTCTCTTGATCCTTTCTTCATTTTTCTAAAATAGATAATGAGCTCGTTCGCCATTTTTTCTTCGCGTATTTTAATTTTCGTGTCCCCCAATAAAAAATAAGTGTCTACTTGCTCTAATGTGTCTTTATAGGTACTAAAAGCCAAGTGAGTTTTAATATCATTTAAATTTCCAACTTCAACTTTTATCTCTAAATTCTTCATACTATTTTTTTCTTAAATATTCAACAGCATCAGCAGCACCTTCAAAAAATTCTTTACCAGATTTCTCTACAACAGAAGCAAGGAATTCCATTTGTCCGTCTTTTTCTAATGCCTGGTATTGGTTACCTTCAAGCATCCAATGTGGCTGATTTTCTTTTCCTGTCTTTGACTCATGCTCAGGCAAAAGTAACTTAATTCTTTCTTCCTTAAGATACAGCGGTCCCGAATAATATCCAAAACAATAATCTTTTGTTTTGTTGACTATATCTAATATTTCTTCATTAGTAATATCTGGTAATAATGGTCTAATCGCAACAGTTGTAGGAATACCTTTTTTATTAACTGATGAGAGCGTTTCTATTCTTTTTTCTGGGCTTGGAACACCTGGCTCATATTTAGCCAGCATTGGTGCAGAGATACACGTAATTGATGTAGAAAAAGAAAAAATATTCCCATTTTTTCTAATTTTATTATATATTTCTAATAAAGAAATAATATACTCTTCTGGTAGCGGTAGCTTTGTAATAACCGATATGTCTTTCCCGAGTTCACTTAGTTTCTCAAGGATTTCAAGTGCTTCTTTTTTGTTTTGAAAAAACTCAGTATCGCAGCCAAGCATTATAAGCTTTACTTGCTCAGGTAAGTTCTTAAGTAATTCTAATTGCTGGTCATCAAGATAAACTACTCCTTTAGACTGCTCCTGATTCATTTCATCCACAAAACAATAAGTGCACCCAAACGGGCAACTTAGTTTTGAGTATGTCAGAGCCCTCTCCTTATCTATTTTGATACCTTGCTGTTCAAATCTTTCAAAGGTATTAATCATATTATCATTATACAACAAACGTCTCAAAAAAGTGGGACGTTATGCACAGCTAATCTTCAGCTAAATATTTCTCAATTACCCCCTATTTTGCCATCCCATTAGAGACGGAACACGCTGCGTAACCTCCGCCCGCTTTCACAATAAAAATATTTAGTGAGTTCAAGCGGTGGCGGACAGGTCGCGGTCTCTAACGGGACTGACGCTTCTCAAGCACTACAAGAAGCGGTGATGCGATAAATACCGATGAGTATGTACCAATGAAAATACCAATCCAAAGGATGAGTGAGAAGTCTTTTGTTGATTCAGGGCCAAAGAAGAAGAGTGTTGCGAGGACGATCATCACGGTTACAGATGTGTTGATTGAACGCGTGAAGGTCTGCCTAAGTGATGTGCCAACTGTCGTTGCAAAATCGTTTGAAATTTTGAGTTTCAAGTTCTCACGGATACGGTCAAACACCACGATAGTGTCGTGCACCGAAACACCCATAATAGAAAGTAGTGCGACAACAAAAAGCGTGTCTACTTCTTTTCCAAGCCATACGAACACACCTGCTGGAACTATGATGTCGTGAAGGAGCGTCGCGGTTGTAATCATTCCGTATTTCCAAGACGAGATTGGCTCTGACACATGACGGAATGCATATGCTATAAAGAGTACTATACCGAGAATAACAAGGATAATAGCGTACCACGCTTTTGTGTGTAGCTCTGCGCCGATGGTTGGCCCTATTGAACTAAACTTTTTCTCCTCCATCACAAGTCCTTTAATGGCTATGGTACTAGTGAGCTTCTGGCGATCTGTCTCTGAAAGAGCGCGTGTCTTTACGATAACGTCACTCTCACCTGCCATTTGAATGCGAGCACCTTCAAACCCCGCCGCATTGAGCGCCTTTGTCAAAGTCTCTACATCAGGGCGCTTGTCGCCCGCCTGCCATCGCCTATCTGCTCCGCTTACGTTCGATGTAGCAGTGGCGGGCAGGTACGAAACTTCGATAATCGAACCGCCCTTAAAATCGATGCCTGCATTGAAACCCTTTGTCACCATCGCAAAGAAAGAAAGCGCAATCGTGATGATTGAAATAGTGAAGAAAATTTTTCGGTATTTTACTATGAACATATTATTTGAGCTTAAAGAAACCACTACCGAACAGAACTCTTACGAACGAGCCGTGTCCGCTAAATGGCAATGCAAATAGAAGTGTGCGAGAAATGGAAATTGCCGTAATCATCGAGATGATGACACCAAGCCCAAAGGTGAGAGCAAAACCTTTAATCAAACTTGTCCCGAACCAAAACAAAATAACTGCAGTGATGATACTAGAAATGTTTGAGTCGCGAATAGATGTCCAAGCGCGCGCGAATCCTTCGCGGAGCGCCTCGTGTACATTGTGCCCTTTGCGGAGCTCTTCTTTTGTACGCTCAAAAATGAGAATATTTGCATCAACCGCCATACCTATGGAGAGAATGAGGCCCGCGATTCCTGCCGCAGTGAGAGTAACACCCAAAAATTTGAAAAGGGCAAGCATGATAACGACATAAATCGCCAGCGCAACAACGGCGACCAATCCTGGAAGACGGTACCAGAGTACTAAGAAGCCCGCCACAATGACGAGTCCAAACACGCCAGCCCAGATACCTGCCATAAGTGCTTTTGCGCCAAGAGGCGCCGAAATAGTCTGCGTGGAAAGAAGTTCAAGCTTGTCAACGGGGAGCGCGCCTGAGTTCAAGCGACCAACGAGAGTTTTTGCTTCTGCTGGGGTAAATTTACCAGTAATCTGCGCTTTTCCGCCAAGAATCGCCTCTCGAACAACCGGCGCGGAAATTGGATCCGGGTTACCCAGCTCGCGGTCAAGATAGATTGCGATGGTCTTGCCGATATTGTCCTTGGTCAATTGTCCAAACAAATCCGCACCTTGTTTATTGAAAACTATAGAAACAATTGGTTCACGAGTTGTTGGGTCAAATTCAAGAACTGCGCGCTCGAGGAAACGACCATTGAGCTCGGTGGGCATATACGGACCTGCGAGAATTTCTGCTGGAATACTTAAAGGCTTTCCTGCAGCTTGGTCCGCCTTTATCTTTTCAACCGCTTTATTATAAGCATCAAGCTCTTCCTTTGAGCGTTCTTTCATAAACTCGAGCTTTGGAGTTTGACCAATCATCTCAACCGCGCGTTTTACATCTGTAACACCAGGAAGCTCCACAAGAAGGCGCTCTTCAACGGGGCCCGTAATGCCACCTTTTTCTTCAATCTGCACAACCGGCTCGGAAACACCGAATGTGTTGATGCGACGCTCTATGACATCGCGAAGCGCGTCCATGGCGTTTTTCACTTCCCCCGGTTTTACCGAGGATACATCAGCACTGTATACAAGCTGAACTCCGCCGGAAAGGTCCAGACCAAGCTTAAATGGAAATGTTTCTGCAAGAGCCTGCCCGCGGACGGTTTTCCCTTCGTGGAGCTTTGGTTCGGAGGCGTAGATGAAATAACCGATACCGGCACCGAGAATCAAAAGAAGTAATGCTCCAATTCGTGTTTTCCACATAATAGACAAAAGTATACCGTTTTTTACCTACTTTGCAATAGGTGGTACGAATGGGCAAATATGTACAAATATTATACCACACTTTCTTTTCCCATAGGCAATTCCTATGGGGTCTATGGGGTATCATCAAAACGTCCCATAATTGAAACAATGAGTTTGTGGAGCGTTGTGCCAATAACATAGCCGAGGAAAAGTCCGCCGAGAATATCAAAAGGCCAGTGAATACCCGCTGTCACGCGCGCGATACCAATGATTACCGCTGAAATGCCAAAGAAAACCGCGAGGTGCTTGTGGTAAAACCAAAGTGATGATGCGAGCGCCATAAAAAATGTAGCGTGACCAGATGGAAATGCGTATCCCGACTCCGAGATGAGGGGTTTGACCCACAAGAGAGCATCAGCTGGGCGGAGCGTGAGAAAAATATCTTTGAAAAAATGTGCAATAAACCATGCAGAGACAGCAGTTGCCCCCACCACAAAAAGGTCACGCACTCCTTTCTGTGGATTATCGCGATGCTTAAAAAGATAAATAAAAAGAGCTCCGAGGATAATAAGCCCGTACCACTCGGCAGTAAAACCAATCGCAGCGTCGAGAAGAGTACTTCTGTGCGCAAAGTTATAGAAAAAATTAAATATTGTTTCGTTCATAGTATTGTTTAGTTCCCGCTCCTTGAAACGAGCGTCTTTATTGTCTTTGCCGCTATTGCAAGATCGAGAACAAGCGAGCGGTTTTTAATATAGTAAAGATCATAAGAAAGTTTCGTACGGGTCTTGTCTACATCTGCGGTACCTCGCGGAACATTGTAGTCCTTTATCTGCCCCCAGCCTGAAAGCCCGGGTGTTACCAAGTGACGCACATTGTAGTATGGTATTTCGCGCTCATACACACGCACAAGCTCCGGTATTTCAGGGCGCGGGCCCACAAGAGAAAGTTCTCCAATAATCACATTCCAAAGCTGTGGCAACTCGTCAATACGCGTGGCACGAATAAATTTCCCCACTCTCGTGACCATCATTTCTTCATTTTTGTCTCGCACCATACTGCGGAACTTTATAATCTTGATTAACACGTTGTTTTTTCCTATACGTTCTTGAAAAATAAAAGCGGGGCCGCCATCGTCCATTTTTATTGCAAGAATCACAAACGGATAAAGCGGGAGTGAAATTATCCACAAAAAAGAACCAGCAAAAAGATCCATCAACCGTTTCAAAATATCATAACCCATATGTGACGCAGAAGATATATTTTCAAGAAACCAGTTGTACTTTACGAGCGAAAGCGGAATGCGGTCAAAAACCTCTTCATACACTTTATACATATCAAGGAAACGCACATTCGAAAAAATGAGATTGTAGAGCGCCGGCAAAATTGCTTCGGCCTTTTCGTTCCGTAAATCAACCACAATTGAGGAAATTTTCTCACTATACACGCGCGACACGATTTCTTGTTTGAAATCAATCCCGTCAATCTGCGATAAATCTACGGAAGAAACAAAATGAAGGTTGTAGCGCTTGCTGGCATTTACTTCTTCTTCAAGACTCTGCATTTCCTCGCCAGTACCGATAAGGATCGCGTGTTCTTGTCTCCGTGCTCCAAAAAAAGAGAAACCGAGCAGTCTCCACAGCACAATAAACCCAAAAGAAATAATAAAATAAAGTACCAAAATAGTTTTTGGGGCAACATTGAAATATGGCGTGAGAATGTAAAAGAAAAAAACTGCAATGAGACTGTTTGCAATCTGGGCGTTTAAAATAATACCAGGAAGTTTTTTTTGAAAAACGATTGCGTGCCGTTCATAAAGCCCCGCAATAAAGAACACAAAAATCCACAGAACCGATAGAAATGCAAACGGAACAACGTGGGCTTCAATAGTCGCGAGTGATGGAATCTCTGCATACCGAATTGCCAGAGCAAGCCAAAAAGAAACAACAAGCGAGATGATATCCCCCACAAACAGAACAAATGGTTCTTTATTGCCCCCGATAGTCATAAGAGTTTTCCTATTGTAGCATAAATACGCTATAATTTCAGCACATATGGCACAAAACCAAAGGAGGACAAAGATTCTATTTGTTATCACAAAATCAAACTTCGGCGGGGCACAAAAGTACGTTTTTGATCTTGCAACGGGGCTTTCAAGGAATGAGTTCGAAGTAGCAGTCATTCTTGGCGGGAAAGGTATCTTAACCGACAATCTTCGCAACGCCAACATTCGCACCATTGGGGTTCCAACACTACTTCGTGATGTAAGTCCAATAAAGGATATTAAGAGTTTCTTTGTGCTCTGGAAACTTTTTCGCGATGAACGACCCGACGTCGTACATTTGAACAGTGCCAAAGTAAGCGGGCTCGGTGCGCTTGCGGCACGTTTTGCCGGTGTGTCTAAAATTATTTTCACGGCGCATGGTTGGGCATTTAATGAAGAACGCTCCACACCAGAACGCCTCGTCATTAAATTTCTCTCATGGATTACCGTATTACTTTCACACAAAACAATAGCCGTGTCAGAAGCAGTGAAAAACGATACAAGAAAGTGGCCATTCGTTCGTGAAAAAATAATCACTATCAAAAATGGAATCAATGAATCTGAATTATCTCCGCGGATTTTGGCACGGGAGCATCTATTTGCACAGGCGGGTGCCCCTATCTCACACGACGCATTTGTCATAGGCACAATCGCTGAGCTCCACAAAAACAAGGGTCTCTCGTATGCAATCGAGGCTTTCGCAAAACTTTCTAAAGAAAACCCGACACTGTACTATTTCATTCTCGGCGAGGGCGAAGGAAAAGAGAGTCTGAGTTCACTTTTGAGTCTCTATGGGCTCCAAGGGCGTGTGTTTTTGTTTGGATTCGTGAAAGACGCGGCTCGTTTTTTGCCAGCCTTTGATTTGTTTCTTTTACCATCAGTAAAAGAGGGGCTACCCTATGTCTTGCTTGAAGCTGGGCTTGCGCGCCTGCCAGTTATTGCCACAAAAATTGGTGGTATTCCAGAGATTATCGAGAACAAAAAAACCGGACTCCTTGTTCCACCGCGCGAGCCGGATGCTATTCTAGAATCAATCAAACTTCTGAAAAATGACTCCAATCTTGCAAAGCATTTTGGTGAATCACTCCGTGAACGAGTTCTGACGGAATTTTCTCTTGGTCGCACCATCAGAGACACCATGGTTCTTTACACGAAAGATTGAAGTTTGATGTAATATAAATCAAGCAAAATATAGAGTTCGAATAAAACAGAAGCTTCGGCGAACATTCAAAAAAATATCTAGAAATTATGAAAAATCACCATCATAAAAAGGGTTTCACGCTGGGTGTAGCAAACGAATCTTGTGGTCGTGGCGGATGGTGGAACTCTTTGGACGCATACACATCAAAACCAAGCTACGAATGTCTGCTTCGCATCGGAGACGCAGTCACGACTTAGTCCATATTTTTTAAACCCCTAAAAACTCATTGGAAAGGGCGCTTCGGTGAGCAGGGCGAGCGTTCTTTTTCATACTTACCAAGAGACCAAGAGCGATGAACTCGATGAGGAGATGCGATCCGCCAAAGCTCATAAATGGAACGGTGACGCCTGTAACCGGCAAAAGCCCTATGGTCATTCCGATGTTCACCACAAATTGTGAAATTATGAAAACAGCAATACCAGCACCATAAAGCATCTCAAAATTCGTCGCACCAACAAGCGCAATCGCTAAAATACGCCAAATTATTAAAATAAAAAGCGAAAACAAAATAACGACACCTATGAAACCCCATTCCTCTGCAAACGCCGAAAAGATAAAATCTGTCTGATATTCTGGAAGAAATCGGAGTCTCGACTGCGTGCCATACCCCACCCCTTTGCCAATAATTTGCCCGGAGCCGACTGCGATGGTTGACTGATACGCATTATATCCGGTATCACGAATATCAGACATAGGATTAACAAATGTCATTATGCGCGCTTTTTGATAGGGCTCAAACACTTCCGCCCAAAGTGCGCCAAATGCAAGCGCTCCAACGAGAAAAACAAGGGCGAGGTGTTTTTTTGAAACACCAGAAACAAGAATCATTCCAAACCAGATAAAAAACAAAATCATTGCTGAGCCGAAATCGGGCTGGAGTAACACCAAAAGGAACGGTATGAATGCATAAACACCTGACACAATAATATGTCGAAAATGAGCAATCTCAACATGTCGTCGTGAAAAATATTTTGCAAGAATAAGTATGAGGAGAAGCTTCATCGCATCTGCAGGCTGAAACGCAAAGAGTCCCACCTTGAACCAGCTTTGCGCTCCTTTTGCGATGTGTCCAAGACCAAAAAGGATAACGAGGAGTGCGCTCATTATGATAAAGAGTGTCACCAAAACATTTGTGCGCTTTAGCATATCGGTATCCACGCGTGTCGCTATGAAAAATGCAACGATTGCGACCCCAAACGATATGAGCTGTTTTTCAAAAAACAAATTATCACCTATAAATGCGTTCATCGTAATAAGACCAAAAAAGACAAGTGTAAAGGAAGCAGATAGAAGTACCCAATCAATGGATGCCTTTCGAGAAAAGACTTCGCGTATTAGCGTAAGAACTTGCATATATAATCTCTATTTTTGGAAAATCGCTGTTGGGGTAACTACAATTTCGGTGATAAAGTTTTCCTTCGGACAAGGGAAGGTTGGTACTGTTGATGTAGCCGTGCTAGATGCAGAACCAGACGCTATACTGGTATCGATTAACCCTTTGCATTTTTCATTACGAGCATACTTTGTAAATCGATTTGTCCATGTGAAAAATATGTTTTGTTCTCCACCGCTTGGGATACTATCAACGTATGTTTTAGAAACCGCAACGGGATTTCGAAACGCATCATAGATAACAGCCCCAAGCACAAGTTTTGCGACATCGTTTATAGGGTCGGTATTTATCAGAACCGCATCAAAACGCGGTTTGGCGTCGGTGTTTATAAGGCTTTGGTTTTTAGTCAAAACGACAGAAGATGGAATGCTAGCTTTTGTCCATTTGGTCAGATCCTCCGGATCAAATACGACTTCTACACGGCTCGGATTTCCGGAAAACGCGACATTTGTCTCAAACAGAAGCGTTGCTGACGAAGGTGCGAGCTCTGATTTGCCATTTGTTTCAGCAAGTACCTGATCGCTCTCATTAAAAACACGAATAGTGTAGCGAAGACTTCTTATACCAGCGTCAGTGTTTACGTTCTCCACATACGCGCCAAGGTCATAATAGTTTCCTCCAATAGAGAAAGCTTTTGCCCAAACTACGCGCGGAGCTTTAACCTCAAAAGCGCACACAAGGGCGCATTTGCCTCCGCAATCAACACCAGCTTCGGTGCCATTTTTCTTTTTATCGAAGCAAGTTGGTGGTTGATTTATTAAGAGGTACACAGGATACGCGGCAAGCAAAACAATAGCGGCCATAAAACCAACTATATAAATAATTTTTCGCCGGTTCGCCCAGTCCATTAGTACATAATAGCAGACTCTTGGGCATAGAAAAAGCCCAGCCTCTTTAGAGTGGCTGGGCTTTTTCCTACTTTTTTACGATTGAATCCTTAGTTCTGGCGGCAAGCTACTTTCCCCTTGCGAGTATCATCGCCGCTACTGCGCTTAACTTCTGAGTTCGGAATGAGATCAGGTGTGACCACAGCGCTGAACCACCAGAACTAAATATTCAATCGTAATTGAATATAATATGTTGTTTTTGTACATCACCATTTCCTTGAGGAAATGGTCGGAACGGGTGGATTTGAACCACCGCCAACCATACCACTGTGATAAGGTTGCTCTCCCCAACTAAGCTACGCCCCGATGCGTATAGACATACAAAAAAACAACTTCAGGTAAAAACTAGAAACTAATTTCCCAAAAATGTTTAATTTCTAGTAAATTAAGCTTAGAACAAATAATGATTGTGATTTTCAAATTCCCAATATGAAAGCAAAGCTTTCATATAAACACGGCTCTCGGATAAAATACGAATAAATTCGTGCCCTATCCTCGTTTGTGTTTATAAGAATCGGCGTATTAGTACTCCTCGGCTGAAGCAATTGCTTGCCTTACACCTAGAGCCTATCAACGTGATCATCTCTCACGGGCCTCAAACGATTT
>ERZ1292625.3090-Hain-H41-01um-R1-3090-length-14076-cov-23_pt1 | contig 11284 bp, 16 predicted proteins | sample MGYA00564400_ERZ1292625 | MGnify/ENA primary metagenome ERZ1292625 (study PRJEB36523, sample SAMEA6512639) | groundwater metagenome | collected 2019-01-08 | study: AquaDiva: Metagenomics assemblies of 32 groundwater samples
CCATCAATGGACCTATGGGCCAAACATGGCAAGGAATCAACCCTGATGATTTCACTCGTGGACTCGGAGAATTCTCCTATGAAATCGCAGTAGGGAGTTTAATCCCTCGTGACCCTGATACTGAGAGATCTTCATGGATAGCCTTCCTCCAGTTCATAGCCATGAACCCGAACATAGGCCAGAGTCCCCTCCTTCTAGCCAAGACCGCGAAGATGTTTGGAGTAGAGGATAAATCCCTGATTCAAGAAATGGTAAACTTCACCCTCGCAATCCAGCAACAGCAGATGATGCAGGGTGGGCAACCAGGTCAACCCTCTATGAGTGGAGACATGGCTAAGACTCTAGGAGTAGGTTAATGAGTGCGCCTGGGAATGAAAGGAGGATCGAACTTCTTAACGTGGACTGGGCCTACGATGGATATGATGGAGATTACCATCCTACCTACTTCCTCCGTAATAAGACCATAGCCATTAAGATCGGAGGAATTGCTACGGTCAAGGTATATGGGAGGGTAAATGGGGTTCGGACCCAACTCCTCCCCGATGTAACAAAGGATACCCTTGTGCAGAATGAGATGCTTATAGATGAGATGAAGGCCCACATCAGTGATTACACAAGTGGCCCTGTAAGTGTTTATATCCTAGGAGAATAATGAACGCTAAAGAACTTTCACCCATTGCTATAGATGATACAGGCGGATACACAGTCCGAATAGATTACGATGGGAGCAATAATCCTATCTATATCGGGAAGGCTGATATAGCTACGGTTACCGCTACACCCCTATGGCAGATACAGAAATTAACCTATACAGGTTCCAACCTCACAAGTGTCACATGGGCTGATGGGAATGATTCCTTCGATAACGTCTGGGACAACAGAGCGAGTTTAACCTATGTATAAATTCAATCCATTTACTAAGAAGTTAGACTACTTTGAGAGTGGCGGCGGTGGCACTTCAGATTTCCTATCTTTGGCTGATACCCCGAATTCTTATTCAGGGCAGGCGAGACGCATAGTCAAAGTTGATGACGCCTCAACGGGTTTGGACTTTGCAACAGAATTAACTGTAAACTCTACCGATAACACTAAGGCATTGTTTGAGATTAGTCAAACGAAAGTGCCTACTACAGATCGATGCGGTGCGACTCATTTCGTTACCACTAAATCTTCCGGAGCTACTTCATTATCTGCGAACTGGTTTCAGTATTCAATAACTGACACGACTTCCCCAGGTGGATTCGAGATAAGCACTACAGCAATCACGATAATGACAAGTAATTCGGGAGGTGCAATTCCTACAGGGCTTTGGGTTTTATGCGTAGGGCCAACCACTGCATCCACGCCATTCATGGGAATAGGGGCGGAGATAAATTATCAAGAACGTATTGCAGACAGGGGGCTGTATACTAATCGCCCAGCAGCGGCATGGTTTAGTGCAATCCTAAACATCGTGCCTGAATCCTTTCCAACATGGGCTGGGGATGGGTATAATGTTTCGGCAGGCATTGTTTTTGCGGCCTCTGTGCATACTCCATATCCGGCAATGCATGTGCCCATATTTATCCAAGAATTAAGCATTGCATCGGGTGGGATAGGGATGTTGATGCAGGGAGGTACGAGTTCATCTAATGATCCTCGAACCGCCGCAGAATTTACCGGACACTTTAACAAGGGTTTGGATTTTTCAGCCGCAACGTTAAACAGTGCGAATAAAGAAGCCCTAACACTCGCGAACCTTCAGACTGTAGTGTTGGGAACAGCACGACTTAGAGGCAATGGAAACGACCTCGAATATTATGACGTGACCGCAGGAGCATATAAAACTTTCTCTAATCTCGGGGGCGTTAACGCTTTCGACGGCGGTGCGTTTACGGACACGTATGTTGCTACAGTTAATTTTGATGGAGGGGTGTTTTAATGGGGAAACTTCAAATACGTCGTGGAAACCAATCTGCATTGCCAGTGCTTGACTCGGGCGAACCTGGGTTGTCTACGGATACTAATCGCCTATATATAGGTACACCAACTGGGAACAGGGAAATCCAAATTATAGGTGATGCTTCCTCGTACACACTTTATGTCGCTACTGTTGCATTGGGTGGGCGGGCTGAATCGGCTGGAGCGACTGGAAGGCTTATTCGTAGCTCTACTGCGACTTCGACCACCGCCAACAAACTGGTTGATTCAGGGGCGACATTTACGTCTGCAACACATCTCAACAAAACTCTCTATAACTCAACAGATGATACATGGGCTAAAATAACTGCTATTGATTCGACGACACAAGTTTCGATCTCAGATGACATTATGGCGAGTGGAGAATATTATGTAATATCCAACGCTTACTCTACTGTGCAGGAGGCCATAAACGCTGTTCCTGTATTCGTGAATAGCAATGTTAGTATCAGAATTAGCAATGGAACTTTTGCGGAAAACGTTACATATCGAGGGAAAATATCTGGGGCTTACTCTCTCTACATATACGGTACATTGACATTACTTGAGCTTGTATCCAGTGCAACAGTGGCGGCTGGAACCGGTGCGACTCAAGGGGCGGTGACGTCGGTGGGGAGCTTCGCTGGGAATAGCTATGCTAATAAGCTCGCCTATTTTGTTACTGATGGAGTATATAGATTGATAGATTCGCATACCAATGACGTATTAACTATAGTCGGGACCGCGGCTTCATCTACAGCCCAAGATGTCAAAATATATGACTGGGGGACATTAATATCTTTTATCTCAAGCGCTGCAATGCTTACCGTGTCAAATCAAAAGAATTTATACATATATTCGCTGGCCATGCATAATGGGACCAATACAAATAGAGCCTTTGCAATTGATAGTAATTCCTCTGCTCAATTACTATACTGCTCCATAGACGGAACTATCCTTATCAATACCTATTCAGGGTTTACATTCGACACAAGCTTCACCAATGCAAACACCGCCTTAGTCCCTATACATTGTCAGGGTGGGTCAGTAGGGGATTCATCAAGGTCGAAGCATTTAGCAGGGGCTACGGCGCAAGAAGTCCTCCGCGCATGGGGAGCGTCTGGATATAATCTCAGGCGTGGTACAATCATAGATGGTAATGGGTTCACACCAGCTTACGGATTCAATGTTTTCTCAAATGGTTATGGTAATTGTTACGCCGCCGCATCTGACGGTTATCCAAGGATTAGGAATTGCAACAATGGTCTACGGGCCTCATCTGGAGGCATGTTAACAAACACGGCTGATATCCAATACTCCGGGAACACTACTAACGAAAGTGCCGATGCTACAAGCTACGGCTATATAGATTAAAGGGGGCTTATGCATATACATTACAATCCAATTGACGGGAAAATCTTTTATGTGGTTTATGATAAGGATTGCTTTGCTTTTTTGCATAGCACGAATATTCCGCTATCAATCCTCACCATCGACGAACTCGACCCTGTATCCAAAACCCTCTGCTTCGATCTCATGCGGACTCAGGGGAGGGTTGATATGGACGGGGAAAACAAATACCATGTCAACGCTCAGGGCGCACTCATCGAGCTGATTGATTGGGTGGAGGCCGTGTATGAAATCATATAGAGAAGTACCCATACCGAAAGACCCCGTAAAGGAACGCCTCCGTGCGATCAAGGCCAAACTCAAAAATAAGCAGAATCTCACCCAGAAAGAAATCGAAGAGGCGCTCTTCGACCTAATGGGGAAGATAGGAATAGGGGACTAACTTTGTCCAACTAAATTCCCCCATCCTCTTGACTTTTAACCCTAAACCGTGTACTATTAAATGAAGTAAACCAAGAGGACAATATATGCCTATTTATACCTACGAATGCCCATGTGGAACTACCCACGAAGAAGTCAGGAAGATCGATCAGCGTCTCCTCCCGACTAAGTGTGTATGTGGAGAAGGGATGAAGTTAATAATATCTCCGGTAGCTAACGCTTATATTAGCGGATACCCTTACCACGACAGTATCCTCGAATGTGAAGTCTCAAACCCTGCTCATAGGAAGCGACTCCTTAGGGAGAACAATCTTATCGAGAAGGGATAAACCCAAAAGGAGAAGTAAATGAATATCGACGAGAGCGGGAACCCCATTGAGGAACCCCAGGATGATGTAGTAGTAGACGAAGAAATCACCGATTCGGAAGAGGGTATTGACGGAGAACCAGAAAAAGAGGAATCACTCCCTACAAGGGAAGAAAACTTCCTCGATCCTGACGTACTCCCAAAAGAACTCCTTCCACATTTTAAAAAGATGCAAGCCTCCTTTACGAGAAGGATGCAAGCCATTGCAAGCGACAAGGAGAAGATAAATCTCTATAATCAAATAGTCGCAGGCGGTCCTGATGCGGTAAAGGTCCTAGCTCAGAAAGTAGGACTCTATGTAGCCGATAAGGAACCCTCGAAGGATATGACCCCTGAATACGGAGATTCCTCTACGATCAGTTGGCTCCGCAAGGAGATGAAGTCCATGATCGAAGAGGCTATCGGACCTGTGAAGGAGAATACAAACAAGGTCAAAGCCTCTCAGGTTGAACGCTACCTCGATGAGAATCACTCTGATTGGAGACTTTATGATGATGTGATGGCTGACCTCGTAACGAAGCATCCTACACTCGGTGAAGATGTAGATTCCCTTTACGAACTTGCAAGAGGAGCGGCAACAAAGATTGAAAGATTAAAAGTAGCTTCAAATAAACGCTCACCCACCGTGAATAAGAGTTCTACTTCAAGTAGACCAGCCTCAATCCCAAAGAGGGCTGAAACTCTTGAAGAGGCAATCTCGATGGCTAAAGCAAAATACGGGCTTAAATAACAAAAGGAGAGAGAACATATGTCAACACCGTCCTCAAGGACTATAAACTATGACGCAATGCTCTCCTCGGTCCTCGATAACTATAAGGATAAGATGCAGGATGTCATATTCTCCTCATCTGTCCTTCTCTCTGCGATCAAAAAGCATGGAGGTTACGAGACGAGGGAAGGTGGGGAAAAGATAAGCGTCCCCCTTATGTATGGCAAAACCCCTGTTCAGAGTTATTCAGGGTATGATGTACTCGATACTACCCCTGTGGATGGCATCACAAGGGCATTCTATGAGTGGAGACAACTTGCTACACCGATAGCGATCTCCCGTATCGAGGAGCGTAGGAACACAGGTGAAGCCCAGCTCTTCAATCTCCTGAAGGAGAAGATTCAGCAGGCTGAGATGTCGATAGCTGAAGAAGTTAACTACCAGCTCATCGGGAAAACTGTCGAGAGTGGAGCATTCGTATCTGGTAATGGTGGAGATGATCTCGACCCTCTTCCAATGATAATCCCGAAGAATCCCTCGACATCGACCTCAATAGGTAACATCAACCAGTCTACCTACTCATGGTGGAGGAACAAGTCTGTGGATGGTTCCACCAATGGTGCTACCACACCAGACTCTGGAATCGTAAAGGGTTATGACCTGAACACATGGGCTGAACTCCACATGGCACTTCGTCATCTCTACAACCAGTGTTCTCGTGGCTCAGGTGGAACTCCAAAGATGGTCATAACTGATCAGGATGGGTATGAGACATTCGAAGCTTCTCTTGCTGATAAAGTCAGATACACCCAGCAGACTGATGGCTCCCTTGCATTCGATAACATCCTCTTCAAGAAGGGTTGTCCGATGTACTGGGACGAGATGGTTCCAGACCTTGAGAATGGTGTGAACTATGAAAGTGCGTCTCATGCGACATCTACCTACTTCATGCTGAACACTCAGTTCTTGAAGTTCATAGTTGACGCACAGACGAACTTCATAAACACCCCGTTCACCAAGCCAGAGAACCAGGATGCGAAGGTCGCTCATATACTCCTGTATGGAAACCTCTGTTGCACTAACAGGCGCAAACAGGGTGTTCTGTATGGAGTTTCACAGTCTATAACTTCATAACCAATATTAAAGGAGGCTAACCATGCTTTTGAAAAGAATAAACAGAACAGACCCTGAACAGGTATTCATCATACTGAGGAATGACGAAGCTTCAGCCGCTTGGGTAAAGGGTGGGCCGGTTGTACTTCAGTCAGATGGTACGAGGGATGGAGTAGATGCGATTAAGCTCGTGACGGGTACAGCCGCAAAGGTTCCTCTCCTCGTAGGTATTGCTGACAAGGCGACCGTCGCAGGTGACTACGGGATGGTTCAGGTCTATGGTATGAGAACCGATGCTGTTATCAACCAGGCTGGAACCGCCTCAAATGCGAATGGAGCAGTAGGTGATGTCCTCATTCCATGGACTGCCTCGGACGCATTCAGTGGTGTAGCGGCTGGCGCGGCCACAGGATACTCCCCATGGGCGGTCTTGATGCAGACTGTAGCCTCAAGTGCTACGGTCGCTACGACCACTGGGAAGGTATTCCTTAGGTGCATGTAAGGAGTTAGAGATGGAAATCGCCGTGTATAGATGTCTTACATGTCAGGGAGCACTGACGGAGTGGAAGATTCTAACTGGTGAAGGGTGTCGGTGTGGGGGGAGGAAACTCTCCCCTACCAACCCCACCTTCTTAGAACTCTTCAAACTTATTCCACAGATCGTAAAGATCCTCATTACAAAAAGGAGACTCTAAGAAGATGGCTACAAAGGTACTTATATCCTGTAACATACTCACTGAAGTGGATGGGCAGGCTTACCCCTCGCACATAGTTAATGCCTTCAGGATGGGTAGAGATACAGACTGTGAGTTCATGTTTCACTCCCCTCGTAGGATGACAATAGCAAGTGCTAGGAATTCTGCGGTCGAAGCCGCACTCGCTCATAACTGTGATTATATCTTCTTCTATGACGATGATATGGAGCTTGATGTGAACACCTTCAAGACCCTCCTTTCGAGAGATAAGGATATTATCATGGCTCTTTGTTATATCAGAGGGTATCCTTTTAAGCCAATGGTGTTTAAATGGATAGATGGAGAAGAACTCTCTACAAAGATAGCGGATACGAAAATAGAGGGGAAAGCTATAGCCCTCTGGGGTAATTGTGAGGAGTTCGTAAGTGAGAATGGACTTATAGAAAATGTTGCCGCTGTAGGGTGTGCGGCTACCCTTGTGAAAGTAGATGTATTCAGAAAGCTAGATCATCCTTGGTTCTATACCGGAACCGCTAACACCGAAGATGTTTATTTCTGTATCAAGGCTCAGAGTAAGATTCCTGGAGTTTCGATAGCTGTAGATACAACCGTTCCAGCTGGGCACGTTCTAAAGGACAAGCATATCCTCTATCCAGCAAATGCGAAGATGTTGAAAAGATGGGCTGAGGAGGCTTCGACCATGAAGGGAAGGGAGGTTCCCGATGGGGTTGAAGCTTAATCTTGGATGTGGGAATGTGATCTTGGAAGGATTTGTAAATGTCGATATGTATGCTCCAAGAGCAGATGTCAAAGCAGATCTTTCTAAGAGGTTGCCATTCGAGGATGGAGTTGCCGAGAGGGTGGTTCTATGCCATGTAATCGAACACATCTCTTATCGTAAAACCCTCGATCTCCTTGAGGAAGTTCATAGGGTGATGGAGATAGGTGGGAGTTTTGAACTAGCCTATCCTGAATGGAAAGAATGTGTGAAGGCTTTTTTGGAGAATAAGAATGGTGAGAATTATCGTTGGTGGATTCAAACTCTCTATGGTTCGCAGACTGATGCAGGGCAGTTCCATGTGGCCCCTATTATCACTGACCATCTCATAGATCAACTTAGTGATGTAGGGTTTACAGATTTCGAATATAACCTTGATGAATACAATGCGATTTTGAAATGTAAGAAGTGTAAACCTAGAACATGGTTTTAAAGGAGGTTCCAAATGGGATGGAGTCAGGACTATGACAATGCAGAAAGAAGGCAGATGTATGATACGGGGATGAAGGATACACTTGGTAGACCAGTATATAGGTTCCTCCCTTTTCAGTTCGTAAAGATCCAGGGAGTAGACTATATCGAATTCATGTTCGAACCCACAGATGAGAACCTTTCTGGACTGAATGGAAACTCCTTCTCTCGAATAACACACCTCCAGAATGCTGAAATGGATGGGCCTTATTCATATAACCCAGAAGGCGAGATCGTATTCGAGAAACACTTCGGGATTTAATTGGACATCTAGACACTATGGGAAACTGACCAATGCCCTATACGCTCTCTACACTTAAAAAGATGGTGATGGACATAGTAGGTGAGGACTCCTCCTCTCCAACCTATTGGACCTCCTCTAATGACATCGAGCTTGAAGATTACATAAACGATGCCGTTGAGGAGGTTTGTGTACTTTCAGGGGCGTATACTCAGGACCTCCTTCTTCCACTTCATGCAAACCGGGATTATTACAGTCTCGATCCTGGGAAGGGTGGGGAGTTCCTATATGTAAACTCTGTGAGGGTGATGCCTGAGGGGTATAGTGTAGGGATGAGTGATTCCTTAAAGTTGACAAGGGAAGATTACAACTGGATGACTCGAACTGGAACCCCTCGAACCTTTTTCTTCGTGAATCCTGATATGATTAGGGTGGTTCCTATGTCCTCTACTGAGGGACAGTCCCTTGAGATTCTTGCCTCGACCATCCCACCCACTTACACTCTCGATAGTGAGGTGATTGACCTCGATGAATCTCTCATTAGTGTGGTGGTAGCGTATGCTGCCTCAATGATCTTCCTTTCTATGAGGGCGTTCCCGAAGGCGAGCTTATGGAGTAAGGTATACATGGAAGGAATAGGAAGGTCCTCCAAAGAGGGGACCTCATTTCTCGGCCGGGCGCAGAAGATCAAAGACTTAGGGAGTGCCAATGAAAGTAAGTGATAGCATTCTTAGACTTCGTAGGTTGTTAAGAGATAGGGACTCTCATGTATTTACTAATGAGGTAATAGTGAGAATCTGGAATGAGATATATTTGAAGTTCTCAGCCCAGAGTGGGATCTTGGAGGGGGTTATGAACCTTCCAGTCCCTCCTACTTCTTATACAACCTACTCTCAAGAGTGGGAAGAGGAGTTCACAGCTAAGCCTTCGAGCCTAGTCTATAACTTCCTCTCCCCCTTTACATATACCCAACCATGGGAAGGAGTAGTAGAGGTAAATCTCACTCCTCAGGTTACAGGAGGGATTACTTGTACACATGGTTGGGAAAGTCATTATGAGAGTATTCAGAACAGGATTAAGCACCACTTCCCTGACGATTATCTCTCTTCAGTATATATCGCCTATGACGAGAAACCTATAGATTGGGTCTATAGGAAAGAGGTTGAGAACGGGAATACAGTATTCAAGACTAGAGAGGGTGCATACCCTTCGATCTATGTAGATAGCGTAGAGAGTATGGATTTCTATCTCTATCCAAAGGTGACCTCAGTCTACGGGCTTACTGACATCAACGGAGAATATGGGGAATTGATGTATGATTCAGATGGAGAACTTACCTTTAATTCCGACTACGGAGTAAGTGTGTACTCCTCGACGGATGATATGAGTTCGAATTACGGAGCTATAGTGATGTATCAGGAATCCGCTGACGCGATTCATCTTATCTATAAGAGAAAACCCAGAGAGGTTACTCAAACCACAGATGATATTGAAATCCCAAAGTGGTGTGTGAAGTATGTGGAGTTTGGAGTTCTTGGGAGATTATTCAGTACAAATAGCGACGTGTTTAACCAGCAACTCGCAGGATATTTTACCTCAAGATATGACTTTGGGCTTGAGACCACAAAATTAGCGATTTCTAAAATGAGGGGTCCAAGAGTGTATAAGAGGGAAGATCTTAGAGGGGTAGGACAGTCTAAGAGGAGACTTGCTGATCTCCCTTCACATTACCAGTCCTACTGGGGGAATAGATGATATATAAAAGTAAAATTGGAAGAGAAGATATCCAGTATGGAGATGGGACCTTTTCTCGTATGGGAAGGACTGGGTTTGACATCTCTTTGACTGAGGTTATCGACCCTTCTCTTGAACATAATGCTGATGGGACGCATAACAAATTGACTCAGGTCAAGGATCCGTGGGTCGACGTGAGGGCTTACGGGGCGGTGGGCGATGGAGTGACGAACGATACTGCCGCGATACAGGCGGCTATAGACTATTGCCTGACTGATCCGCGCAGGCCTCGAAAATTAGTATTCCCAGCCGGTAAGTTTCTCATAACTGATAACCTATATATCAAGGTAAGAGAAAGTGCTGTTGGAGCTAATTGGGGTTTATTCCAGATTGAAGGTAAAGGCGGAGGGTCTTATTCTGATAGCAGTGTAGGGACTACTCTTATATGCACAACTACAGGTAAGGCTATATTCAGAATCTGCGAGGAATCGACCGGAGCTTATCCAGGCGGAGGGGCAGGTGTAGTCACACTCCCTTTGAATTACATGAGGCGCGTAGACATATCACATATAAACTTTGTAGGGGATGTTGCTAATCCTACGAACGTTGACGGGATCGTAGGGAGAGGTATATACCATTCCCGTATCTACAGGTGCGGATTTTATTCCTTGAACTACGGGGTACGGTTTGGAAAGCAAGGGGCGACGTCTCAAGAAACCTCAGCCGACAGTATAGAGCTTGATTACTGCGAACAGAACGTGATCAGCCGCAATATATTCAAGAAGGTTGAGAACCATGTAAACATAATGGCAGGGGACATTTCTACCATAGAGGGTAACTTCTTTTCAACCACGGCAACGGCGAGCGGAATAATACTCAGGCTTGTAGGCGGCCAGGATTGCTACGACATCCGCTCAAACATCTTTCATCCTTACGTCAATGGTACTAACGCGGCCCTTACAAAGGCCATTCATATCATAGGTGTGAGAGGCTATAAGTTTTCGTATAACCATTTCGAGAATGTAAAGGGCAATTTGATAACTGCCGACACGCAGGCCTCAGAGTATGGGATTTTAGAGAACAATCTATTCGCTGGTTCTGTGCAGTCAACTGCATATATCTTCAACCTGTTTCTTGGGGCTACTAATCAGTTCATACTAAGAAATAATAATATCGGGATGCCGAATCCGTCAGCCTCATTTATCAACTGGGCAGGTTCAGGTGGTGCGACAGGCAAGCAGATATTCATTGATTTTTCCGACAACAAGGTTACGACCGCACTCGGCGGCTCGACCACGTACGACATAACGGTAAATTCCGCTGTATATCGTAATGTAGAGGAGGGCAACTGGACTCCGGTGCTAACTTGCACTACGCCGGGAGATTTAAGCGTTACATATACTACGCAGTATGGAACGTACAAGAAGATAGGCCGGAGGGTGCTTAT
>ERZ1292625.4033-Hain-H41-01um-R1-4033-length-11278-cov-8_pt1 | contig 11278 bp, 11 predicted proteins | sample MGYA00564400_ERZ1292625 | MGnify/ENA primary metagenome ERZ1292625 (study PRJEB36523, sample SAMEA6512639) | groundwater metagenome | collected 2019-01-08 | study: AquaDiva: Metagenomics assemblies of 32 groundwater samples
AAAAATCCTGTAGCTCTTCTCTCTCCTGCCAGTAATATTCTAGACCCCGGTGCTCTTTCTACTCCTTGGGGCGGATGTGGACCTTTGGATGCTAACTGTTATCCGCAGAAGATAGATACTGCCATTAAAATAGATGTTCCGAAAAGTGTTAAAACTACTATCTCAACCAAAGTCGGGACCTCCACTTCCAAAGAGGTTGGAACTATCACTAATACTGCTCTTCTGTCTGCTCTAAGAAATTTATTTGCTGGTCCATTACCGAATGACTTCATTGCTAAACTGCAAGGACCTCAAGGTGTTCAAGGACCTCAAGGTCCAGCTGGAGCAAGTGGTGGTTCTGTTAGTATTATTCAACCTAATCCAACTATTAATTATACTGGTGGTAGTTTGTTTAGTGCTACCGATTTATCTTCCACTAATTTCATTACTACTGGCGCCAAGATTACCACCTTAAATGTCAGTGGTATTTCTACTCTAGCTACTTTGAATGTTAGTGGTAATACTACTCTGACCGATAACTTAGCAGTCAGTGGCGCAACCACTTTAAGTGGCAACATCATCCCTTCAGCCGATGTTACTTATGATTTAGGTTCTGCTACTAAAAGATTCAAAAGTATTTATGTTGGTCCTGGTTCTCTTTCAGTTATCTGTGATGCTACTGAATGTGCTTCAGCTACGGAATACAAACTTTCAGTGGATCCTCTGACTGGTAAACTACGAATCTGGGATGGCACGACTACTTTTTTAACTGTTAATACCACTGGAGATTCGGTAGCTATCGGACAATTGTCTGCTACTAAAGCTCCTACTTTAGCCCATGTTTTTTCCACTTGGCCTAGCGGTACTTCCAATGTAGCTAACAGCTCTTTGTATATTAATCCCGCTTCGGCTACGGCTGACTCCAATCTGTTGGGCGCGGCGGTGAATGGCACAGTTAAGTTTCTAGTGGACGCTGACTCAAACACCTGATTTAGTGCTATAATTATTTTAGTGTTTTATTAAAAATAATCTTTTTTAAAAATGAAACAAAAAACATATGTTCTAAAAATTATTCTTAGCATATTTATTATAAATATATTTTTTGTTTTTGGGGTAGCCCCGCCTAGACTTGCGCTAGTCGAGGCTGGTGAAAGTTTTGCTCGAACTAATTTAATCGGTTCTATTGATATGTCAGTAGAAAATCAAGCGAAAGTTTGTAAAGATAGCACTTGTGCTAATCCAAAACCAGGAATTATCTATTTCAAAGTTTCAAGTGATTCCCCTTTAATTGTAGATACTGAAAAAGGTCTCAGTGGAAAAGTTTGGGGAGACGAACTCGGATGGGTTTCTTTTAATCCACCTTACGGCGGTGTATTTTTCGCAGACCCTGCAACAGGATTATTAAAAGGGACAGCTTGGAGTGAAACTTCTGGAGCTATAAATTTTTCAGTCACGGGACAAAAAGTAATCATTGACCCAAAAACCGGAGAATGGAATGGTTGGGCTTGGGCTTCCGGTCCATATGGTGGATGGGTTAAATTTGATTGTAAAGATAATTCTTGTGTTCGTACTATATGGAGTGAAAAAAAGCAGACGGAAGCCTTGCTTCCGTCTGCTACAGAGGCAAGACCTCTATTCACTTGGACATCCGATGTCCAAGTGATAACTAGTAGTGTTTTAAATAATTTTTCCGATAGTTTTATAAATCTTTTTGATGGAACAGAACAATTAATTAGTGGTACATTTAATTCTCTATTTTCTTCCCTAACAAACACAGGTACTGCTATTTTAAGAGAGATAGCTAAAATAAATGGAAGTGCTTTCACAACTTCCGCTTTTAATTTAAAAAATCTTTTCAATCAAATGGTAGTTATTAAATATGAAATGGCTGATGTAATAGGACAACAATTTAACAATATATATAATTCTGTCGCAGTTTTTCTAGCGAATATTTTTACACAAAATTCTCTTGTTAATAAAAACGAACCCCCGCCCCCCCCTACTTCCAGCTTAGGGGAAAAATTCAAAGCTGTTGCCCAAGAAAAAAGTAAAATAATGAGTGACAATTTTGATATTTTTGTCACCAGATCTACTAGTCTATTTAATGGAATAACAGCTCTGAAATCTAATGTGTTTGATAAAGCTGGCGATGGTTATTATGCTTTTTCTTCTAATTTAATAAATCTTAGAGGTTCTGTTTTGGAGGGAATAAGTAATTTATTTAAATAACTTCAAAAATAAAAAACACTCCAATTTGAATTGAAGTGTTTTTTATTTGATGCGCGGCTGATGGGTGCTGACCCCACGGCCTCTCCCGTGACAGGGGAGTGCTCTACCGTTGAGCTACAGCCGCATATTTCTATTATACATAAAATTGTATAATTTAAAAGGTTTTTTATGTTTTGTGCCGGGGGTGGGGATTGAACCCACGACCTGAGGGTTATGATTCCTCCGCTCTACCAACTGAGCTACCCCGACATAATAAATACAATAGCATATTCAGTTATATTTTCAAATTAAGATTCACTTGATAAATGTTCTATTGCTCCTAAAATATTATTCCTTAAAGACGTTCCCTTTCTTACCTTGACCCTTAAAATTCCTTTGTATCCTTCTATGTTTTTTATAGAAGCTTTTTTAAGATTTGTTTTTATAAAAGTAGTTTTTGAAAATTGTTCTTCTTTTACACTTAAAAAAGTTGTCCAAAAAAATTTTATATTACTTTCATTTTTTCTAAAAAATTCATTTATAGTCAAACGAAATATTAGTGAACTTTTTTCTACTTTCCATAGTTCTAGCCATTTGAAATAGAAACGTATCATTTGCGGATTGCTATTTGTAAACCCAAGTTCACCATTTTCATATTTATAACCCTCTCCCCAATACAAACCCAACCCAATCATTAAAATATCTCTATTTGATAAAGTACCTATGATTTTCATACCTTCTTGTTTTTGTAAAATATTTCTTTCTATTCTCTCTTTTCGTTTAGATTCTGAATATCTTAAAAGACCTTCAACATATCTTTCTTTCCCTTGTATTTTTATTTTTTTAATTGCAGATTCGGTGAGAATTATATCCTTACACCAAAAACTAGCTGTAGATTTAGTTATGCCAAATTTTTTTACAATATCACCTAGGCTTGTTCCGTTTTGTCTTATCTTTTGAACTGCTTCTTTTATGTGTGGATAATACATAAGGTATATTATATACCTAACTAGGTACAGAAACAACTTGCGTATTTAAATAATTTAATATAATATTAGCAAATAGCGGGGTAGAGAAGAGGTATCTCGTAAGGCTCGACAAAATGGGCCCCTCAAGAAGAAATTTTTGAGTGCGTATTCGTCAAATTCGGAGAAATCCTATTTGTTGTTGATCAATAAAAAGACAATTCCGAGCTAAATCCAATATTTATTGGAAAATGTGTAGAGACTAGATGGCGAACTCCTTACTCTTTTAGAAGAAAGGAGATGGTATAGTCCAGACCCCAAATCCATCAAAAGATGGAGTAGCGAAAGCTATAGTGGTAAGCATAACCTTAAGACTCACGTTCGATTCGTGACCCCGCAACAATTCACCCGCCTAAATTTTATTAAAAAAATTAATGAAAATTAAAAAATTTTAAGAGTCGTGGGTCCCCTGTCCTTATGACTCCGAGGGCGAAGGCTCAGAAATTTTTTGAATTTTCATATAATTTTTATATAAATCCAAATTCTTGAAAAATTTGTTCATAAAGGGCAATTACCCTTTTTGCTTCATGCAAAGAAAGTCCAAAAGAAGAACCCTCGTGAGCTATTTTATTTCTTATATTGTGTACCTCCCAGGCAGAACTAAGATTACGAAAATTAGCCTGATTCGCCTCTTTTAATTTATCTCCCAGATTTTCTCCTTCAAATCCTAATCGAGTAAGTAAATCAAAAAGCATAGAGTCAGCCTCAATAATTGCAAGTTTCCAATCATTTTCATTTATGGAAAAAAGATAGTCTAAAACTTTTTTCCATCGTTCATTTTTAAATTCTCTTTCCTGTAATTTTTCCTTTTTCAAAGCTTGGGTATGTGCATATCCAGTAATTTCATGTTTTAAATATGTACGTTCTTTTTTTCTAATCTCAAACATTCTAATCGTAGTGTAAATAATAATAGCAATAAAAAATATTACCAAAACAGAAAGAATAATATAAAGAACATTTAATCCTTTAGCATTAAAAATAGAACCTAAAAATGGGACAATATGATTAAATAAGTATTCCGGGTCAAGTAACTTAGAGCCAAGAAATGAATTTTCTATAAGAGGATTGGGGCTTGATGTATACATATTGGTTATTGTATCATAAAAAATTATTCTTTTTTTAGGGACTCAAATTTCTTGCCTATTTCAAAAAGCAAATCTTCTCTCTGGTGAGGTGCTATGAATTGGATACCCAATGGCAATTTCTTCCCTTCTTCCTCAATAAATCCTGATGGAATGGAAATCGCGGGAAGACCCGTCATGTTAGCAGGTCCCGTGAAAATATCTTCTAAATACATTCTTATTGGATCATTAACTTTCTCTCCAATTTTAAAGGCTGGTCCAGTGGTTGTGGGAGTCAAAATTAAATCAACCACGTTAAAAGCTTTTTTATAATCATTCATAATCAATTTTCTGACAATAGTAGCCTTATTATAATAAGCATCATAGTATCCATGAGATAAAACATAAGTACCTAACAAAATTCTTCTTTTGACTTCCTTACCAAGACCACAACCCCTAGTTTTAAGATAATCTTCTCTCAAATTTTCTCCACCTTTATAAAGACCATACCTAACACCATCAAAACGAGCCAAATTAGCGGAAATTTCAGCTGGAGTAATAATATAATAGGAGGGTACAGAATATTTAACATAAGGAAGTTCTATGTCTAAAACTATGTATCCGAGGGATTTTAATTTTTCAATAGTCTCTTTAAAATTGGAAAGAACCCTATCGTCTACACCCTCCCCAATAAGATGTCTCGGTACTCCAATTATTGGTTTATTAATAACCTTTTTCTCATAAAAATCTGAAGAAATAGATGTACTATCCATTTTATCCTCGCCCTTAATTAAATTAAAAATAATTTCGACATCAGAAATATTTTTACCAATGGTACCTATAACATCTAAAGATGATCCCATAGCGATAAGCCCATTTCTAGATACTGAACCATAAGTTGGTTTAAGACCGACAACTCCACAAAAACTAGCAGGTTGTCGACAAGAACCAGCTGTATCTGAACCAAGAGCAACCAATGCCCCATACATTGCAATAGATGCAGTAGAACCCCCAGACGAACCTCCGGCTACTCTTTTTATATCATGTGGATTTTTTGTTACACCATATGCCGAATTTTCAGTAGAAACTCCCATAGCAAACTCGTCCATATTTGTTCGTCCAATTATTATGGCTCCTACATCCTTTAATTTTTTAACAACTGTTGAATCATAGGTTGCCGTGTAATTTTCTAAAATCTTAGAACCAGCCGACACCTTATGACCTTTAAATAAAATATTATCTTTTATTGCAACTGGAATTCCTGTCATTAAAGTAGCACTACCATCAGCAAATTTTTTATCAGCCCTTTCTGTCTGTTCTATCACATCTTTAAAAACTTCTAAATAAACATTCAACTCTTTATTTTTTTCTCTAATAACTTTTAAATATTCCTCCAATAATTCCCTGCAGGTAAATTCTTTATTTTTGAAACCCTCATGCGCTTTTTTTATTGTTAAATTTTTTAAATCAATCATATACATTCAAATTATGAAAATAAAAATTTTAAGAGTCGTGGGTCCCCTGTCCTTATGACTCCGAGGGCGAAGGCTCAAAAATTTTTGATTTTCATAATTTTATCATAAAATTTTCTTTACTTTTAAGAAACCATCTTGTGAATCTGGAAATTGTTTTATGATTGATTCTTTTGAAAATTCATGCGATTCTGTTTGCCCTCCAGAGGCGGGTAAATCTTCTCTCCAAACATTATAAGTATCATATTTAGAGTCTATTTCTTCCACTTTTACGCCTTCAATTGTTTTTACATATTCCAAAATACTTCCCATATCTTTCAGGATTTGTTTCTTTTCATCTTCATTTAGGTCTATTTTTGCCAGTTCCGCCAAATTTTCAACATCTTTGATATTCATCCCGTATGAAATAGGACGCGTACGTTTATGCGTTTTTGTCCTTTTTGTTATTTATAATATATTTTATTATTTTCATAATTTTGTTTGTTCTATGCGTCCGCGATTTCGTTCGGGATCCATCTCAAAAGTATAACAAAATAAAAGTATAAAATAAACCTATCCTAATAGTTCATAAAAAACATCTACGCTATAGCGTAGATTGATTTACGTATGATTTTACTAGTTTAAATGTTTTGAACTCTTTTTGTAATCCAATTCTTTTTAAATAAGCAAGAAATTCTCCTGGTAGTGGTGAAGGTCCAACCCAAACACTTCTTTGAATCATGACAAAATCAAAATTTTTAAGTTGGCGACGAAACCAATCTCTTTCCTTCTTTTTTCCTTCTGGAATATCATATATGAGAAGTAAGTTTTTAGGTTCATCTTTCTTAAAATTAGAAACAAAAGAACATAAATATTGCCGCTTAATTTTTTTCTCTTGATTTTTATTTTTGGTTTTGTTTTTTGATTCACTAAAACTAGGTAAACCAAAAAGATTTACCGGCATACCTTTATAGTGCAATTTTCTCTTATTGTAAACCATATTTATAGTGTTTATTATATACCCTTCTAACCATCTACGCTATAGCGTAGATGTAAATATAATATAAAAAAAGAAACTACAAGCTAGTACCTAAAATACCAACAAAAAATTTTCACCAAGAACCGGAAGAACCGCCGCCGCCGGAAAATCCGCCGCCAAAACCACCGCCACTTTTTCCTCCGCCAAATCCGCCACCGCCAATCCACCAAGGAAAATGTCCACCAGCATTTTTTACTGCTTGATATTTACGCGAAACAAAAAAATCAAGTCCTAAACCAAAAACTATAAAAAAGAAAAATAAGAAAATAGAAAAAACTAAAGACAATGAAGCAAAAAGCCAAACTGCTCCGCCAATCGCTGCTCCAAGAATTCCCCCGCCCCACCAAGATTTTGACCTGCCTAAAATAGCTATAATCCATTGCAAAATAACAAAAGCAAAAACAAAAAATCCAAAACTTATTACAGTTTTTTCTCCTTCTTTTGAATATCCTTCTGGCACTATTTCATTTCCATTTAAACTTTCAATAATTTTATTCAACGCTCCATCTATACCAGCAAAATAATTACTCTCGCGAAAAGCTGGTGTCATAATTTCGCTTTGTATATATGAGGTCGCAAGATCAGTCAGATCTCCTTCAACTCCATAGCCAGTATGAATGCGAGTTTTACGTTCATCCATAGCAACAAGAAGCAAAACGCCGTTATTTTTATCTTTTTTGCCTATGCCCCATTTGGTAAAAATATTTTGAGCGACATTTTCAACAACATCTCCATCTAAAGATGGAATTATAACCACCGCAATTTCATTGCTGGTTTGTTTTTCAAAATTTGAAATTTTATTTTCCAGAGAATTTTTATCTTCCACAGAGAGAACATTTGCATAATCATTTACAAAACTCTGTGGTCTATCAGGAATATTAAAAGCCAAGCTCTTATACGTCCCAACAAAAAACACAAAAAATAGAATCAAAAAAAAGAACTTTTTCATTAAATTATAAGTTATTAATTAAAAATCCACTTCTGGATTTATTTTTGCTTCATCTGTTACTTGAAAGTAAACTCGTTCTGTTACACCAAAAATTGAAGCCAGAATAGAATTAGGAAATACTTTCACGCTAGCATTCAAATTTTTTACTAATTCATTATATTTCATTCTTTCAACCGCGATTCTATTTTCAGTACCCGCGAGATCTACTCTTAAGTCACGAAAAGATTGAGAAGATTGTAATTCGGGATAATTTTCTGCAATAACTAAAAGCCTACCTAATGACGATTCTAACTGTCCTGCGGCTGCAGCTTTTTGATCTACTGTGGTAGAACCAGCATAACGTGTTCGAGCTTCTGCTAAATCTCCAAAAACTTTTTGCTCTTGTTTTGTTATGCCTTTAACAGTATTAATAACATTCGGTATCAAATCAAAACGTCTTTGTAATTGATTCTCCACTTGGGCCCATTGACCATCTATACTTTCATTTTGAACAACAAAAAAATTATATTTTCCTATAACCCAAAATGCTAAAACTAAAACTACCACCAAAACAATTATCCACGTCTTATTTTTTTGCCAAAAATTTTGCTCCATATTTTTATGTTTAGATTTTTGATGAAAAATTTTAAGAGTCGTGGGTCCCCTGTCCTTCTGACTCCGAGGGCGAAGGCTCAGAAATTTTTTAGCAAAAATCGTTACTTAATAATAATTACTTTTTACTTTGCCACTCTTCGACTAAAACAAGAAGTGGAGAAGCCAAAAAGATAGAAGAATAAGTCCCGAAGAACATTCCGGCAGTAAGCATTAGAGCGAAGTATTTTATAGATTCCGGTCCAAAAAAGAAAAGAGACAATAAAACTATTATGACGGTAAGTGAGGTAAAAATTGATCGCATATATGATTGGTCTAAACTTTTGCCAACAGTTTCACTAAAACTGGTTCCGGTCTTATTTCTTAAATTTTCTCTGATTCTATCAAAAATAACTATCGTATCAGAAACGGACAATCCTAAAATAGTAAGAGCCGCCACCACAAAAAGAGTGTCCGCTTCCGCTCCATAAAAATAGCTTAAAATGGTGAAAAGTCCGATTGGAATAATAACATCATGTAGAAGTGAAATAACAGCCATTAAACCATATTTCCAAGAAGAAATCGGTCTGGAAACTTTTCTAAAAGCGAAAGCGATAAAAAGAATAATGCCAAGTGAAACTAGCACGATAGCAATAATCGCTTTTCTGGTAAGTTCTTTACCGACTGAAGGACCAATAGAATTAAAGTTTTTTTCTTCCAGTGGACTTTTACCATCTTGCGAAAGCGTTTTCAAGAGTAAAGAATGTTGTTCTTCATTCAGATCAAGAGATTTAACAATATAACCCAAATCCCCTGTCGGCTGAATAAGAACAGAGCCAAGATCAAGAGACTTAAATGCATTATCCAAATCAGATTGCAGAGGTCGAGAATCTTTATAAACCACTTCTGTTAAAGCCCCACCGTTGAAATCAATACCAACTCGAAGTCCGAATATAAAAAGCGAAGCAATAGAAAGTAAGACTAAGACTATCGATATGCTGATAAATATTTTTTTGTTTTTAATAATAAACATAATTTTTTATTTACTAAAACCACTGGAAAATAAAAATCTAGCTACCTTTCCTTCTCCTATAAAAACAAGCCCGGAGAGAAAAATTCTGGAAATCATAATAGCTGAAAACATTGAAACTAAAACTCCCATTCCAAGAGTCAAAGCAAATCCTTTAATTAAAGACGTGCCAAACCAGAAAAGAATAATGGCTGAAATAATAGTGGAGAAATTGGAATCACGGATAGAAGACCAAGCTCGATGAAAGCCAGCATCTACTGCATCAGAAATGGCGCGACCAGAGTGTAATTCTTCTTTTAATCGTTCAAAAATAAGAATATTTGCGTCTACGGCTATACCGATAGAAATAATGAATCCTGCAATACCGGCTGCGGTAAGAGTAACCGGTAATAATTTAAACAAAGTTAACATAATGGTTATATATATACATAAAGCAAGTACAGCAATAAAACCTGCTAAGCGATACCAAAGAATTAAAAATAAAGCAATCACTAAAAACCCAATAATGGCAGCTTTTACCCCTGCATCCACAGCATCACCACCTAATGTTGCTCCAATAGTTTGCCTAGACAATAAAGAAATCGGAACCGGAAGCGCGCCAGAATTTAATCTACCAACTAATTGTTTCCCCTCTGTAGGAGTAAAGTTTCCAGAAATAACGGCTTGACCATTTGGAATTTCTTCACGAACTACTGGAGTGGAAATAGGCGCTCCATCTAAATAGATAGCCACCATTTTACCAACATTGTTTTTTGTGATTTCGGCAAAAAGTTTTGTTCCTATATCATCAAATTGCAAACTTACTTTCGGTTCGCGAGTAGTTTGATCAAATTCCAGAGTGGCTTTCTTTAAATATCTGCCAGTCAGTTCTGTAGAAACAAATTGTGGTCCTGCATCTAATGTTACTTTTCCATCTTTGTCTACTGTTGCTTTTTGTGCAGCATCAGCCGGCGCTTCAATCTTAAATTCTAAAAGTGGAGTTTGCCCAATCATAGCTGTCGCTTTCTCTACGTCTGTTACGCCTGGAAGGTCCACTATTAATTTTTCTTCCTGACCAGAAATAAAGCCGCTGTTTTGTACTTGCACTATTGGTTCAGAAACACCGAAAAGATTTACTCTGCGTTCTATCACATCGCGCAATGCATCCATTGAAACAGAAACTTCTCCGGCTTTTACCCCACTAACATCAGCTTTGTAAATCAAATGACTCCCGCCAGAAAGATCTAACCCTAGACGAAATGGAGAATTCTTAAAAAACGAGTTCTCGTTCTCAAAATTAGAGTTTAATTTAGGCTCTGATTTAAAGACAAAAAAAGCCACGGCTCCTCCCAAAATTAAAATTATAATTATTGATATTAATTTCTTAATCATAAATATATAGTTATTCTACACATTTTTCAAAAAATATGCAACCAAAAAACCTAACAAAAATCCACCTAAAATATCAATAGGAAAATGAACTCCGGCCACAATACGAGCAATACCAATAAGCAAAGCGGAAAATATAAAAATATAACCTGCCTGCGCAGGCAGACCTACTTTTTTGTGGTTAAAAAATAGAGCAAAAGCGAGAGCCATAAAAAATGTGGCGTGCCCCGAAGGAAAAGCATAACCTGTTTCTGGAATAAGAGAAGTAATAGTTGGGAAAATATCAAAAGGCCTTTGGGTATGAAACAAAATTTTTAAAATATAAGCCAAAAACCAAGCTAAAGCACTAGAGAAAAATACTAAAATAGTTTCTTTAAAATTTTTCTTATAAAAAACTAAAAATAAAAAAACTAAAAATACAACAATATATGGAAAAGTGTCGGCAAAAAAAATAATTAGTTTATCAAAAAAAACAGATTGGTGGGCTAAATTATAAAAAAAGAAAAAAATTGAATCATTCATAAAATTTATACCCCCAGGAATTCATTCTTCATGTCATCTCGGTGAGCCGAACGGGCATACTTGCGCATATTCATTA
>ERZ1292625.4035-Hain-H41-01um-R1-4035-length-11274-cov-19_pt1 | contig 11274 bp, 13 predicted proteins | sample MGYA00564400_ERZ1292625 | MGnify/ENA primary metagenome ERZ1292625 (study PRJEB36523, sample SAMEA6512639) | groundwater metagenome | collected 2019-01-08 | study: AquaDiva: Metagenomics assemblies of 32 groundwater samples
TAGAAGTATTTAATAAACATCTAAGGGGTTGCACTAGTAACTAGAATAGAGGTTATCAATATATGAAAAGATTTGCACCAATACTTTTATTAGCCATCATCCCTACTCTTTTAATCTGGCTTCCATTTTTTACGAGATTAAAAGAATTATGGAATATTCCACTACCACAATCAGGAATGGCCACAGTTGTATCTAATTTTGACGGACCACTATATATAATTGCAGCAAAAACTTTGTACAATCCTGAATTAATTGGTAAAAATTACCAATTTCCATTAACTAATGAATATTATTCGGCACATTTTCCACTATTTCCAATATTAATACTCTCATTTTCAAATATTTTAGGTAGTCCGTATTCAATGCTTTTTATAACATTATTGTCTTCAATACTCGCCTTATATTTCTTTAATAAACATGCAAGACTATATTTAAACGATAGTGACGCACTCTGGTTAACACTTATATTTTCTGTATTCCCTGCAAGATGGTTAATTGTCAGATCTGTTGGCTCACCCGAACCACTTTTCATAGCTGCCATACTCGCTTCAACCTATTATTTTGGAAACAAAAAGTATTGGTTGGCTGGTTTATGGGGATTAATAGCCCAAATAACAAAATCTCCAGCAATTTTACTTTTTGCTGCTTTCGCAACCCAAATATTTGTAACTCATATTAGAAACTTTAAGAACATAGACTTCAAAAAATATTTACCATTATTATTAATTCCTTTTGGAATAATTTTAGTATTTTCACTATATAAAATTGCATATGGTGATTTTTGGGTATATTTTAAATCGGGAGATAACATGCATCTATTTTTTCCACCATTTCAAATATTTAACTACTCCGCTCCCTGGGTTGGCACATTCTGGCTTGAAGAAGTTATTTTTATATATTTAATTGGAATTTTAGGAATATACAAACTTTACCAGAAAAAATTGACAACATATTTCTATTTCTCACTCATATTTTTTACACCTCTATTATTTGTGGCACATAGAGATTTAATGAGATACTCACTACCTATTGTTCCATTTTTATTACTTGGATACAGAGACGTATTGGTTAAAAAAGAATTTAAGATTGCACTAGCAATAATAATCATTCCAATTTATTTATATTCACTTGCCTTTATCTCTCAAAATTCCATGCCAATATCTGACTGGGCACCTTTTCTTTGAAGTAACTATTTCTTCTTCCAAATTACCTTTGTATACATTAAATAATTATATGGAAGTACCAAAAACACAACTACGAATGCAAGAACTATAAAATCATACTGTTCTCCAATTAATTTTGTTCCAAGTGGTCCTGCAATGGATTGGATAATGAGTGCACCAGCCGATGTTAAATTAAACTGTAAAAATTTTAGAGTTATAGCTTTTAACCCTTTTATTTCACTATCTTTAAATGTCCAAATGTTGTTAAATACATAATTATTTATAATTGCAAGTTCAGTAGCAAACAACCATACCAATAACTCAGAAAGACCCAAACCTCTAAAAACCCTCAAAAATAATAAGTTTACAATAAATCCAGTACCACCAACTATCCCGAATTTAATTATTTTTTGCTTATCTTTAATTCCTAAAATAATTGCAACCTTAAAAGTTGAGATCATCTCTTTTGGATTAAATTTTGAAGTCTCTTTAGTACGTGATGCAAATTCCAACGGAACTTCGACAGTCTTCTTAGAATTCTTTATGCTTTGGTAAAGCAAATCAACTTTGTAGGCAAATCTTGTAGGTTCCATTAAATGATCAAGATCAATTTGGTCTAATACTCCCTTAACTCTGGTTAGTCTAAATCCTGTTGTCAGATCATGTAACGAAGGCTTGAATAAAACTAATCTTATAAATAAGTTTCCAAAAAAACTAATAGCTTTTCTAAATAATGCCCACTCCTTTGGAACCGAACCACCTTTTATATACCTACTTCCAATACAATAATCGGCACCAGCCAAATAAGCTTCAACCATCGGCTTTACAAACCGAGTAGGATGTTGAAAGTCTGCATCCATTTCCATTACGGCATCAGCCCCTAATTCTATAGCTTTTTTAAATCCAGCAATATAGGCCCAACCTAAACCTTCTTTATTTTTTTGAAGTAAATGCAGGTTTTTATATTTCTTTTGAAGTATTTTAATTAAATCCCCAGATTTATCAGGTGAATAGTCATCAATAACTAACAGATGCATCTCAGCCCCAATTATTTCAGGAAATTCCTTGTCAAAAAGCTCTGGAATTATGAGTTTTAAATTTTCAGCTTCATTATACGCAGGCATCACAATTACGACTTTTTGCATACATAAATGTTACAATATCTTTATGCAAATTGATATTATTACTTTATTTCCAAAAATGTTTGATGGGCCCATGAATGAATCAATTATGTGGAGGGCACAGGATAAAGACTTTTTAAAATTAAATATTGTAGATATGCGTCAATTTGGTATAGACGAGAGAAGAACAGTTGACGACAGGCCATATGGTGGAGGTGCAGGAATGATTCTTCGTGTCGATGTAATAGATAATGCTTTAAAATCACTCAATGTAAAACCAAAAACCAAAAATTCTAAAATAATTGTCCTTGATGCTGGTGGAGTTAAATTTACACAAAAAAGGGCGTACGAATATTCTAAACTTGAAAGGTTAGTATTAATTTGTGGGAGATATGAAGGAATAGATCACAGGGTACACGAAAACTTTGTTGACGAAATTATATCAATCGGCGACTATGTATTAACAGGTGGTGAAATCCCTGCAATGGTTATTACGGATGCTGTTACCCGCCTTATACCAAACGTTATTAAACCAAAATCACTTACTGAAGAATCACATACAAGTATGAATAATGAGTATCCACAATACACAAGACCAGAAGATTATAATGGTTTAAAAGTCCCAGATGTCCTCCTAACTGGAAATCATAAAGAAATAGATAAATGGAGAAAAAATTAAACTAAATGTCGTATGGGTATCCCCACACACCTTTAAAATAATCAACAACTCCTTGTTTTTGCGCTGGACGTCCAATAAATAAAAACCTAACAGCTTCTCTAAATAAGGCAAATTTAGTTCTAAAATTTGCATATTTATTTCCAAACCATAACCTATTTCTTGTTATAAGATAATCACTCATTTTTGAGCCAATTACTGAGGTTCTTGAAACTTTGTGATAAATAAAGGTATTTCCCACATACCATAATTCATAGTCAGCTTTCTTTATACGTTCTATCAAATCTGAATCTTCATAATAGGCAAAAAGTTTTTCTTCAAAGTATCCGACATTTTCTAATACCTCTCTTTTTACAAGAAGGCAGCATCCAGTCGTAAAATCTGTTCTTTCTGTTTTGTCGTATTTACCTATATCAACCTCATCAATTCCCCTATGAACTGATCTGATGTTATTCCAATCAAAATGACCGCCTGCATACCAAATAACTTTTCCTCTGTCACTCTTTGTGTATCGCTTCGCATAAAATTCAAACTCTGGAGCAAAATATATTTTAGGAGAAACAAGACCTGCCTTTGGATTATCTTCGAAAACTTTAAGCATTTTCTTAAGTAAATTTCTATCTAAAAAAAGTGTATCGTTATTAATAATTAATACAAAATCAGCGCCCCACTTTTTTGCATATTCCATCCCTCTATTAAAACCGCCTGCAAAACCTAAATTTTCGCCTGTCTCAATCCATTCGACCTTTGGATATTTAAAGACTGTTTTTACTATAGATTCGTCAGAACCGTTGTCTACAACTAACCAAAGAGCTTCTAATCCATTTGTATCTAAATTTTTAGACGATGCAAGCCAATCGTCGGTATCTTTGTGATTATTATAGTCTACAGTTACAATTGCTAGTTTTATCATATTTCTTTAAGTGTTTCTAAATAGGTTTTCATCCTATTCTTATCCCCTAACACAAAAAATGCTATTACTCGTAAAAATAGTCCTAGTTTAATAAAAAATAATGTTAATAAAATTGTACTTTGATAATATTTCTTCAAAAAATAAATAACTCCAACAATTTCATTTTTAGCAATTTTTCTTAATTTTTCTGGATCACTTTTAGAACTTGATTTATCAAGGTGAGTAACTTCAAAAGATGGCGTATACCAAATTTCATAACCAGCATCATTGATTCTCTTGCACCATTCAACTTCTTCAGTGTACATAAAAAAGTTTTCGTCAAAACCTTTTGTTGTCGCAATTACATCGTTGCGCGTAAATAAAAATGCCCCCATCACCCAACCAACTCGCCTATCTTTCTTGAAAAACTCTTTAAACTTTGGATGAAATTGATTTAGTAAATGTGAAACTATTGGGAGTAGATCAATACCCAATATCCATGTAAAAACAGACAATGGTGTTGGTAAAAAACCTGCAGAAGGTTGTGTACTGCCATCATCTAACTTTAATTTGCATCCAAGAACTGAGCATTCATCATTCTTTTCCATGAAAGCAATCGAGCTAGATAATGTTTCAGATTCTACTAGTACATCAGAATTTAAAAACAAGAAATATTTTGAATTTCTATTTGCTGCTTCGATTCCTAAATTATTTCCTTTAGCAAAACCTGTGTTTTCATTTAGATCTATAACTTTTACCCAAGGATATTTGCTTTTAATAACTATTCCAGTTCCATCTGTACCATTTTCTATCAAAATAACTTCGACTTTCTTTTTTAAAAAGTCGATGCTTTTTTTTAATTTATCCAAACATTCAAGAGTGATAGATTTTGTATTATAAGTGCAAATAATTATTGATATTTCTACTTGATTACGCATATTTTATACCTTTATCAATTTTCCAAAGACGATATTTTTCCAATATAAAAATTCCAAGTTTAGCAAAAAAAATTATAGGCAATGGTCCAAGTTCACTTGAATGCTTGTTAACAAATATTCTCATTGCTTTTGCAGCTGACCTTGCAGATTTAATTTTTGTTTCCTTGATTACATCGTTTTTTGAAGTAGACCATAACCCCGATGAAGATCCTTTGTGATGTATTATTGTTTCTGATGGTTCATACCATATTTTGTACCCTGCCTTTTTTATTTTATAACAAATCTCGATATCTTCGCCGTTCCACCAATAATCCTCATCCCACCAATTAATTCTATTCAATACTTCTTTTTTAATCATCAAAAACGTTCCTGATATACAATCTATATAACTACTTTTATTGATATCTAAATATGTAGCCCCATAACCTGCGAAAAATGAGGATTTTGAAAATAATTTAGAAATTCCTGACCAATAACAGAAGGTGTTCCAAACTGTAGGTAAACCTCTATGACAAGAGTAATCAATTTTACCGTTTGGTAACATCACTTTACAAGTTATTGCTCCAAGTTCATCATTTGATGTCAAAATTTCAAGACACTTTTTAATTGCATTGCCTTTCACTTCAGTATCTGGATTTAAAAATAAAATAGCGTTTCCTTTTGTAATTTTTCTAGCTAAATTATTACCTGCAGAAAAACCAGTATTAGTTTTATTTAATACTAAATCAACCTTTGGAAAATTTTTCTTAATCATTTCAACACTATCGTCAATAGAAGCATTATCGACAACAATTATTTGAAGATCTTTTTCTCCATATGTTTTATATATTGATTCAATTGCTTTTTTAAGTAATTTACTAACATTATGAGAAAGAATTATTATAGAAAGATTCATACTTGAAAATTAAATATTTAAAACAAAATCATCAACCATTTCCTGCCAATTTTTAAATTTAATACCTAATTTTTTTTCTGTAATTTCTGTTTTAAGTCCTCCAAGCCTTGGTCTTGGAGTTCTGTCTTTAATTTTTAAAAATTCTGCCATTGATCCTTTTTCTAAAACGTTTTCTACATTTCTTACTTTTTTTAGTAGATATTCAACAAAGTTAAAAGGTGTTGTAGTATCACTTGATACGATATGAAATGTTCCTTGAATTTCCTTTATCAAAATTTTTATCAACGGATCTATCAAATCGTCAACATTTAGTACACTTACGGTTTGATCAGTAAATAACGGAAATAATTTTCCATCATCGTAAAGCTTTAAATAATTTTTTGCAAAATCTAGCTTTAACTCATATTTCGATGCGTAAAATGGATATGCTATTCTTACAATTGCATTTCTGCACTGTGAGCTTTGCACTTCATATTCAGCCCTATTCTTAGTCCAACCATACCAACCAATATTTGAATTAAGTTCGTTCGGAATTGATGTATCTTCAGTATAAGGACCTGCATTTTCTGTTGTGCCTTCAAACACAAAATCCGTTGAAATTTGTACAAGAAACCTATCTGTTTTATTGCATATTTCAATTAAATTTTTTAGTGCTTCTACATTTAGCTTCCAAACAATACCTTCTTTATTGTTCCTTTCCTTTTCTGCTCCATCTACATTTGCTATTGCAGCAAAATTAACGACAGAATCAAATTGATTTTTATTAAAATATTTTTCAACGGAAGATTTATCAATTATATCTAATGTATTTTCATCAACAGCGATAATGTCAAGTCTGTTCTTTGCTAATTCCACGAATCTGGATCCAACTAAACCTGTTGCTCCAATTACTAAGACTCTCTTCATATGTTAAATTTTTGAGGAAACATTTCTCTTAATGTTTTGTTGTTCTTATCTCTGTCTGAGAGAATTGGATTTTTCACCGGCCATTTAATATTAAGATCTGGATCGTCCCAGGCTATTGCTTTTTTATCAGATCCATCATAATAAGAATCTACTAAGTATAAATAATCAGAATCTGTCACTCCAAAATTGCAAAACGAGTTAGCAAGTCCTTTAGAAATAAATAAGGCAAAACGATTATCTTTATCGGAAACAAAAGTTTCAACTTTACAAAAAGTAGCAGAGTCTGGTCTTATATCAATAATTGCTAAAAATATTTTACCTGTAATTGGATATATTATTTTGTTCCAATTTTCAGCATGTATTCCACGTAGCGTGTTAGGTAAGTTATTTGAATGATTCCACTGCCTTCCAACAAATTCCATATTTAAATCTTTATTCAATTGATCAATTCTCACTACCTCTTTAAAAAATCCACGTTCATCACTAAAAACAGGTCTCTCTATAACATACAGACCTTCAATTGATGTTTTTTTTAATATTTGTTCGGAATAATCAGGCATTTTTGCTATTATTATATTTTATTGACTTCAGCTTCGCTATGAACTTCAGCTTCGCTATGAACTACAGCTTCGCTATGAACTACAGCTTCGCTATGAACTTCAGCTTCGCTATAAAATTTCTCAGCTTCAGCTTTCAAATTTCTCCACCACCATTCATTGTCTTTATACCAATCTACAGTTTTTGCAAGCCAATCGCCAAATTGATATTCTGGCTCCCAACCAAATTTTTGATTTAATTCACTCCAATCAACTGAATAACGCCTATCATGACCCAATCTATCTTTTACAAATTTAATTTTCGATTCATTTTGATTTGATATCTTAAGAACCATCTTTGCAACCTCTATATTTGAGATATCTTTATTCATTCCTCCTACTAAGTAAGTCTTTCCAATATCTCCCCTCTGTAAAACCACATCAATTGCCTTTACGTGATCCTCTACATGCAACCAATCACGAACATTTAAACCATCACCATAAATTTTAATATCATTGCCATCTAATAAATCTGTAATCACCCGGGGTATAAACTTTTCAGGGTCTTGATAGGCACCATAATTATTTGAGCAATTAGTTATAGTTATTGGTAATCCATATGTGTGAAAATATGACCTTACTAAATGATCTGAACCCGCCTTGCTAGCAGAATAGGGGCTTCTCGGATCATATTTTGTATCATTATTAAATTTTTCATTACTATTTAATTCAAGTGAACCGAATACTTCATCTGTTGAGATATGGTGAAATCTTTTAACATTAGCCTGTTTTGCCGCTTCAAGTAGAACCTGAGTACCATCTACATTAGTTTTTACAAAAACCGATGGACCAGTAACAGATCTATCAACATGTGTTTCTGCTGCAAAATGAACAACAATATCAACACCACTTATAACTTTTTTAACTATTTCAACATCACAGATATCACCCTTAACAAACCTATAATTAGGATTGTCTTTAAAATCATTTGTCGACTCTATATGACCAGCATAGGTCAATTTATCTAGATTAGTTATCTTATCTTCAGGATATTTCTTTAACCAATATCTAATAAAATTAGATCCTATAAACCCAGCACCTCCTGTTACAAGTAATTTTTTCATTGAAGATCCATTAGATAACTACCATAACCACTTTTAATCAGATCAACTGCTAATTTCTGAAGCTGTTCCTTATTAATAAAGCCTTTTTCATAGGCAATTTCTTCAATACAACCAATTTTAAAATCTTGCCTTTCTTCAACAACTTGCACAAATTGTGAAGCTTTCATCATTGAATCAAAAGTTCCAGTGTCAAACCAAGCTGTTCCTCTTGGTAGAACTGCCACTTTTAGTTTTTTTCTTTCTAAATAAGCCTTATGAACTTCAGTAATCTCCAACTCACCACGGTCAGAAGGTTTAATTTGTTTAGCAATTTCGACTACATCATTATCATAAAAATATAACCCTGGGATAGCATATTTTGATTTTGGAGAAGTAGGTTTTTCTTCAATACTAATTGCATTCATATTTGAATCAAATTCGACTATTCCATATCTTTCTGGATCATTAACATGATGAGCAAATATGATACCTCCATCAGGATCAATACTTTCAGTTAAAATTTTTGTTAAACCTGCTCCATAAAAAATATTATCTCCTAAAACCAATGCCACTTTATCTTTACCAATAAATTCTTCCCCGATGATAAAGGCCTGTGCTAAACCTTCAGGTTTTGGCTGCTCGGCATATTCAAACTTACATCCAAGCTGAGACCCATCACCTAATAACTTTTTAAAATTTGGAAGATCTTCAGGGGTAGAAATAATCAAAACTTCATTTATTCCAGCAAGCATCAAAACTGAGAGAGGATAATAAATCATAGGTTTATTATAAATTGGAATTAACTGCTTACTAATTGCTTTTGTAAGAGGATATAAACGGGTTCCAGATCCTCCAGCTAAAATAATTCCTTTCATCTTTGTTAAATTTCTAATCCTTTCAAATATTCTCTAAATTTATCTCCAATATCAGATCTTCTTAGTGCAAATTCAACAACGGTCTTTAAATATTCCATTTTGTTACCTGTGTCATAATACTTACCATTTTTAATTTCCTTTATAAATACTTTTTTACCGTCTTCAAGCATTAATTTTAATGGATCATTATAATATAACTCTTGACCTTCTTTTAAATTATCTTTAGCAATTTCCAAATATTTAAATATTTCAGGCGTGAACAAGAAACCTGAAACGTTAGCTATATCTGAAGGTGCATTTTCCTTTCCTGGTTTTTCAATTATAGAATCAGCCTCTATTAAACCATCTTCAATTTCTTTTCCTCCTGCAAACCCATATCTATCATAATCCTCGTCTTTTGTTGCTTTAATACCCGCTAAAACACTTCCACCATATTTTTCATAGACCGAAATTAATTGATTGAATCTATTGGGTTCGGATTTAATAAAATCATCACTCCATGTATAAATAAATGGCTCATCACCAATTAAATGCTTTACATTTAGTAGTGGCGTTCCATTACCGTATGGCCCTTTTTGTCTAACATATACGAAATTAGCTAAGTTGCTAATCTTCTCCACTTCTTCAATTAAATGTTTTTTCTTTTCTCCGCCCATTTTAAGGTTTTCTAATAAATCAAGATTTGGAGCATCGAAATGATCTTCAATTCCTCTTTTATGGTAGCCTGTAACTATGAAAATATCTTGAATTCCTGCCTCAACAAGTTCTTCTACAACATACTGGATAATTGGTTTATCAATGATAGGAAGCATTTCCTTAGGCATTGCCTTGGTTTGAGGTAGAAATCTGGTTCCAAATCCAGCTGCTGGGATGACTGCTTTTGTAACTTTTTTGGTCATGGTTTCAAACTGTATCTCATATTCTATATATTAAACTTAGTGCCATTACTGTGCCTAGAATAGCGACAGTAATGTATTCTATCATAATAGTTAAGCATATGTCTTTATGTATAGTATGATGAATAATTCCCCACGAAACATAGGCTGAGGCAAGAGCAATAATTATTCCAATTTGAAAAAATCTGTCATATGAATAAATATAAAATCCTAGAATACCAGCAATAAATATGCCTATTAAACTAATGTAATGTGGTAAATGTTTTGATAAACTTTGCATTTTAAATTATTTTTCCTGACTTTAGTATCATTATAATCGCAAGTATCATTAATAAAAATGCCACATGAGAAAAAGTTCTTCCTGCGATTCTTGTAATTCTTCTCCTTGAAACTAAGAACGCGTCAAGTATAAAAACTAATAATAATATTATGACAATAATTACTGATACATTTCTGGTCGTTGTAAATGGTGAAATAAGAACCTCTTGATTAGGTTTTGGTGTTGTTATTTCTGCTTTAACTTGTGGTTTGATAATTTCTATTGGTATTGGAGTATCTGTTGGTATTACAGTTGGAGCAACTGTCGGTGCAACAGTTTTTTCTATTTTTGCAGCTTGCGCTATTGGTTGTACAACTTTGTCAGCATATGTAGCTCCAAAAAACTGAACAATGATTGTAGTGTCAGTTCCAGCTAAATCACCTTCGACAACACCAATTCCAATTTCTTTATATTTTGGATTTAATATATTTTCTTTGTGTGTTGGAGAATTCATCCATGCGTCCATGGCTGAAGATGCATTACTAAAATCTCTTGCCAAATTTTCACCTGCGTACCTATATTTATATCCAAAACTAGTAAAAAACTTCCATGGCTGTGTACCGTCTGGTGCCACATGAGCCCAATAATCTCTATCTATCATATCTCTACCTTTAGTGTAGGCTGCAGAGGACAATGTTTGATTTAAAGATAATGTAGAAAGTCCAGCCTCTAGTCTTTTTTGATTAGTTAAATTAACGACTTCTTGAATTGAAATATTTGAGGCATAGCCTAAGATATTTGGATTTATTTTAGGTACAAAGTTAATTATTCCTTGAAACAAAATTAAAAATACGACGATAACAACCAAGCTTGATGAATGTAAAATCTTAGCCTTGTGATTATTGCTTTCTCTTGGTATTAAAAAATGAATTAGTTTTTCCAAAAATTGCATACATATTCATCATATCAAATAATTACGACACTAACTATCTTTTTTAGTATTATGCATATTTT
>ERZ1292625.4037-Hain-H41-01um-R1-4037-length-11273-cov-20_pt1 | contig 11273 bp, 12 predicted proteins | sample MGYA00564400_ERZ1292625 | MGnify/ENA primary metagenome ERZ1292625 (study PRJEB36523, sample SAMEA6512639) | groundwater metagenome | collected 2019-01-08 | study: AquaDiva: Metagenomics assemblies of 32 groundwater samples
TTTAAGGAGTCATTCTCATGGCTAATGCCAATACGCCTTTTGGCCTGCGGCCGGTTGCCAACCGTTCTGGCGCGCCATACAACGGATCACCCCGTCTGTATATCGTTCCGGCTTCGGACGGCACGGCGCTCTATATCGGCGATCCCGTAAAACTCGTCGGCACCGGTGACGCTACCGGCAAGTACCCCGGCGTCATTCAGGCCGCCACCGGTAATGTGATTACCGGCGTCGTGGTCGGTTTCCAGCCGTTGCCCACCAACCTCGAACTGCGCTACCGCGCCGCCTCCACCCTGCGTTATGTCTGGGTGGCCGATGATCCGGATCTCGTGTTCGAGATTCAGGAAATCAATAGCGGTACCGCGTTGACCACGACGGAAGTCGGTCTCAATGTCGATTTCGCGGCTGGTGCCGGCGGCAACACCACCACCGGCTTTTCCGGATTCGTGCTGAACAACGCCACCGAAGCCACCACCAACACGCTGGATCTCAAGATCCACGCACTGGTGAACCGTGAAAACAACGATCTGGGTCTGGCCGCGAAGTGGCTGGTGTCTATCAACCGTCATCAGTTCGCCAACCAGGTCGCTGGCATCTAGGAGGAAATCATGGCTGTTATTACTACTGGCAGTTTTGCCAAAGCGATTTACCCAGGCGTCAATGCCTGGTGGGGCAAGGCGTACGAACAGTATCCGAAGGAATTCCCTTCACTGTTCGATATCGAGAAGTCCACGCGCAATTATGAGGAAGACGTGGGCGTCTCGGGAGTCGGCCTGGCACCGGTCAAGACCGAAGGTGGGTCCATCAGTTACGACCAGATGAACCAGACCTACGTGACCCGTTACACGCATCTGGTGTATGGCATCGGCATGATCATCACTCGCGAAATGATCGAGGACGATCAATACGACGTGGTGGGCAAGATGCGCTCACGGGAACTGGCGTTCAGTATCCGCCAGACGCAGGAAGTGGTCTCGGCCAACGTCTACAACCGTGCCTTCAACACCTCGTATCTGGGTGGTGACGCTGCGGCCATGTGTTCGGCTTCGCATTCCACGGCCAGCGGCAACCAGAGCAACACGCTCGCGGTAGCCGCTGACCTGTCGGAAGCGTCGCTGGAGCAGGCGGTGATCGACATCATGAACTTCAAGAACGAAAAGGGGATGAACATCAGCATCATGCCGAAGTCCCTGATCGTGCCGCCGGCTTTGGCCTTCGAGGCCCAGCGCATCCTGAAGTCCACCTTGCAGAATGACACCGCGAACAACGCGATCAACGCGGTGCGTTCGATGGGTGTCATCCCGGAAGGGGCCAAGGTCAATCATTACCTGACCGATCTCGACGCCTGGTTCATCCGTACCAACGCGGAAAATGGCCTCAAGATGTTCGTGCGTCGTGAACCGGCCTTCGAGATGGATTCCGACTTCGACACCATGAACGCCAAGTTCCTGTCCACGGTTCGTTTCGTGAACGGCTGGTCGGACTGGCGCGCGATTTTTGGAAGCCCCGGCGCGTAAGTCTCTCCCTGTAGTGCCTGTGGGGCACTCTTCGGGGTGCCCCTTCTTTTTAACGCTCGCAAGAGCGCGCCACACGGCGCGTTAAGGAGAAAGTTCAATGTCTTCACCGACTCGTTTTCCGTCCGGCGTCACCAATGTGAACGCCACACATCCGCTCGGTCAGTACGGACTTCCCGACCCGACCAAGTGGATCACGTATTTCACCGATTTTCAGGATTATGTCTCTGGTGATTTTACCACCACCCGTGTTGGCACGACGCCGACAGAAGCCCTGACCGACGAAGCTGGGGGCGTCTTGCTACTGACCACAACGGCCGGTGCAACGGACTCCACCTTCTCTCAGAAGAAGGGGGAGTCTTTCCTGTTGGCGGCTGGCAAACGCGCCATTTTCCGTACCCGATTCAAAGGTTCGGACGCCACGACTTCCGATATGTTCTGTGGTCTCCAGATCACCGACACCACGGCGCTCGCGGTATCGGATGGCGTGTACTTCTACAAACCGACCGCCGCTGCCACGATGAATCTTTACGTTGCCGATGCGAGCAGCGTGATTACCACGTCCGCTATCGCCACCATGGCGAACGCGACCCACGTCGATCTCGCCTGGTATTACGACGGTGTATCGAGCGTGATGTATTACGTGGATAACGTGCTGAAGGGTACGGTCAACGTCACCACTACCACAGCGGGCGATCTGCTGCCGGCCACCGAACTGACGGTTTCCTACGGAATTCAGAATGGCGCGGCGGCGATCAAGACCATGAGCCTGGACTTCATCTTCGCGGCGGTTGAGCGTTAATGAAAATCCGTCGTCCGCAATACATCCCCGGCGATTACCTGATGGTGTGTGATCGTTGCGGGTTCACCATCCGCTCATCCGAGGCCAAGAAGACCTGGGATGGGCTGATGGTGTGCGTGGATGACTATGAGGCGAGACATCCGCAGGACTTCGTGCGCGGCAAGGAGGACAAGCAATCCGTCCCCGAACCGCGCCCCCGTCCCGAGGATGTATTTCTAACCACGCTCGTCAGCCGTGACGATCTCTAGGAAGGGATAGAAAATGTCAGGTGGTCCGATCTTTCCAAATAGTGTCTATCCGGTTACGGCCGGGCGCGTCTTTCCGAATTTCCATGTCGGCGCTGGAGCCAATAGCAAGCACGATGAAGGCATGGGCGTGGAGGCATCAGTCGGTGCGGACAGCACCTGGCGGCTGCGCTTCCAGATGCCGCCGACGCTCCCGACCGGAACCGGAAAGCTGCGTCTGTTGGCATTGGCGAACGCTACCAGTGGCAACGCCATGGTTAACCCGAAGTGGGCAAGCGTGGCGGTGGAAGAATCGCCATCGGGAGCTACGCCCGTTGCCGAAACTGTGCAGACCGTGACGTGGGGAGCCGGCGACAACGATCAATATAAAGAGCTGAAGGTCACGCTCGACGCCGACACGCTGGTAGCCGGCGAGGTCGTAGTCATGGATTTGGTGTTTGAAACCGCTAGCTGGACACTCGCTGCGGTGAGCACATGGATTGCCTCAATTATTTTTGAATGATATGGCAAGGACATTCGCCGGAGGTGTAGCAACAGACAGGATCGTTACTGATCTGTCATCGAACACGAACCTGAGTACATGGGTTATGTGGTCGTACCGGACAGGGGCAGGAGGTGGAAATTTCGGTCGAATGTTTCATAAACACGATACGGTTCTTGCCGACATCAATGAAGGGATATACAACGATGAAGCGGCGAACGGTTACGTCTTCCAGCGAAAATGGACGACGACAAGAGGCGAATGGAGATGGCCTCGGCCGTCTACCGGCGTATGGTCGTGCGTCGGGCTTTCTTATGATGGTGGTAGTGCGGGAAACATACCAATTGCGTACCGTGACGGAGTATCTCAAACCGTTACGACCGTGGCATCACCTGTCGGAACATTGGCTACTAGCACGGATGCCTATGCTATTGGAAATCGAATTTCAGACAACACAAGATGTTGGGACGGAAGACTTTGCGAGTTTGCGAAATGGGATGTTTTACTTAATGCCAATGAACACCTGGCATTATCGAAAGGCGTTTCGCCGTTAAGGGTCAGGACGGAATCACTGGTTATCTATATCCCGCTCTGGGGCACACATAGCCCCGAAATCGACATCGGCCCGAACCATTCGACCGGAACAGTGACCGGCACAACAATCGCCGTCGGTCCGCCGGTTACGCTGTTCACACCGAAAAATTTCTCGGTCGAGCAAGTTGTTACGGCGGCCTTTAATCCTGCTTGGGCGGAGAGAAGTAATCACCTCATAGGAGACGGTTTTGTTTATTAAGAATCGTGCAGTCACTGGCTTTACCGTTGGCTTTATAAACGCAACAACGGGTGCACCGGTAACTACCGGTGTACCCGTTGGATACGTGACCCTGGACGGCGGCACGCAAACCGCCCTCTCCGGGGCCTTTACCCATGAAGGCAATGGGCAATGGTCGGTGAATCTGACCTCGGCGGAAATGAACGGGACCATTGTTGGTCTGACATTCGTATTGGCCACGGCCATCAATGTTCAGTACACCATCAAGACTTCGGTGCTTGATCCGGATGAGGTCAATGCGCCCGGCAGTGTTCAGACAACGGGGATCTCCGCGTCCACGAATTTCACGGCGAATCGTGACGAACTGATCACCTCCAGCCTGCGCATTTGCTACGCCATCGCCAGCGGCGAAACCCCGACTGGGGCAGAGATCAATGACGGCGCACAGGCGCTCAATTTAATGCTCAAGTCCTGGATGGCGGATGGGCAGCACCTGTTCACGCGCCGACGTGTTTCCTTGTTGCTGGAGAAAAACAAGAGCAAGTACACGTTATCCACTACCGGCGACTATGCCTGTTATACGGAAAACCTGAACTCGACCGCGATGCGTCTGGCGGCGGTTGCCACCGCCACCACGCTGGAAGTCACCACGACGACCGGTATGACGACGGGTGACTATATTGCGGTGGTGATGGATGACGGGAACCTGCACAAGACCACGATTGCCAGCGTGACCGACTCCGACACCGTGGTTATTACCACGGGGTTGACGTATGCCACGGCCATTGCCAAGACGGTCCATTGGTTCACCAACAAGATAGACCGTCCGCAACGCCTGATGCAGGCATTCACCCGCGACAGCAACAATCTCGACACCATCGTCACCGTTGTTTCCCAGCAGGAATACTGGGCGCTTTCCAAAAAGAACAACGATGGCCGGGTGAACCAGGTTTACTACGATCCGCAGATCAGTGCCGGCTACCTGTATGTGTGGCCGGAGAGCGATACCGTGACCTCGCGCGTGGAGATGATTATCCAGAAGCCGTTTGACGATCTGGATGTTTCCACGAACAACGTGGAATTCCCGGTCGAATGGCTGAATGCCATCAAGTTCAACCTCGCCTTTTATCAGGCGTTCGAGTATGGCGTTTCCGGCGCACATCTGGACCGTCTTGAGAAACGCGCGATGCAGGAACGTGCGGCGGTGCTGACGTATGACCGGGAAAATACCTCTGTTTTCTTTCAACCGGATTTTCGATAGGAGCCTGTCATGCGCCCACAAGAAGTAACTGTTTCGAGCGCCACCTTTTCGGCATGGCTTCCCGTCAACGCCAAGCAGAAGGATTTCGGCATTTCGCTCGGTTGTAACATCGCGAGCGGTGCCGTCCTGACCTATCAGGTGCGTCATACCTTCGATGACCCGTGGGCGGCGCGGGAAGTTTCCATTTCACGCACGACGACTACGGCCACCGTCACCGATACCGCGCATGGCCTTTCGGTCGGCGATCAGGTGGTGGTCTCGGGTTCCGGTTCCTCTGTGCTGGACGGAACCTATGCCATTGCCGCGATCACGGATGCGAATGTCTATACCTATACGGTCGCCAATTCCGGACCCGCCGCATCGGTTCCCGGCACGCGTCTCGTGTCGATCAAGCCATTCAATCACGACACCCTTACTGGCCAGACCGCCGATGCGCAGGGCAATTACGCCTTCCCGGTGCGCGCCGTGCAACTCAACGTCACGGCCTATACCAGCGGCAGCGTGACGCTGGCCGTCGGACAGGGGAATTAAATGAGCACCATTTCCCCGACCAGCGGTGTTTCGGCGACCGGCGAAGCCATTGTCACGGCGGCGGTAGCCGCTGCTTCCGCCGTGGCGCTGACCACAAACGTCACGGCGAACGTCACCAGCATCAGTCTGACGGCGGGTGACTGGGACGTGACCGGCATCGTGCAATACACGCCTGCGGCCACCACCAGCATCACCCAGCTCACCCAAGGCTCGTCGAGTACCTCGGCGACCCTTGGTGCGCAGGGAACCTTCTCAAAGTTCGTGACGGCCGCCAATATTCTAACGGCGGTCGATCCGGCGTGGGCGCTTCCCACGGTGCGTTTTTCACTGACGACGACCACTACAATCTATCTCGTGGCCAACGCCACCTTCACCGTCAGCACCTTGGCGGCGTATGGCGTGATTCGCGCCCGGCGCGTGCGATGAAGACGTTCTTCATCCTGTCCCTGCCGCGTTCGCGTACTGCCTGGCTGGCCAATTTCCTGACCTACGAAAACTCCTATTGTTTCCATGAAGGTTTGCTGGAAGGCAGTAACGCCGCCGCGCTGTCACGGCTTTTTGCTTCTACTGGAAAACCCATCGTGGGCAACAGCGATTGCGGAAACATCCTCTTCATGGACGAACTGCGTGCTTCTTTTCCAGAAGCGAAGCTAGTGATCGTGGAGCGTCCCTTGGGTGAGGTGGTGGATGAACTGAACGACATGGGCTTGAATAATTACGATCCGAAACTCCTTGAGCGCGCCGAAGACTTGTTGTCGCTGGCAAAGCAGTGGCTGGATGCGCTGGTGCTGAATTTTAACGACCTGGATGAAAGCGCCTGTCGCCACATCTGGCATCACTGTATCGGAACACCGTTTGATGAAAACCGCTGGCGCATGCTGGATGGTCTGGATATCCAGATCATCTTGTCCAAAAAGCTGGAGGCCATCCGTCGTAACGGAGCAAACCTTGAATCATTAATAGGGAGGGCGCACTGATGGCCTGGATTGCCGCAATTATCGCTGCTGCTGCGGGTGGACTTACTGCCGCACAACAAAAGAAGGCAGCCAAGAAAGGAACCGCCGGTGCCGGTGTTAATCTCGAAGCGGCCTATAAAGCCGCCAAGGGAGAATACGCCCCCTATAGCGAGGTTGGGAAGGGCGCGTTATCCAAGTTGGCAGAACTGCAAGGGATCGCTGGTTACCGGACTCCTGGAGACCGCGCCCTGATGGAACATCTTGCCAATAGGCCGGTTGCGCCCACGAACACGTATGGCTTCACGCCATCAAAACGTGGTGCAGCGGAAGAGCTTTTGCACAAAAACTGGGACATTCGTAATGCCAGTAAAGTGGCTGCTTCTCTTGGTCTGGAGAAAAGCCCACTCACTCCTGGCGGCATGGCCTCAAAACGCAAGAAGAAAGATGCCAGGCGCTACGCGGCAGAAACGGCAGTGGCACAGGAAAAGTTCAAGGGAGAGGAAGCAAAGTATGCGCAAGATCTGGCCGCTTATGAGGCCAAGACCGCCGCGCTGACTGCGCAACGCGACGAAGAACTTAAAACCTATGATCCGACTGCCGCGCTCAAGAAGACCCCTGGATACCAGTTCCGTTATCAAACGGGACTCGGCGCAGTAGGTTCCCAGCAAGCCGCGCGCAGTTCCATGTTGGGTGGTGGTGCGTTGAAAGAGCTTACCAAATACGGTCAGGATTTTGCAACCGGTGAATACGGGGCCGAGGTCAACCGACTGTCCAACCTGGCCGGCATTGGTGAACGCTCTGCTGGCGCATTGTCGAACATTTCCATTGGACAGGGAACCGGGCAAGCCGGCCTTTCCCTGAGCAACGCCGCCGCCAACAGTGCTTATTATGGCGACCTGAACAATGTCGTACAGAGTTCGCTTGGTAATTATCTGGCCTACAGGGAGCGTCAACCAAACAGCCGCACCCAGTCTTCTTATGACACGAACAGCCCGACCAGTAACCCAAATTATCGGCCAGGTCAGACACTCGATCCTGAGAATTACAATTAATGCCCAACATTCAGATTCTCAATTTGGCGGATGTCTACGCCAAGGCCGATGCCGCCAAGGCCGCACAACAACAGGCCACCTTGCGAGATCTGCAAATTGGTACTGCACAACGACAGCAACAGCAAGAGATGGGTCTGAGCGATCTGGCCCGGCAATCCGTCAGCCCGGAAACTGGCGAACTGGATCTGGGCGCGATGTCTCGTGGTGCCGCAGGGTTGGGTGCCTATAAGCAGGCAACTGAATTCCAGACCCAGGCAGGTGCGGCCAGAAAACAGAAAATGGATCTCACCAAGGAACAGGCCGTGATCATGGGTCAACTTGCAGATGAGAATGTAGTAAACGACGAGGCCACTTATCAACGCTGGTTGGGTCAGTTGAACGAATTTGACCCAAACGCCGGAGCCGCCTTTGCGCAGAAATTTCCGAATTATTCCCCGGAAGCAAAACCGATTCTCAAGCAGATCGGTCAGCAGGGCATGACTTCATTCCAGCGCGCCCAACTTGAGCAGAGGGATGAAATTGCCAGACTGAAAGCCGAGGCCAAAGAAAACACCGGCATGAAGGCATCCGATACCAATGCCTTGACGCGTCTTGCCGCGCAGGCGCTGAATCTTCCCTTTACGCCGCAGCCCGATGGATCGACGCTAATTAGCGCGCTGAATCCACAGCAGGCATCGAAACTATCCTCCTTGCTGGGACGCGCGTCCCAGAATTTCATGGCCGGAAAAGGGAAACTCGATCATGCCACGGCATTTAACAATGCCATGGATGAACTTCGCGGCACCTTTCCGGATCTGCCTCGGGTTGTGCGTTCGCCCGGAACGGGTGGGCCGGTCCTTACTCCAGGAGTAGCCGGCATTGCAGAAGCTCCACCGCCGGGTGGTTTTAAGCCGATGCCTGCAACGGATAGACAGAAAGCACAACTGTATTGGCAAGATGAAAAGAATCGTCCCGAGATTCTGAAGCAAATGAAGGCGAAAGGATATGACCCGTCGTTTCTGACAAACACGCAGATTCAAGGCAGCGCGCCATCGGGTCCGGGCATTCCCGCCAGTACGGTAAAATCCTCTGCGCAGATGTATGGGATGCGTCAGGAACGCGACGCGGCGAAAAGCCGTGTTGTTGCGATCGAAGATCGTCTCAAGCAGCTTCAGCGCGAAATGCAAATGACGCCGGCAGGTCCACGCAATACCGGTATCGCACACGAAATCCAGGCTCTGGCACAAGAACGACAGGGGCTGGTAGAGAAAATTGAAACCGTCACGAAAGAGGTCGGCCGTGACTGACGGGTTTCTGGATAACCTTTCTAAGCCTGAGCAGACACCAACCGGTTTCCTTGACAATCTTTCTCCGCCAAGTGGGATAGCCGCAACGGGTTTTCTTGACGATCTGGCACCACAGCAGGAAACCGGGACTGTCTTTGGCGATATTGGCCGCGCCCTCTATGACATTCCCGTACAGCTCAAAGGTGCCGTGGCCGGTGCGCTGGAAGGTACCCAGCCATTTGCCGAACAGGACTGGAAAGACATCGCCATCCAGGAAGCGCAACAACGCAGCAAGGAGCGTGCAGCATTGCCGGGTGGTGAGGAAAGTTTACTGGGTATCAGTCGTCAGGATATACGCGAGCTTCCGCAGAACCTCGGTTTTAGCCTGACATCGGCCGGAGCCGGCCTTACTGCCGGGATCCCGGCCAGCGTAGCGACACCTTTGGCCGGATGGGCGGCTGGCGGGGCAGCTTCCGGCGTTGCCGCCTATCGCATGGACACGAATCAATTCATCCGTCAGATCCGTTCTTCCATGGAAGAGGCAGCGGGGCGTCCGGTCACGGAAGAGGAATGGAAGGCCGTGGAGCCACGGATTCTGGATGCGGCAGAACGGCACGGCATGTATGAAGCCATTCCTGAGGCGATTGGCAATGTCGCAGGACTCAAGATCATCACAAAACCATTGACCGGGATTCTTGGCAAAAACGTGGTAACCCGTGTTGCCGGAAAGCTCGCCGGTCTTTTTGGAACAGAGCTGGCGACCGAGACGGTCACCCAAATGGGACAGCAGAAGGTCGAAGCGCAAATTGGTTTGACCGATCAGCCGGAACGGTCCTGGACATCGGGCGAGGACTGGTGGAAGTCACTCAAGGAAGTGGCCCCGCAAACCTTCCTGTTGACAGCGGTAATGGGCACGGCCGGAATGGTCGGTCACAAAACCTATCAAGCCATCAAAGGCACGCCGAAAGAAACCGATGTCATTAAGGATGCCGCAACGGAAGGAAAACTCAACCTCATCCCGAACTCGGAATACGAACGTGTTCTGAACGCGGCCGAAACGGCGTTGACTGAAAATCCCAATGACGAAACCCTGCTGAAGGCCGTGGAAGTCTATCGCGCCGAACAAGAGCGTCGCGCAGCGGATACGGCCACCGTCCAGAAAGGTGAGGCCGGAACCATGACTCCGACAGCGGCACCGGAAATGGAAACGGAACTCACGCCAGAAGTTCTGCCTTCCAAGCTGGCCATGGAGCCTGGTTCTCAATACAAGGGAATGATCAGCGATCAGGAAACGGTGTTGCGCTCGCAAACTGCGCCACCCACAACCGCCGTACAGGAGTCGGCCTTTCGCGGAAAAGAGGATCTGGTCCGGCGTGACCAGATATTAACCAAGTTTGCCAAGGCGGTTGGCACCAAGCTCTATCAGGGACGCATCCGTAAAGGCAAGCGTGAACTTGGTTTTCATGTGCCGAAGACGGAAGAGACGCGCACCAAAAAACGCAATGATATTGAAGTGGCGGCACATGAAATTGCGCACCTGATCGACTACCGGGGAAATACGTTCAAGAAGGGTTATCACCAGAAAGAATACAAAGAAGAGGTGCGTTCTCTGTCTTATGACAAGACGAAACTCTATGAGGGATTTGCGGAATTTGTCCGGCACTGGATGACAAACAAGGAGTTCGCCAAGGAGAAGGCACCGAAGTTCACGGCCTGGTTCGAGAAGACTCTTGAAACCCACCCGCACGGTGAAGCCATCCGTACCGCGCAGATGGAGATGCACGCGTGGTATGAGCAGGGCCTGCTGAAACAGGCGCAATCGAAAATCGGTCAGGGCCAGATCACCGCCCGTGACCGGTTCAATCGCCTGAAAGATCGCTGGCTTGACCGGTTTATTGCCGGAACACTCGATGCCTGGCATGGCTTCAAACGCGCCGAACAGGACTTGCTGGGCAAGACCGCCAAGGATCTGCCCGCTTACATGGCGGTGCGCCTGTTGGCCGGGAACCGCATGCTTATCCGGGCTGTTTACGAACGCGGCACAGTCAACTGGCGGCCGAATGGCGATCTGTATTTTACCGGAACGGGATTGCGGGAGGTGTTCTCCGAGGTGATGGAGAACCTTGATTTGGCGATGACTTATTTTGCCGGGCGTCGCGCCAAGGAACTGATGTCGCAGGGACGGGAGCAGAATTTCTCCAGAGGTCAGGTACAGGCCATGCTGGATCTGGAAATTGAACATCCGGAATTTAAGCGGGCATTCGAGAAATGGCAGTCGTTTAATCAGCGCATGCTGGACTTCGCTCAGACCTCCGGCGTGATCTCGGGAGAGACGCGCGAAAAACTGGATGAAATGGGCCGCGATTATGTGCCGTTTTACCGGATCATCGAGGAAGT
>ERZ1292625.4039-Hain-H41-01um-R1-4039-length-11264-cov-10_pt1 | contig 11264 bp, 12 predicted proteins | sample MGYA00564400_ERZ1292625 | MGnify/ENA primary metagenome ERZ1292625 (study PRJEB36523, sample SAMEA6512639) | groundwater metagenome | collected 2019-01-08 | study: AquaDiva: Metagenomics assemblies of 32 groundwater samples
GTTGGCGGTGGCGGCGGCGGCGGCGGTGGCGGAGGCGGAGGTGGCGGAGGCGGAGGTTCTTTTGTGCCCAATAATTTGCCTAATCAGCCTTCTTCTGTAAAGCAATTTCGATCCAATGGCCTTATTACTGTTGCCGAAGGAGAGCAAATAAAAGAGGCCACGATTTATTTTAAAGCCATAATCAGTGATCCTGATAATGATAATGTTAAGTTAAGGATTGAACTAAGAAGATCTTCGGAAAAATTTACCGGAATGGCTGATGGCGGAATTATTGAAACCGCTTATTCTATTTCCAGTTCAACGGTATCTCTCGTAAGAGGCGGGTTGACTTCAGGAGATTATAAATGGCGTTATCAAGTGGTTGATAGTAAGGGCGCTTCTACCGCGTGGCAGGAATTCGGAATTCCGAATAATATTGATTTTACAATTAATCCGGGGGCTGTTTCTGTGCCGGCTTCACCTCAAAAAACATTTTATAATTTCAATAAAAATCTTTATTACGGATTAAAATCAGATAGTGATGTTAAGAATCTTCAGACGGTTTTACAAACCGAAGGCTTTCTTGCGTCTGACGGGTCAAGTGCCACTGGCAATTTCTTTGGGCTTACCAGAACCGCAGTTATAAAATTTCAGCAAAAGTACGCGCTTTCTCCGGCTGTTGGCTATGTCGGCGTTTTAACCAGAGCAAAATTGAACCAGCTTTATGGCGGCGGAGTTCCTTCCGCACCTGTAGTGGTTTCCTTTAGTCGTAATTTAACTCTTGGTTCGCGCGGCGATGATGTAAAAAAACTTCAGGATTTTCTGGCAAAACAAGGCATTTACAGCGGATATGTCGGCGGTTATTTAGGACCGCTTACTCAAGAGGCTATTATTAAATTTCAGAAAAATTACAATATTTCTCCTGCGGTTGGTTATGTCGGTTCTTTAACCAGGACAAAATTAAACGAACTGGTTAAGTAAGCCTTATTGCGCTTTCTCAAGCCTTTAGTTTTCGCTGATTTGTAATTGGCGTAAATTAAATTATAATTAATATTTATGGGTAAAATCATTGTTGCTAATTGGAAAATGAACCCCGATTCCTTAAAAAAAGCCAAGAATCTTTTGGCTGATTATTTAGAAATTTTGAAAAATCAAGGCAATCAACCAGAAACTGAATTAATTATTGCGCCGCCATTTATTTATTTAACGGAATTAAAGAACGAGATTAAGAGTTCAAAATTAAAGCTGGCCGCTCAAGATGTTTTCTGGGAGAATTCGCCAATTAGCAAAGGAGCTTTTACCGGAGAAATTTCTTCTGAAATGCTGAAAAATTTTGACGTGGAATACGTAATCATCGGCCATTCAGAAAGAAGAAAATATTTAAGCGAAACAGATAAAATTATAAATAAAAAAGTTTTATCGGCGCTTAAATCTGGATTAAAAATTATTCTTTGCGTCGGAGAAGATTTATCGATTCGCAAAAAAGGCAAAAAAGCAGTTGAAAATTTTATCAAAGACCAGCTTCAAAAAGACTTAAAGGGAGCTAACAAACTTAAAGCTAATAATCTGATAATAGCTTACGAGCCCATTTGGGCCATTGGCACCGGCCATTCCGATACGTCTCAAGACGCCTTAGAAATAATAAAATTTATCAAAGAAATTCTAAATTCTAAATTCCATATTCAAAATTCTCAAGTTTTATATGGCGGTTCAGTTGACGCTAAAAATGCAAAAGAATTTTTGAGGCATAAAGAAATAGACGGCGCATTGGTCGGCCACATCAGTTTAATATCAGAAGAATTTAAGAAAATAATAAAGGTCGCTAATTTTAGCTAAAAAAATGGAAAACGAAAAAATTTTAAAAATAAAAAACGCCGCAATTCCTGCTTTCCTTGGATTCATTGCCTTAGTGATCATTTATTCGCTTTTTTTTGGATTGGCAAAAAAAATCAGCGATTCTTATTTTCCAATACGCACCATTTCTGTTTCCGGAGAAGGCAAGGTTGTTGTTGAGCCGGATATCGCAAAGATTTCATTTTCGGTTGTTTCAAGAGGGATTGACCCGGAACGCGTGGCTGAAACCAATAATAAAAAGATGAACGCTACGATAGATTTTGTGAAATCTGAAGGCATTGACGCCAAAGATATCAAAACAACCAGATATGACTTGCATCCCACTTATGAATATGACGAAAAGATCCAGCGCTCGTTTATTTCAGGCTATGAGCTTAATCAAAGCGTGTTGATAAAAGTTCGCGAATTGCCGAAGGTTTCAAAAATTTTAGGACAATTGCCTTCTTTGGGCATCAATCAGATTGATTCGATTTCTTTTGATGTTGATGACCCGGAAAAATATTTAGTCGAAGCAAGAAATGTGGCCTATGACAAAGCGAAAGAAAAAGCTAAATCAATGGCCGAAAAAAACGGAGTTAAATTAGGAAAGATAATTAATTTTTCCGAATATGGCGGAGGCGTTCCTGTTCCTTATTATGAATCGTTTGGAAAAGGCGGAGACGCATCGCCGTCTGTAAGTGTCCCTTCAATTGAACCAGGCAGTCGGGAGATAACAGTGCAAGCGAGCATAACGTATGAAATTAAATAAAATCGCCAAAATAGCGGCAAAAATAATAATCATTTTAATTGGGCTGATGCTTATAGCTTCTTTTAGCTTTTTCTGATGGAAAAAATAATTTTTACCGCTAAGGATGGCGTAAAAATTGCGGCAGATTTATATTTTGCCGATAATCCTCGTGGCTGGATTATTATGGTTCATATGATGCCGGAAACCAAGGAATCGTACAGCGATTTAGCTTTAGAATTTCAAAGTTTAGGATATGAAAGCTTGGCAATTGATTTAAGAGGCCACGGCGAATCAGACGGCGGACTAAATGGATTTTTGAATTTTTCTGACGAAGAGCATCAAAAAAGTATTCTTGATTTGGAAGGCGCTGTTGAGTGGTTAAAAAATAAAGGTGCGAAGCCGGAAAAAATATATTTTATCGGAGCGTCAATCGGCGCGAATCTATCGCTTCAATATCTTGCAGAACACCATGAATTCAAAAAAGCGATTTTGCTTTCTCCGGGCTTAGATTATCGGGGTATAAAAACCGAGCCATTGGTAAAACATTTAAAAGCTGGCCAAGAAGTGTTTTTTGCGAGCGCCAAAGACGATATTCGTTCCGGCGGTAACAATGCCGATATGAATGAAAAACTTTTTGATTTTGCGCCAGTCGGTGTAAAAAAAGAAATTAAAATTTATGAGACAGGCGGCCATGGCACCGATATCCTGAAAAATCAGTCCAGTTTGGAAGATTTAGTCGTTAACTTTATAAATATTTAAGTCGAAATCTTGGATATTTTAATCACGATTCCTTTTACGACTTGGGCGATATTTCTGGAGTGGAATGTTTTAGTTGGATATGCTTTAATTATTTTAATCCCAGTTTTAAACGTAAAATTTAACTATAAAAAAATCGTCGAAAGTAAATAAAAATTTTAAAAAAATAAAATATGGACAATCAACAAATTTATAGCGGCAGCGCCATTGCTTCAGCTGAGACGGGCAAACAGGCGGGGAAATTCGCTATTGTAGGAGTAATTAATACGGTTATTGACGTTGCGATTCTTAATATTCTTGTTTTTGTGGGGCTTACGGCGACTTTAGTGATTTTTGGCCAAAAATTTTTAATAGCTAATATTATTTCCGTTGCCATTGCTATGGTCAACAGCTATATTTTGAATAAAAAGTGGACTTTTCAATCAAGTGGCGGAAACATTTACGGAGAAATCGCAAAATTCTTGGGAATTACAATTATAGGAATGTTTGTGGTTCATCAGATTATTTTTAATGTTTTGTACTTTAATCTTCAGTTTATAGGCGCTTTTGTCATTTCTATTGTTCATCTAGTAAGGCTTGATGCGATTTTTTCCGATAATTTTGTTGTTTTGAATTTTGCCAAAGTGATTGCCATAATTGGTTCCTTGATTTGGAATTTTGTAGGTTATAAATTTATTGTCTTTAAGAAGTAAGGCTCTTTAGACTTTAAACACGGCATGACAATTTATAATCAGAAAGATAAAAATATCCGCAAAACATGGATTTTAATTAGTTTATTTTTTATCGTTGTTATTGGCATTGGCTGGATTTTTTCCCAAGTTTATAATTCTCCCGGAATTTTATATCTGGCGGTTATTTTCAGTGTTTTAATGAATTTTTTCAGCTATTGGTATTCTGATAAAATTGTCTTAAAAATGGCGCACGCCACGCCGATTCAAAAAATCGATAATCCCGAGCTTTATAATATTGTTGAAAATTTATCAATTACCGCCGGCTTGCCAATGCCGAAAATTTATATAGTCCGCGAGAGTCAGCCAAATGCTTTTGCCACCGGCAGAAATCCTGAGCATGCGGTTGTTGCGGTTACTAGCGGTCTTCTGGAAAAACTTAATAAAAGCGAGCTTGAAGGCGTGATTGCCCATGAATTATCACATGTTGGCAACCGTGATATTTTAATTTCTACGGTGATCGTTGTTCTGGTGGGATTTATTTCCATTCTTTCTGATATGTTTTTAAGGTCAAGATATTTTGGATTTTCCGGCAGGCGAGACAGGGGATCGGGCGGACAAGTTCAGGGGATTTTGATGATTGTCGGAATAATTTTAGCTGTTTTGGCGCCTTTTGCCGCCACTTTAATGCACTTGGCGATATCAAGAAAAAGGGAATTTTTAGCTGATGCTTCCGGCGCTTTGCTTACTCGTTATCCTGAAGGATTAGCCAGCGCTTTAGAAAAAATTTCTTCAGACGCTTCTCCGATGTCGGTTGCTAATAATACCACTGCCCATCTGTGGCTGGATGACCCATTTAAGGGTAAAAATAAAACCACATGGCTTCATAAATTATTTATGACTCATCCGCCCGCCGAGGAGCGAATTAAATCATTGCGTGGCATGGAAATTTGAAATTTAAAACTAGATAAAAATATGTCTTTTGAAAAAAAATTTGAAAAAGAATACGAAAAGTTTTATAAAGAGCAATGTGATAATTTTGAAAAAGAAAAAAATGAGGAAAATTCTAATGTGGCGGATGATATTATCAAAGAATATCAATTAGACCCTCATTTACATTTTGATGCGACTAAATTGTCAGATAAAGATTTGGAATTAGCCAAGAAATTTGAGGAAAATTCCTTGACTGAAAAAGAAATAGCGCAACATCTTGATGAGCTCGACAAAAAAGGTTTAAGCGGCGGCACTATTAGCTACGATTTCGGAGCTTTTTTAAGAAATAAACTTGTAGAAAAAGAAGGCTGGAGAATAAGAAAAGAGCGAAAAAAAACAGCCTAAATTCGTTTGATAAAATCCTAAGTCTGTATTATCATACTCTTTGGTATTAATGCAATCTTGCTTAAATCGGAGGGTTCGCATAGTGGTCTAGTGCGTCCGCTTGGAAAGCGGATATGCCGAAAGGCATCACAGGTTCAAATCCTGTACCCTCCGCCGTGTGCGGGTCTAATCTCGCCCCTTCCGCTTTATGCGGTAGCCTCGTTAGTTTTTATTTTTTAATGTCTTTATTTCATGGATATTTATTTATAATTTATAAGTTTAAATACTAGATTTTTTTAAATGCATAAAAAAAATATTATTATAATTTTATCGGTTATATTTTTGGCTTTTTTATTTTGGTCCTCTTTAGCGCTTCAGAATATTTTTTATGATTTAGTGGTTTTTCTTGGATATTACATTGAGGAAATGAAATTTTTTGGTTATTTTGTTTTTGTAATACTGGCGGCTGCCTCAGCGTTATTTTCTTTATTTAGTAGTGTTCTTTTAGTGCCGTTTGCGGTTTTGGTATGGGGCCCGCTTTTGACTACTGTTCTGCTTTTTTTTGGTTGGATTATTGGAGGAATTTTAGGCTATCTTATAGGATATTATGCCGGTTATTTAATGATAAGTAAATTTATAGCCATTGAAAAAATCAAAAATTATCAGGAAATAATTTCGAGAAAAATTGATTTTTGGCTGATTTTGCTTTTTCGCCTGGCAATGCCCGCGGAAATTCCGGCTTATACGCTCGGTATCAGCCGTTACCATTTCGGAAAATATCTTTTGGCTACTTTCATTGCCGAACTTCCTTTCGCCTTTGCCGTTGTTTATCTTAGTGAAGCGCTGGTTGAATTTAAACCGGTGGTTTTTCTTATTTGGATAATTTTTATAGCAATTTTTATGGGTTTATTTTTCCATTTTTTCCACAGGAGATTAAAACAAAACAAGCTCAGCGTTGCAGATGATAAATCAATATCTGATAAATAGGGAGATTTTGAGCTTTGCAAATTTTAAATTTTGATTTAAAATTATAAAAAAACTTTATGAAGAAAAACAATCTTATTTTAATAATTATTGCCATTGGCTTGCTTACTATGATTTTTGGAATCGTATTTTTAGCGGTGAATAATCAGCCGGCAAGGCTTGATGGTTTTGCCCAGTGTCTTAAAGACAAAGGCGCGGTGTTTTATGGCGCTTTTTGGTGCTCTCACTGTCAGAATCAAAAAACGATGTTCGGCCGGTCTCAGAAACTTCTTCCGTATATTGAATGTTCTACTTCTGACGGAAGAGGTCAATTAAATACCTGCAAAGATAAAAATATTGAAGGTTATCCCACGTGGATTTTTTCTAATGGCGAAAGATTATCCGGAGAAATTTCTTTGGAAACACTTTCTGAAAAAACCGGCTGTGAACTGCCTAATTAACTAAAAAATAATGTTCTTAACAATTGCGGCTAATCAGATATTTTCCTCTTTAACTCTTTTGAGCCACTTTTTTATTTTGTTTGTTTTAGTAATTATTGTTTTTTATAAAAATGACTCAAGCGCCAAGTTTTTGAAGTTTTTAGCAAAAAATGTAATAATTTTTTCTTTGATTGTGGTTTTGGGATCGGTTTTCGGAAGTTTGTTTTATTCAGAAATTATCGGATATTCTCCTTGTAAGCTTTGCTGGCTACAGCGTATTTTTATGTATCCCCAGATAATTTTGCTTGGCTTGGCGTTATATAAAAAAGACAATGGAATTATTGATTATGCCTTATGGCTTTCAGTGATTGGATTTTTTATTGCGGTTTATCATTATTTTCTTCAAATGGGCATAAGTCTGCCTGTTCCTTGTTTTGCTACGAGCGAAATAATTTCCTGCTCTCATAGGTACATTATGAAATTCGGTTATATCACCGAATCAATGATGTCTTTGACCGCTTTTGTCTTACTTATTATTTTTGCGGTTGTCTTTAAAATATTTGGGGAAAAACAATTTATTAACAAGTAAGAAACAGCGCTATTTTTCGTCTTAATATCTAAAATGGCAGGACTTCAAATTACATTAACAAATTTTTTGCTTGGATCCTTTTTGGGCTGGTTGCCTACGATATTTTTTTTCGTTATGCTTGCGCTGGCATTTTATCGTTTTTTGAAAAGGAAATTAAGCAGCCAGCCGATTGAAAAAATTTTAAAATCGTTAATTTTATATTCAGTGATTTTTTATGCTGCTTACGCCGCAATTCTGACTTTGGGCCAATATTATATCTGGTCTCAAAGCGAGTTTGGCAGAACTCTTTTGAATTCTCCGCTTAATGATAAATCTCTGGTTGATGTATTAGCCAAGTTTTCTTGGCTGGCTGATAACTCTTTGGGATATTTTATCTTTTATTCTTACGGCCGGTTTTGGCTGGAAATTTTAATATCTGTGGCATTAGCAGCCGGTTTTTATCTGTTTTTAAAACTACTTAAAAAACATAATGATAGGTTTTTTGAAAATGGAGAAACAGAGCTGGGATTTTTAACGGCTTTAATTGTCGGCTGGCCGAAATTTATAATATTTTTGCCCTTAATTTTTGTTTTCGTTATTTTGGTTTCAATTTTCCGCAGAGTTTATTTTAAAGAATTTTATACAACTTTAGGCTGGCCGATGCTTTGGGCGGCGTTAATAACGCTTATAATAGGAAACACGCTGATAGAGATTTTTAATTTCGGTGTTTTAAGGATTTAGGGATTAGCTCATGTGTGTTATTTATTATAAAAAAGCATGAGCCGATTCTCTAAAAACCCGCATCATTAATGAGCAAAAATCGGCTCACCTTAAAAAGTAAGGTGAGCCGATTTTTATTGTTATATTCTTATTGCATAAAACTAGAATTTATTCTCAAGATAAAGATTTAGGAACATTAAACCACAAATTTTAAACAAAATAAAATACTTGACAAAAATACAATTATTTGATATTATATAATTTTAGGTGAATAATATAAATCACTCTAAAAATTAAATAGACTGCTCTTTTCAAAAAAAAACATCCCCGTTGCCGAGGGAATATATCGGAGAAGGAGGAATAAATGACTATAGAAAAAATAATTATTGGGGCAGGCATAGGAATATTGGTGCTTGCAAGTCTTATTTTTTTTGCTGTAGGGGTTAAAGCGGTTACCCCGGGAGCGGGAATGGAAGCAGTAATGATTCACAAACCCATTCTTTTCGGACACGGGGGTGTTAATCAAGACCCAGTTAGGGCTGGACGCGAATACACTTTTTGGACAACAGAGGTGTGGTACATCGATATGCGTCCTCAGCAGTATACTGTGCATTTTGAGGATTTAATGTCTATGGACGGCGTGCCGCTTGACTTTGATGCGGTGATTCGTCTCAAGATTACAAACTCTGTTGATCTAGTGAAGAGTTTTGGTCCAGATTGGTATAGGAACAACGTTGAGGCCGAACTCCGAAATCGTGTGCGTCAAGCTGTGCGCAAGCATGGTATGAATGAGACCGCCATAGATACCAAAGCGATCGATGCCATCGATAAAGAGGTGTCGGAGGCAATGGCAGAGTATCTTATTAACGCGAAACTGCCGTTGAATTTAATAGACGTAACAGTTGGTAAGGCAAATCCACCTGATTCAATCAAGGATCAGCGCGTAGAGACCGCGACGCAGCAGCAGCGCGTGCTCACGGAATATCAGCGCAAACTTGCGGAAGATTCTCGCCGTGCGGCGGAAAAGAGTCGTGCCGCTGCGGACAATGCGTATCGCGAGGCTATGCAGTTATCGCCCGAGCAGTTCCTGCGGCTTGAGACTATCAAAATGCAGGAAAAGGTATGTGATGGGGGAGGAAACTGCACCTTTGTGATAGGTGCATCAGCAGCGCCGATCATCGCCACAAAATAAGCAGGATTAGTTGATTAGTTCTTTAGTTCTTTAGTTAAAGTTAGGCCCAGTAGTAATAATATACTACTGGGCTTTTTTCTTTTTAAAAATTTCATTATTTTATTGTGCCCGGGGCCGGACTTGAACCGGCATGGATTACTCCACACGATTTTAAGTCGTGCGCGTATACCAATTCCGCCACCCGGGCATAAAATTAGCGACTAATCATTTGTGAATTGTGGCTAATTTTGAGGCCTGAGGCGGAATCGAACCGCCGTATAAGAGTTTTGCAGACTCTCGCCTTACCACTTGGCTACCAGGCCATTAAAAGATTTTAAATCATCGCGCCGCTTTTTAAAATTATAGCAAAAAAATTAAAAAATTAAAGTTTTATTCTTTATTGTTCTTTAGTCCAAAATAATCGGTCGCCAGGGCTGATGGTTGCGCTAGATTCAATTATCATGCCGAATTCCTCGCCCGTCGGCACTTGAGAAACATCTTTTTTTTGCTGTTTTAAGCTGGTAATTTTACCGAAACCAATTTCGCTTTCACCCCTAAAAATTTTAACGCGGATATTATTTCTGATTGTTCCGGAAATAATTTTTCCTCCGATAAGCTGGGTTTTTCCTTTTTGGCTGAAAGTTTTTAAAATTTCCACTTCAGCGAGCGGGGCGGGTTTTTTGAGCAGTTCAATTTCTTTCTTTATAAAATCAAGAAGTTCATAAATTATTTCCGAAAGAACTATTTTGACATTTTGCGATTTTGCCAGATTTTCAGCGATCTTATTGGTTTTTGTTTTAAAACCAAAAATTATTGCATTTTTAGAAGAAGCCTCTTTGATGTCGCCGTCGGTTATTTCACCGATTGAACTTGTAACAATGTTAATTTTTACATCTTCATAAGCAAGGTTTTTTATAATTTCAGTCAATGTTTCCAAGGAGCCGGACACATCGGCTTTAATCAGTATGTTTAAAATATCATTAGAAGCTGTAGCTTCATGAGGTTTTGAATTATTTATTATTTTTTCTGCCGGCGCATAAATTTTTAGCGCGTCTTCTCCCGCCAAAAACTCTTCGCCTGTTTGCGGCAAAGTTTCAAAACCTAAAATTAAGGTCGAACTGGAGGGTGAAAGTTCCTTGACGCTTTTGCCTAAGAAGTTTTCCAGAATTTTTATTTTTCCAAAAGCGCTTGGCGTAGCGATTTTTTCTCCGGTTCTTAGAGTGCCGTCTTTAATAATTACCGCAGCAATAACGCCCCGGTTGCTGTCCATTTTTGCTTCAATAATAACGCCTTTGGCGGGCGCAGCTGGATTAAAAGTTAAATTTTCCAATTCTGCGGCCAGTAATATCAAATCCAAAAGCTCATTTACGCCTTGGCCGCTTTTAGCTGAAATCGCGTGCCAGGATATGTTTCCGCCGTAGCCTTCAAGAAACACGCCGCTCGCAGTCAGCGTATTTTTGGTGCGTTCAATATCAGCGTTGGGCTTATCGATTTTATTGATTGCAATAATATAAGGTGTTTTTGTAGAATTTAAAATTTCAATTGATTCTTTGGTTTGAGGCTGTACTCCGTCATCAGCCGCCACAACTAAAATCGCCAAATCAGCGGCTTGGGCTCCGCGCGTGCGCATTTTAGAAAAAGCTTCATGTCCCGGAGTGTCAATAAAAGTTATTTTCTTATCGTTATGGATAATTTCATAAGCGCCGGTTGATTGGGTAATGCCGCCTGCTTCCTTAGCCACCAAATTGGTTTTGCGGATAAAATCAAGCAAAGTAGTTTTGCCGTGGTCAACATGGCCTAAAACCGCTACAATTGGCGGTCGAGGCATTAATTTTTCATCAGAATTTTCTTTCATAAGTCCTAAATCTATCAAAGAAGCACCAATAAATCAAGAAAATTAGTTATTAAATATAGATTGTAAGCTTGAAGATAATATAAATATAAGATAAGATATTTTAACACGGAGGCGTGGCTGAGCGGTTTAAAGCAGCATCCTGCTAAGATGTTAGGGGAGCAATCCCCTCGAAGGTTCGAATCCTTCCGCCTCCGCCAGATTGGCAACTTTGAACCGCAGTGTTTCCAGTGATTTTTAGAGATAAAA
>ERZ1292625.4040-Hain-H41-01um-R1-4040-length-11264-cov-3_pt1 | contig 11264 bp, 5 predicted proteins | sample MGYA00564400_ERZ1292625 | MGnify/ENA primary metagenome ERZ1292625 (study PRJEB36523, sample SAMEA6512639) | groundwater metagenome | collected 2019-01-08 | study: AquaDiva: Metagenomics assemblies of 32 groundwater samples
TCGCGGTAATGGAAGCGTCGACGTCGCCACCACCACACTGGAGGTAGTCACGTCGTGGTCGTAATTCAATTGTACCTCCACGTCAAACAGGATCGCTCCGTTGCGTCGAAGGGCAGTGATCGCCGCGGACTTCTGACCGGAATCGGCAGCCACACCGGTGAGGCCAGAGTCGGTCGCGTACATTCCCAACAAGGTGTGATCCGTCGTCGCCAGGAACCAGTCTTCGAATCCGGCGGCGGACATGTTTCCTCCTTTTCTTCGCGCCGTTGCGTCTTCAATGAAGCCGTCGGCACCGTTGACAATGTATCCCGGCGGCACATCCACCGCCGTCGCCATATGCACCGGGACGGTGCGGTACGCGGAGACATTGGTGACCGTCGCTCCGGCGGCGGCGGCCTCTGCTTCGGCGGACGCGTTCACCGATGGTGAGGGCCACGCCGACCAACCTCCGAAAAGCAGGCTGTGGCATGGCAATGGGGCAGCGTAGACCAACGCCGTCCACGAATTGGCGTTGCCACTGATGCTTCCTGCAAGCGCCGCGACCGCGCATCCCTTGCGACCGCAGCCAAAGGTGGCCGCCGCGGTCGGTCCAGCGCTGTTGTTGGTCAGCCAATCGACGGCGCTTAGCGCGATTTTGGATTGCGCCGAAACATTCAGACAATGCATCCAGCGTCGCAAAAATGGGAGACGGTACATTCTCGCGGTTGCAGGAGAAGACGACGATGAGGCCGCCGCCGCCGCTGCTTGCACCGCTGCGGGGAGCGACAAGGTCACGTACGCTGTCGTGGGCATCACGAAGACGCCGTCGGCGGATGACGATGACGATGAGGAGGAGGTGACGTTGACCATAACCACCAATGATCCTGGCAGCGCGAACACAGTGGACGCGAACGCCAAGCCGCCGACCACGCCACCGCTTCCCCGTGCTGCTCCGCTCCACACGGTCGCGTCGTTGCTGAGTGACACGGACCTTGGTGATCCCGCTGCCGCAGTCGAAGAAGCTGATGTCGCTGGGCCGACGGATGGTGCGCAGGTAAAAGAGCAACGCTGCCACTCCGACGAGGGCGCGGACAAGGCGGCGACGCCCGTGGCGGCGGCAGCCATCATCACTATCACCGATATCCAATCCCCCATTAAGTGGCGAGTCCTGGTGGCCTGGTAGGGAGTGCGTTGCAGAGAATAAACGTTATGGCGCGCTTTTTTCAAAGCCCGGGGAGGGATATGTGCCAAACGGGAGCTTTTTGGTCAGTGTGGCGACAACAAAACCGTCTCAAGAAGCCGTTTGCTTCAAAGCGTAGGCCTCAACTCGTTCTCACGCCGCGAAGGGGGGAGACCGAGAGAAAAAAAAAAACGTATCACCACGACCACCACCAGAAAAAAAGCCACGCGCCTAGCGAAGAAGAAACGCTTCGTAGTTCAAAGTCATCGACGACGTTGATGGTGTGAAACCGACAAAGGGGGGCCGTGGAGGAATCAGAGGCTCGCTGCAACGTGGATAGCCGCCTCGGCATCGTGCGGCAACTGCGCCGTGTGTGCCACTGGGTGCGACAATTGCCGCTGCTTCAGGCAGAAATTCTCAAGAAAGCCTCCTTCGGCGTTTCGGAGGCACTGATTCGTTGGCATTTGCGTCGTGATCGACGACCCTCCGCAGGTAGCGGATCCCGAAAACATGGTCAGCGACACTTCGGTGCTATTGCACTGGGCAATCGCGGAGCCCCCATTCCACAAGTGGAGACACTTTCCGGTGGAAAATTCTCCCTTTTTGCAGCTGCTCACGCAGGCGGAGTCGTTGCAGGTCAGTTGCACTAACGTGCGCTGTGGCGAGGGAGGCGGCGGCGGGGTCGGCGTTGGAACCGGGGTCGGTCGGTGGGGGCAGAAAAATCGCACATTGCCGAGGCAACGACTGTCGGGGAGCGTGTACGTCGTCCATCCGCCGGTGCGGTTGCAATTCGTGCTGTTGAATTTCAGCATTCGAACGATCTTTGGATTGGGCTGAATGCTGCGGATGGAGTAATAGACGGAGGAAAAGTTCGCTGCCGCAGCGCAGGCAACTGGCATCACACGCGCGGCGGAGAAGGAGGCCCTGCCCTTGAGAGCAACGATCGAGGAGCATGAATTGTCCCGCACGGTCGCCGTCGGGAAGGCAAACGCCGCATTCTGCGCTGCTGTTCTCAATGGGCTGGGAGCACAAGTTGTCAGACCAAATCGTCAGCGAGGTGGACTTTGCCTTGGGAAGTTCGGCACAGGCGAACATTTGCGACGTGCCGTTCACTCCGGGAAGGCACGTGAGCTGAGGGATCTCCCCCACAATCGAGGTGCCGTCACAGGACATCGAGGTGTAGTCCTCGTGGCGGATGGGATCCAGCGCCCCCGCGGCCCCAGTGGCGTGGGCGAAAACAGCGATGGCTGCGAGCAAGAGAAGCGTGCCGTGGCGCATCGTGAAGGTAATAAAATCAGTAATATTGAAAGAGAGGGCGAGAACTTTCGACGCCGGGCAAGGCTGTCCCCGAAACAGCAATCGCCGTCGCGTACGATTCACCCTCCTGATTACAGGTAGGCAGTAGGCAGAGCGAGAGAACGAGGGGGTGTTTTGCCAAAGCTTCGAGAAAAATTCGGGAGTTGTTTTCCACCTCCGTTTGGTAGCAAACATTTCGCCTGCGACGCCTATTCCGTTTTCCTAGGCCCTAATGCTGCGACGGTCCGGTCACCAGGACCCCATACTGCTGGTCGAGTCCAATGTGGGAATCACCAATTAAGTAAACCTGCAGCACCGCGTCGTTCCTTGGGACGGTCCTTCCAACATGCTCGTTATCATCCCCTCCCCCCCGGCGGCGTCTCGGCACTCCGCCATCCGCTGCAACATCCGCTTCGCGGCTAGCTGGTGTGGCCCATGCATCGTCCCAGTCAAAATTTAAGGTCACGCTGGACCGCTTGTGCAGCCGGTTGACGCGCTTGACGGCGACGAGCTCGCCGGTCGGCTCATGCCCGACGCACACCCAATACTGCTCGTCCTTGCCTTTGGCGAACTTGGGTGCCACAACGTGCTTGGTCGGGGCGCTAAGTCGCGTCAGTTCCACGTTGAGTTCAAATCGTATCACAAACTCCTCCCCCCCGCCTTCGGCCTTGGCGTTCGCCACTACTACCTCGCTATCCCCTCGCCGTGTGAGCGAGAGCTGCACGTCGATCAACGGCAGGTGGCGCGCCGCGAAGCTCAACTCTTCCAATTCGCCCTCTGACAGGCCAAATCGAGCCCGTTGCGCGACGGACATGAAGTGATCGAACGTCGCGCTCGTCGCATTCGCGAGATGAGCGATGTGCGTCACGCAGCGGTGCGGACGTCGTCGTGGTCCACCCGAAGGCGCGGCGGCGCCACCCTTCTGCCTCCTCGTCTTGTCGGCGTCTCCTGTGTGTTCTTGCTCGTGCGATGACGGATCCCCCGCACCGTCCTCACGGAGCGCGGCGATCAATTCCTCCGTTACGTGTGGTAACTGCAACAGGGTGTGATCCGACCACCAGCGAGCCTGCACAAGGCACGGCAGCAACGACATGGTGCGCAGGGCGGAGAACAGGTGCCCGTTATTCGCGGCGATGTCGACCATTGCTTGGATAATGCGGACGCTGTTGTCGATCGCCGAGCGCTGATCGGTGAAGTAGTCCGAAATCGGAAGCTTGGCGCGTTCCATGTGAGCTTGGAAAAGCAAGTTGGCCTTGACATGGGGGCTTTCGGCATTGCGCAAGTCGACGGGAATGGGGCATCGACCGGCGAGTTCAATGTTCATTTGATCTTCATTATGCCGCACCGGGAGTTGCTCAAACTCATCCGCCTCGCACATGAGCTTGAGCAGCTGAACGTGCGTCATGTCGCTTAGAATTTCCGTGTCAAAACGATAGGCCGTCGCGGGTTTAAGGTAGTAATAGGAGCAAAGCTTCCCCAAAACGGTGCACACAAGCCGATTGGGGTCTCCCAGGTTCCCGTCATCGTCGCGTTGATGCTCATCCTCGGGCGGCTCGATGCAGTTCGCCGTTTCCAGATCCGTCAAAATCTTGTTGACTATTTGAGACAGGAAGGCAGTCAGCGCCCTCGGCGTGCTGTCCTCGACGCCGTAGTAGGATGGATTCTTGATCAGCCGACGGAATAAATACGTCCACGTGAGGTAATCCACCGCATCTTGTCGCGACGAGATGGTGCCCGCCACAATTTCAGCGTTGATGTGCTCGTGCAGCTGCTGATGAAGCGCGGATTCCACCGGAAACGGATCGTACAGAAATTTTCGAAAAAAGGACTTCTTCGGTTCGTGGCACAGCACCTGCGCGACACCCTCCGTGTCGTACTGCGGCCGCCCGGCGCGCCCGATCATTTGGAGAATGTCCGTGATCGGGTAGTCCACGTAGCTCTTCGTCTTGCCATCGTAATATTCGGTTCCTTTGACCACGACTAAATGAGCCGGAAAGTTCACGCCCCATGCTAGGGTGCTCGTGGCGACTAAGATTTGAAGCTTCCCTCGGCGAAACAAGTTTTCCATGACCGCCTTATCGCCTTCGCCGAGGCCGGCGTGGTGCATCCCGATGCCAAATTGAGTGCAATGCTTCAAATGCGGATCGCTGAGCTGTGCGACTTGTTCCTGCACTTCGTCCAAAGTCATGCGCACGAACTTCGCCGTGTTGTTCTCCACAATTAGGAAGTTAATCAAGGCCATCGCCGTGAGCCGCGTTTGTCGGCGGGAGGAGACGAAGACGATCACAGGCTTCGCAGGGCTCTTTTCCACGATGGCGTTGTACGTGGGCTTGTTCATGGTCTGCATGCGAGGACAGTAGTGCTTTCCGGGGTATCCGGCGATGAAGCAGCGCATGGGGACCGGTCGGACGCTCGGGTCGAAGTTGAACAGCGCCCACGGCTTGTCGACGCCGAGCCACGCGCCAAGATCGCCGGGATTGGCAACGGCCGTGGAGAGACCCACGAGACGGATGGCGACGCCGCGGTGCCAGCCAATGTAACGCATTCGCGAAACGATGACTTCTAGCACCGGTCCGCGGTCGGAACCGAGCATGTGAATTTCATCAAAAATGACCAACTGCGCCGCGCCGACGTAGCTCCGCACTTGCCAGTTACGGCTGATGCCATCCCACTTTTCAGGCGTGGTGCACAAGATTTGCGCTCGCGACAAGGCTTGGATATCGGGCGTGACGTCACCCGACAGCTCGACGACTTCGATGCCGAGTTGATTTTGAAACCGCTCCTTCCAGTCCTTCATTCGCTCCTTCACGAGCGCCTTCAACGGTGCGATGAAAATAATCTTTCCAAGGCGCTGCGCCGCGTCCGTCAAGACGCTGGCCTTCGGTGGGACGAACGGGGAGGAAGGAGGGGAAGGAAATGATGACGACGATGTCGCCGGCGGCGATGCCGCGCCACCACCGCTGACGGCGGTGCTTGACTGAGGTTGCTGCGGTCCCGCCGCATTGTGACGCCGCAGGTCTTCCAAAATTGCCGCGTTCCGCTCCAACACGCGCAGCATCGCCATCTCCGCCGCGATTGTTTTTCCGCTTCCCGTTGGCGCGCCGAGCAGCGCGTTGGCGTCCGTGTGAAACATGCAATGGAACACTTGCGATTGCACCGCATTGAGCTGCGGATAGTGCTCATAGATTTTATGGTAGCGGGGCGGGATGACGTTCCGGCGGAGCGGGGTCAGCGGGAGTAGCTTCGTATTGGGCGGGACGTCATCTGGTAAGTGCAAGTGACCGAGGCTGAATGTGTACTCCTCCACGGAGCCTAGCCACCGATCGCTGTACACGCGGATGCAATAGGTGTCGTACTCTGGAAAGATCGGCACCGTGACGTTCACGGTCACGGGCGTTTCGTTCTTGACGTCCTTCTTCTTGAGAATGACTTGCTCGTGATGAAAAATCAGATTATTATTCTGGTCTTCGATGAAGAGCCAGAACGATTCAGCTCCCCCATGATAGCGGTCATTCCAAACAAAGTTGGCCTTAATAGTTGCCTTGATGCGGAGTACGGTGCGCGTAATGGGTTGGATTTCCGCTTGCACATCGATGTTAGGAAAACTGCGCACGAGCTGGGAGATGATGCCACCAACACGGTGATTGTGCACGAGATCACCAATTTCCTTCTCCGACATTTCTGCCAACATGGACATCGACGGCCGCTTCGTGTTGAGGTGGTTCCAGACGGCGTCGGTGATAATGTCCTCGCAGCCGTTAAACTGCATCAGCGGGTGATCCTTCTCGAAGCACCGGCGTTCGATACACTTCCCGACGGTCAAAAACGTCGCGGTGGAGAAGGGATGGCCGCGCATCAGTTCGATTTCAAACAAGGCGCGCGCAATGCGACCCGCGTTTTGGATGATGTAGTTCATGTCCGCGGTGAGTGAATGCGCGTCCACCACGATGCGGCCGAAGTACGCCTTCAGAAGGGTGGTGACCTTCCACTGAATGCTCGTTTCATCGGTGCTCTCGCCCGCGATGCGAATTTTCCGCATGGACGCAGGGAGCCGCTGATGAATGTTGTTCAATTCGTCCAGTTCATCCTGCCGCGCGCGCAGTTGCGAAAATTCGTTAGCGCTCGCGCTGACATTTAGCGCCGTGCCAAAGTCCACCGCGTCCGCCAGCGTTCCGTCTGCTTTTCGCATGAGGTCGTTGAAGGTCGAAATGGAGACATTTTCGACATAAAAATGGCTCGCGACACGTCCGAGGTCCGTCGTGTCCAATGACCCTGTCTCCATATTGTACCGAACCATGCCCGCCTCGTTTAGCTGCTTTGCCGCCGACGCGATGATATTCGATCTCGCCATGCGCAATTCGGGATCGTGTCGAACGTCGGTGATGCGGAGGCCATACGCCAGGGGATTGGCACGGATGCGCTGCCACAAATACGTGTACTCCAGCCATTGCACTCCCTCGGCAACCGACGACACCGTTCCCGCGTGCACTTCCGCATTGAGGTGGTCGCATAGTTTGGTCTGCAGCTTCGACTCGATTGGGAGGGCATGCGCGATGAGCCGCAGGTAATTGGCGACCTGTGAGTGGTCCGAGATGATGACGCCGTGGCCAGAGGTGTCGTACTGCGGTCGACCGGCGCGGCCAAAGATCTGCATCACGTCGAGCACGCTCATCGACACGAACCCTCCGTGCTTCGGGTCGTAGATTTGCGTCCCGCGGATGATCACCGTGTGCGCGGGTAAGTTCACGCCCCATGCTAGAGTACTCGTACACACGAGCACACGGATGTTGCCCTGGCGGAAGAGGTCCTCGGTGGTCGAGCGGTCATATCGGATGAGGCCCGCGTGATGCACACCCAGACCACTCTGAAACAGCGAGCTCAGATCTTTCCCTTGCAGGGACTGGCCCTTCTTCTTCGAATGAGTCGTGGGATCGGGGTCCTCGAATAGCTGTTCTTTCTTCCGGTACCTCATCTGCTCGGCAAAAAACGTCGCCAGCTGAACGGTCTGCTTCCGCGCGTGCACGAAGACCATGACCTGGTGCCCCTCGGAGACGTGGCGCACCACTTCATCCCAAGCGAGCCTGTCCAACTGTTGCGCGTCCGTTTCCCGGTGAGCTGGCTTCGTCCCGCCTTGACTGTGTTGATGATGCGCCTTACCGGTTGTCGGTTTCGATCCGATTTTTTTCGACTCCATGGTCACCGGCGCCGTTGTTCCCACGAACGATTGCTCCAGTGGAACGGGTCGGTACTCGGGTCCAAAAACGAATAGCCCTTCGTCGAGATTCACGCGCAAGAAGTTTGCGACGTCCTTGTAGTTCGGCAACGTGGCACTAAGGCCAACGAGCCGACAGCCTCCCACGCTATCATCTCCGCTGCCCCCGCCACCCAGGAGCATATCCTGTCTGCGCAGCGACCGCGCCACAATGGCCTCCAACACCGGACCGCGATCATCGTTGAGCAAGTGGATCTCATCAATAATGATGACCTTCGCTTTGGCAGCAAGCTCGTTGTCCACTTGCTTCCGCGTCACCACGTCCCACTTCTCGGGCGTGGTCACGATGAGGGTCGTCTCCGCGATTTCCCGCTTCGTAAGTTGCATGTCCCCAGTGAATTCGCGCACCTTGAGATTGAAGCACGCAAGTCGTTGACTAAAATTGGCGGTCATTTCGGCCGCCAACGCCTTCATGGGTGCGACAAAGACCATCTTGAAGTCTGGATCCAGCTTGTTCCCAGCGCCCATTTGTTCTTGAATTTGACGGAGCATGACGAGCAGCGCGATCATCGTCTTTCCGGCCCCGGTCGGGGCACAGATCAGCATGTTTTTGCTTGAGTGGAACGCGCACTCAAAGACTTTCGTTTGGATCGTATTGAGGTGAGTGACCTTGGGACCAAACGCGGCGTGCGTCCACGCGGGCATTTCGTGCGTGATCAGAATCCGGCTCGTCTGGGGTAGCAGCACAGGTACGGGCGCCGGAACGTGGAAGCGAACGTGGCCCTCGTGCTGCGTCATGGTAGCATTGGCGGGGAGCGCACAGCCCGCAAGTTGGAAGTCCTTTTTCAAAATGGCGGCGAGTTCGCTCTCCCCGCAAAGCTGCCGGTATCGTTTACGCATGTGCTTGAGCCACTGCTCCTGACTGGACACACCGGTGAGCTTGTCCTCTTGAAGCTGCTGTTTCGTTTTGACAAAGCGAACCGATGGGCCGTAGTGCGGCTGTGGCGCTTGTGGGTCAGCGGCGGCGCCGCCCGGACCCGCGGCGGTCGCAGCGCCTTCCCCCTCGGCGTCGTCGCCGCAGAACTCTTCCAGCAGCCGCATAAACACGGCCTTGCCACGCTCCACCATGTCAGAAATAAGCGTCGAATGTTTCGGCCCGAGCGCGGAAAGCAGCGTGTCCGCAGCCAAAATCATCGCACGGTTGAGTTGCTCTTTCGTCTCCGCAATAGACACGCGATCGAGCTCGTTCAAAATCACCTTCGTAAGGTCCTCGTCGAAGTGACAGTACACTTGGGCGACGATGTCATCCACAGTGACGGCGATCTGCTCGGCTAAGCTGCGATGACCGCGACGACGGCCACCCCCCCCTTGGTGGTAATGGCCATCGTCCTCACCATCATCATCCGCGCCACCAGCGGCGTCGAGGCGCTGATAGCGGTTTGTGCCGGTGGCGCCACGTGGCGAGAGCCTGTGCGCATCGGTCTCAGACGGCAATGTGAATGCTGGAAAGGGCGCGCCCGACAGGCGGCACTGCGCGAGAGGAGCTGGCACCGCCAAATCTGCCGCGTCCAGCTCCCACAGGCGCTGGCCGGAAGATCGATTTCGTTCGCATTGTCGCATGCCGATCAGCATGGGCGACGACGAGAGCATTTTCTTGAGCATGGCGGTGCCCGGGTGACTCGGCAACTTCGATGACGTCGCCGATGAGCCTCCTCCCGCGTCATAGTGTGCGGCCGCATGCCCTCCCACATTACGTGAGGAGGCCGTTGTTGCCGCGGCGGCCGCGGCGGTCGCCTTCGGCTTCTCTGCGGCAGTGGCTCCTGCACTCCCAGGAGCGGCAGCGGCGGCATCGTCGTATGCCTTCCAGCACTCCGAGCAGTAGAACCGCTTGTCCTTGGGGTCGCGGCGGCCTTCTCGCTTCTGGTGACACTGTTCGCATGTCAACACAGCCATTGCGGAATTGTTGGGTTTTTTTTGAGGGGGGGTGAGTGAAAGGAACGAATCTCTTTCCCCTCTGTTTTTGGAAGGGCGCTGCCTTCACTGGTATGACGAATCCGAAAAACCGATATGGATTGAAACGATTGACTCAAGTTTGAGAGCAACAAGATTTCATTTGTGCAAAAAGGGTGTGTCACGGCTTCTTGACTCCCGCCGTTTCGTCGCCGCCGCCGACTTTGATTGACACCTTAGAGACGTTCGCCGCCGTCGCGGCCGCGCTTCCTGCGCCTCCTCCCGAAGGCGACGACATGGCCTTTTTCACTTCATCAAAGTACCGCTGCTGCTCATCCTGAACGGCTTTAAGGTGTTCCGGGCGGCTCTTGTCTCGCTGGCGGCGCAGCACCGCGCTCCGGTAGTTCGCCTTCCACAGCTTGTTCAGGCCGAACAAGCAGCCGGCCGTCACGCTGAGCCAAAACGCAGCGTACATCGCGTGCACTGTGGGCGTGATGGCCACGTAAGTTAAATCCGCCGTGTCCTTGCGCACGGGGATGGCGATGCCGTTCACCAAGACTTGATCGTGGCCACTGTGATCTTCGTACATCTCCACGAAGAAAGGCCGTGCGCCGTGCACCGTTTTGCGCTCCTCGAGCGCGTCCGCTCCCAAACGACGCGTGAAATACTGAACGGCCATGTCGAACGGGCGGATGGCGAACCAGCACATCCCACCGTGCACCGGCTGATGATTCTCAACAGGGTCGAAATTGTACCACGACGAGATCCACTCCTCCCGCTTTAAAAAACCCGAAATAGTGGTCGGTTTGTATCCTTCTCCGAGGTAACGGGTCATGTGAAGCCGAGACTTGGCGGCGTCAATCGGAACCCATCCCCGGTGCACCATGACGATTTGGCGGGTGTGCGCGACCTCAAACGGCGTGACCGCGGCGAAACCGCCTTTATTTTCCTCCATCGCACCCGTCTTATTTTTTGTGAGCGGAAACGGCCTCGGCCCGACGAGCACCGTGCCTTCGTTGTCCAACGTCCCTTCCAACTCGACCCGGGAAAACTCCTCCAGACGGTCTCCCGTTGTCGGCAGCGCCTTCTTCACCGGCTGCTTAAAGTTGTTGTGCGACTCCATGAGCTGCTGCTTCCATCTCCGACGGTAGATCTGCCAGAGAAAGCCGTTGAAGGAAACCACCGCGCCGGAAATGAGGACACCCGCGGCCACCGTTGTTTTAAACGCTGTGGCGGACATTTTTTCTTCCTCTCGCGATGCTCTCAATCAAAATGAATAAGAAGATATTTCCGAGTGAAAAAGAAAAAAAGTTCGGTTCCTACACCGTCGCGAGCGTGTAAATGTCCTATTGTGAAACCCTCAGGGAAAAGGTGGCCCGGTACGACGCAATAACACAACGGGACAAATGCTGCTTTACCCATCCGTCGAACGTCAACAATTCGTGAGTCGAAACAACCATCGATAGAAGCGGGGGAAAAAAACGAAAAAAGTGAGAGATAAAATTTCAAGAAAAAAAACGGGGGAAAGGACAAACGTTCGCGCGTGTTTTTTTTCGTGCAAACACACAGTGCGTACGGTGCACGTGCGTGAGGCGAAAGAAAATGGATTGCGATTCTAGTGAGCACCCTCCTTGGCGCCCTCCTCCT
>ERZ1292625.4041-Hain-H41-01um-R1-4041-length-11263-cov-4_pt1 | contig 11263 bp, 12 predicted proteins | sample MGYA00564400_ERZ1292625 | MGnify/ENA primary metagenome ERZ1292625 (study PRJEB36523, sample SAMEA6512639) | groundwater metagenome | collected 2019-01-08 | study: AquaDiva: Metagenomics assemblies of 32 groundwater samples
TCTCTTCCTGGGGGGGACACTTATTGGCTGGGTAATTGCACTTGTATGGGCAGTAGCGTACGACAACAAGAAAATAATCCCGACTCAGTAGATGGTCGTATATCTCTTGCGAAGATGCGGGAGCTGTTACCAGCCGATGAGACTTACACCGATGAATACCTTATTGAAGTTAGACAGCAGTTGTATGACTTGGCTGAGCTGGCCCTTGAGGCATACTTTGAAAATAAGAAGAGCGATACGGCTCAGGCCACTCGGATGGCGGGAGAAGAAGATGTTCGCACTCCTGGCACACCGCATAGTGCTTCGGATCAGAAGGATGGCCCAGCATAATGCGGGTCTTCTCAACCTCCGCCAACATATCTCTACGCTTTTCTTCTTCCGATCTTGGGGGTGGCGTATGAGCAGGGAGTCCGTGGATTCGGCGAAGTCGCGCGTAGTCAGATCGGTATCGCAAGTCGAATTGTCCCGGCTCTGTGAATGTAAGAAACTGAAACGTACTTTTCATACTCCCGTTTCTCATCCTGTGTCCATACATCGAACTTTTCTCTTCAATCTCGCGTTCGCACTTTGCAAACTTTGCTCGCCTTCGCCGTTCGTAAATTACTGGATGCTCCTGGGCGAAGTATTTATATTGCCGGCGCGTTATACCCGCGACGTAGCAAGCCTCATCGATCGGAGAACAATGGTTATCAAACGCATCCAAAAGGAGGCCAACTTTTTTCAGATCTTTCCACCACGCGTTTGCAGTAGGGCGTACATGCAAAGTTAGATCCTCTCGTTCATGAGGGAAGCTGTAAAAGGCTACTTTTTTCTGCTCGCTATCCATATTTCAAGTATATAGGGGGCCGAGACAAAAAGCGGCCTATTTCTCCCCGGGGGAAATACAGATGCCGTTTTTTGGTACAAAACTGTATAATTTTGGTACAAAAGTCATATATGGAATGGAACAAGGGCGATATTTTATACGGTCGAAAGGGGTCGGACGCCATCCACCCGATCGTCTTTTTGGACGGTCATGACGACTCTTACTTCGTTGGGGTAATGATAACCAGCGCTCCGCAGTATGCGGATAACATCCCTATGCTAGAAGAGCATTTTGAGCAAAACGATCTGCAGGGAAACCCCTACGAAGTCCGGTTCAAGGATAGTCACCTGGTCGAGGCAAGACTTCTCAAGAGGTTGGAATGGAGACCGTTTAGAAAAGTGGGAGAACTTACTCCTTCGGGCGTAGCTTTTGTCGAGGCAAAAACTCACGAGCAGTATCCGATAGTGTGGGAAGAGTATCTCTTAAATACATCGACCCAAAGCCGTCAGCGTGAGAATTGAAAGTCGGCTACAATAAGGCTCAACAGTCTCACTTACGTGGTACGGGACCAGACATCGCAGCTGTGCGCATGAACATACTTTTTCATTACCCTCGTTCGCTCGAAAGTAGGACATATGCCGTCTTAGGCACAAGAAGGTATATTGAGATAGGTTCGGATTCCGGGGAGTATAATTAACCCTATGAAAGAAGCGGATAACTTAATAAAAAAATTCGAGAAATTTTCAAAAACCGAGATTGAATCAGCACTTATCGAACTGAAGAATATTAAAGTAGAAGCAAATAGGAAACACCTACAGCGTTTGGTATATACAAATCTCGTGAACCGTTTCGATGTCTTGTTAGATTATTTACTGCTCATTTTTGCAGAGAGTTCTCCCGAATTTAAAGATAGTGTTCTTAATAAAGTCAAAGATACTACCATTAACGCCAAAGAGTTTTATGAAATACTCTCTTCAGAAAATCCGAAAGAGGACGTGAAAATGAGAATCGAAGAATTGGTACGAATTAATTTTCTACGCGAACGTCATTCAAAAAAACTTAGAACACTCTTGGAAACCTGCCTGCAGGTTGAAAGCCAAGAATTAAACCGTCCCAGGGTTAACGCTAACGATGGCCGCATCCACCTTTCATATAAACCGAGAGGAAACAAGGTTCCCTCGTCTGTTATTGGTTATGCGGATTATCTATACTCCAAGAGAAATGGAATTGTTCATGGAGATGGGAGCAAAATAGCAATATTACCAACCGACGCCATTTACCTGAAGAAAAGTTTTAACACTAATCCAACATTATTCATAGGAATTAAATTAGCGTCGATTCAATCGGCTGTGAATTTTTATTCCTACCTATGCCGCTTTATTGAAACGCAAAAATGGCCAGAAGGCCGAGGGACGGACTATTTCCGAGGAGTGTCAAAATAGTAGAATAAAAATAACAAAAAGTTTTTTCAATCGCGATCGCGAAAACAGGTGCGCCCGTCGGGGTTTAACACAATCGGAATCTCTTTAATACTCTCCACCCCGTCCGCGTCAAAGGTAACTTCAAGCAAAAGTCCGTTGCGGACCGCATCAGAGAAATACTGGTCAAAGACGAAGTTGCCAAGGGAATAGTAGATAGAAACATTTTTGTATCGCTCGCTCTCTTGCACCACGTGCGGGTGCGAGCCAACCACGAGGCTCGCACCCGCGTCCACAAACTGCCGCGCCAGCGTCTTCATTTTCTCCGTCCTAGGAACATACTCTTCCCCCCAGTGGGCGTACACCACAACCACATTTCCCAACTCTTTTTCCTTTTTTACCTGTTGAACGGTGTGGTCAGTCTTATCTGAAGTCCAGTCGCTCCACGAAACAAACGAAAATGGAATGTTGTTTACCACTTTGCGTAACACTCTTCCCTCTTCGCTCGCTTCAGGGTCGCCAAAATACGCCACGCCAGACGCCTCCAGATACACTTTCGTTTGTCTAATGCCTTTCAGACTAAGGTTCACGATGTGGTTGTTTCCAAGGTTCACCGCCAAAAAGTTATGACGCTTTAACACCTCCGCTGTTTCAGGAGGAAAGGTAAACGAAAAGTGCCCCTGCATCGTCTCGTCAGTACCCACGCTCACTGAGGGAAAGTTTGTAATGGGGCCTTCAAGGTTTGCCACGACCCCGTCAACTTCAAGCAAGAGCGGGGCAATACACGAAAACACGTAATCCCCACCGACTATTTCGGTCACTTGCCGAATATAGCGATCAAACATCATATCTCCCCCAAACAGGAGCGTTGCCTCGTCTTTCGGTTCTTCTTTAGGCAAAGCGGGTGCCACACCTACACGAAGTGGAAATGTTAAAAGAAGGAACAGTGTTGCTAAACCAAAGGCTACGTAAAGAGACTTCATACACCTCATAATGAACAGTAACAAAAGAAAAGCCTTTTTCAATGAACAGCATACGTTATACTGGAAAGACAAGAAATTAATAAAAAACACTATGAAGACAACTATTGCAATACTGATACTCGTTCTTGTTTTTGGAGGTGCATACTACCTCTCTCGAAACCAGCCCGCTGACACGTCTAAAGCGGAAGAGGGTGCCGTTCAAAACACGATGCCTGTTCCTGGAGTAGAGGGAGTAGAAGAAATGGTTGTGGAAGACGACGGAGCCCTCGCTGCAGACGATACCAACTCACTCGTGAACCTTATAAATGTGGAAGGCGGAAAGTTTTATTTTAAGCCGAACACCATAACTGCAAAAAAGGGTGAGACGGTGCGCATTACCTTTAAGAATGTGGACGGTCTCCACGACTTTGTAATTGACGAGTTCAATGTAAAAACTAAACAACTTCAAGGAGGCACAGAAGAAACAGTTGAGTTCGTTGCCGACAAAGTGGGCACGTTTGAGTACTACTGTTCAGTAGGTACTCACCGCCAGATGGGAATGGTCGGAACTTTAACGGTTACCGAGTAACTTCTTTATAAACAAAACCCCCTCCACATGGAGGGGGTTTTGTTTAAAGACCAATTCCCATAGCGAATGCCGATACGATTGCCCCTATCCAACTTACGGTTGAAACGCCACCGCTTATAAAAAGCGGAATGCGCTCCTTACGAGAAAGACTCGCAAACGAGCGCTCCGCCGCGACGTTCAATAAAAACCCTATCACCACCGCATTTATAATGAGTGCGCTTACAAAAAACATTTTAAAGTAAAATGCAACATTAGTTACTAAAAAGTCAGCGAGTGGCAACGCCATTTGAACGCCGGTGGTAACCATCACCAAAAGCCCCGCCCACGTAAAGAGGTGCACGCGCATCAAAATCTTTTTTGAGAGTGTCTCCTTCTTCCCCCGAAGCCACGCAAACGCTTCATGGTCCGCGAATGCAACCGCGCACAGAAGCAGCGCGAGGGTAGTTACGTGAATATGGATGAGGAAAATAGAAAAACCAAACAGGTTTATCATGCGGCACTACTTTTTAAAAGTTCCGCGAACTCTTTTTGTACCTTTTGTAGTTTGGGCGCAATGATGACTTGGCAGTACCCTTGGTTTGGGTTCCGCGCGTAAAAATCTTTGTGGTACCCTTCGGCGTCATAAAACTCACCGAGCGGCTCCACGGTGGTTGCTATCGGGTCGCCGTCTTTTGCTGATGCATCAAGCGTTGCGATGAACATTTCGGCTTCCTGTTTCTGTGACTCCGATGTGTAAAAAATGACCGAGCGGTACTGTTCTCCCACATCATTCCCCTGCCTATTCACCTGTGTCGCGTCGTGTGACGCAAAGAAAATGGTGAGGAGCGTTTTGTACGAGACTTCACGCGGGTCATACTCCACGCGCACCACCTCAACGTGTCCCGTGTTTCCCATAGACACCTGATCGTACGAGGGGTTCGCCACGCGCCCGCCTGTGTACCCCGGGCCCACGGCGTACACCCCTTTCAGCATTTTGAACACTGCTTCAGTACACCAGAAACACCCGCCACCAAAAACGGCAACGTCGCGGGGAGATGATGACTCGTTCATACTACTTTGTACTTTTAACTGATAATGTTTTCTTTCCTTTGAGTGACGCTTTTATAAACGCGGTGAACAGTGGGTGCGGCGCAAGAGGACGTGCCTGAAGTTCAGGATGAAACTGCGTGCCTAGGAAAAAAGGATGTTTCCCCTCTTTTAATTCAGCAATTTCCATCAAAACCCCGTCGGGAGAAACGCCTGAAAATACCATCCCTCCCTCCTCCAGCCGCTTAATATACTCGGGATTCACCTCATAGCGATGACGGTGACGCTCAGACACTTTTGAGGCGCCGTACGCGCGTGCCGCGATAGAATCTTTTTTCAAAAGCGCGGGGTACGTTCCCAAACGCATCGTGCCGCCGTAGTTTTTATCTTTAATAATTTTCTTTTGGTCAGGCATCACGTCAATAATGGGATCTTTCGTCTGAGGGTTTATTTCAGTGGTGTGTGCGTTAGTAATTCCCAACACGTTTCGCGCGTACTCAACGACCGCCAGTTGCATACCGTAACAGAGGCCGAAGTACGGGATGTTATTTTCACGCGCGTACTGTATAACTTTTATTTTCCCTTCAATGCCTGTTTCACCAAACCCGCCCGGCACAATAAGTCCGTCATATTTTTTAAGCACTGCCACATTCGGTTTTGCCACCTGAAAATCTTTGGCATTAATCCAATCAATAGACACCTTCACGCCACACTCTGCAGCGGAAAATTTAATTGCCTCAATGACTGAAAGGTACGCGTCCGTCAACACGAAGTCTCCCGTATCAAAATATTTTCCGGCAATCCCAATCTTTACTTCACCTGTTCCATTTTTAATTTTCGCCACAAAGCGCTCCCACTCACCCATTTTTGCCTTACGGTACGGCAACCCGAGCGTCTTCACCACGATTGCTCCTACCTTTTCTTTTTCAAAGTTAATGGGTACGTCGTAAATGCTCTCAACGTCGGGCGCTGAAATAATATTTGCCGCGAGCACGTTGCAACTAGTTGCGATTTTCTCCTTGCGACGCGCGTCTAAGGCAACTTTGGAGCGGGCGATGACAATGTCTGCCTGCACGCCGTACGAGTTCAACTGGCGAATGGCGTTCTGCGTTGGTTTTGTTTTCATCTCTCCCAAGCTCCCTGGAATCGGGAGGTACGACACCAACGCGAACATAACATCCTGTGGGTGTTCTACTTTGAGCGCGCGCGCTGCTTCAATAAATAATTCATTTTGAAAATCTCCCACGGTTCCCCCAATTTCAATAACGGAAACATCCGAGTTATTCATTTCCGCCGCGGTGCGGAAGCGGCGAATAATTTCATCACGCACGTGTGGAATGGCTTCCACGCACTTACCCCCGTAGGCAAGGTTACGTTCGTGTTCAATAACGGTGGAATACACCATACCGCTCGTCATATAGTCGTGCGATTTGAGCGCTACGTTTAGAAATCGCTCATAGTTCCCCATGTCTTGGTCGGTTTCCAAGCCGCTCTCAAGCACAAACACCTCCCCGTGTTCGGTAGGATTCATCGTTCCTGCATCAACATTCAAATACGGGTCTACCTTTACCGTGTTCACCCGGTACCCTTCGTTCTTTAAAATCAACGCGATAGAGGAAGCCGCAATACCTTTCCCCACGCCACTCATCACTCCACCGATGACGAAGAGATACTTATGATTTTTTTTCTTTTTGAGGGGGGCTCTCCCGCGCTTTTGTGTTTGAGTTTCGCGAGAGCTGCTCATATCATAAAAGTATACCGTATTCAGTATATAGTTTCCAGTTCAGGCGACCCCACTGCTTAAGGTTCAATACAGAATACTGAATACTCAATACTAAACACTCAAGTACTTCCTCACTGCAAGAAAACTAGAAACCGCACCAAGGAGCGCGCCAACGAAAATGAGCGTAATGAAGAATACGAAGAACTGTTCAAGGTACATGCCAAAGATGTCTGTTCCGAAGGCGGTAACCGTTGCGTCTCTTAAAAGGTAGGTTACGGGAAAGAAAAGTGCCAAGGCAATGCCGCCCGAAACCATGCCGTAGAGTGTCCCCTCTACGATAAAAGGACCCCTAATATAGGCGTTGGAAGCCCCTACAAGGCGCATGACGCTTATTTCTTCACGGGCAGTGTAAATGGCAAGGCGGAGGGTATTAAAGGTAATCAAAATAGATGCCAACGCGAAAAGGATGATAATGGCATACCCGAAACGCTCAACGTATTTCGTAAGGAGTTGAAGCTGGTCAATCACTGTTTTGTTCTGAGCATAGTTGATTGAGTCTATAAAAGGCGCTCCGGAAGCGTCGGTTTGCCTATCTTCTAGATACTGCGCTATACCCTCATACTGCGATGGATCTTTTGCTTTTATAGAAAGCGCCGCGCCGAAGGGGTTTTCAGAAAGCTCGTCCAACGCCTGGAGCGTGGACTGGTCGTCTACGTGGCGCTCGCGAAACTGCGCGAGCGCAGTTTCGCGAGAAATGTATTCCAAGTATGAGACTTCAGGTAAGTTTTTTATTTCGTTTGAGAGGTCCTGTATCGCCTCTTCGTTCGCCGTCGTCGTGAAGTACACGTTGATGTCTACTTTGTTTTCAACGTACGCAATAAAGTCCCCCACAATTCCATTTAAAAACATCAAGGAACCAATGATGGCGAGCGTCATAGTCATTACGAATATCGACGCAAGCGAAACAAAACTGTTTCGCATAAAACTGGTGAGGCCAGACCTACAAATTCGTTTAATGTTTACCCAGAGCATAGTTAGTGATTCTTACTGAACGCAGTGTAGTTAGAAAAACTTCTACCCAGCCTTCTTAACCAATATAACGGATTGTTTAAAACCGCGCCACGCGCTACCATATTTTTTGAGGATGTGGTCATAAAACAAAGAAGGCTGGGTTCAATGAAATCTAACTCGCGACGCTCATAAGATTTCATAGAACGTACCTTCCCTCCTTATCGTCCCGCACTACGCGACCATTGTCCATGGTGATAACGCGCTTCCCCAGAGAATCAATCACTCCTTTATTGTGACTCGTCAAAACCACCGTCGTACCGAGCTCGTTGATGCGTTTTAAAATTTCTACCACCTGGTACGTATTGATAGGGTCTAAGTTTCCCGTTGGTTCGTCGGCTAACAGCACGTCCGGCTGGTTCACAATGGCACGTCCAATAGCCACGCGCTGGCGTTCACCACCGGATAATTCACGCGGAAAATTCCATGCTTTTTCAGCGAGATCTACCAGTTCAAGCACGTGCGGCACGTCACCCGCTATTTCTTCGTCGGTTCTGCCTGCGGCTTCCATCGCAAACGCAATATTTTCATACGCGGTTTTGTTGGGAATCAATCTAAAGTCTTGAAACACTGTTCCTATTTTCCGACGGAGAGTATGCAACTGGGAGCGAGGAATTTTGTGAATATCAACTGATTCAAAATAAACAGCACCGGTGGTGGGTGCTTCCTCGGCGAGGATCATTTTGAGGAGCGTCGTTTTCCCCGCCCCCGCGTGACCCACAATAGAAACAAATTCTTTCGGCGAAACGGTGAGCGTTACTCCCTCCAACGCAACTGAATTGTCCGAATAGATTTTGGTGACGTTATCAAAATAAATCATACGAAAACCACTACTTATTCTACCGTACTTTCTTTCATCGCTTGGATAAATACTGTTAGGCCTCCGTGCAGGACGCTGTCCACATCGTGGACCTCAGTATCGGTGCGGTGATCTTTCACTAACTTGTACGGGTGAAGCACATACGAACGAATCTGACTTCCCCACTCAATGGCGGTCGTTGGAGCAAGAGAAAGTCCACGACGCTCTTTTTCTTTTCGCTCCTCTTCCTGTTTAAATAATTTTGAACGGAGGAGCGTGAGTCCACGTTCACGGTTTGCCTGCTGACTGCGTTCGTTTGAAACGTGCACGGAAAGCCCCGTGGGTTTGTGCACGATGCGCACGGCAGTTTCTCGCTTGTTTACATTTTGTCCTCCCGCACCCCCTGATTTTGCAAATTGAATATCTAAATCTTCGTCTTTTAATTCCACCGCGTCTTCGTCAGTGACTTTTGGTAACACTTCAACGAGTGCGAACGACGTTTGGCGTTTGCCATTCGCGTTAAAGGGAGAAATGCGTACCAGGCGATGCACACCTGCTTCGTGCTTCACGTTCCCGTACACGCCCTTTCCTTCTATTTCAAAGGTTACGTTGCGGTACCCGCCGTGGTCGTTTTCATTTTCGTCAAGAAAACGCACCTCGTACCCTTCTTGGGTCGCGTAGCCTTGGTACATACGAAAGAGAATGCCGGCAAAATCTTCAGCATCGTCTCCTCCTGCTCCCGCAAGAATAGAAATAGTTGCAGGCCCGTTGTCATAACGCGACCCGCCTTCAGCGACCGCAGCAAGGTCTTTCATTTCTTTAATGAGTGCTTGTGCCTTTCCCGAATCATTCCAAAAGTCCGGGAGCGCCATAGCATCCTCAATCTCTTTAATGCGTTTTTTTGCCTCGTCTTTGGTCATATACTGGCAGTGTATCGCACTGTTCTGGAGCCACCTCCCGGACTTGAACCGGGGACCCATTGCTTACGATGCAATTGCTCTACCAACTGAGCTAAGGTGGCAACACTTTCCCAAAAATGGAAAAGCTGGAGCCGTTGCCCGGGATTGAACCGGGGACCTCTTCCTTACCATGGAAGTGCTCTACCAGCTGAGCTACAACGGCAAGCGAGCAGCGTCGCGAAAGCCAAGCTTTCATGACGTCCGAGTGAAGCTGTTGTATCATACCCGATACAACAGCAAGCGAGAAGGAGAATAGACGCTTGCGTATATTCTCTTCGAGCGCCGCCGTTGCAAGACTAGCATCGCTAGGCTTCCAGGCAGGTTCGCTTATCTCGTCCCGACATTCTAACGAAAAATCTCGCTTTTTCAAAGCGAGATTTAAAATGTGCGCAGTCGACGGGACTTGAACCCGCAACCTCCCACGTGACAGGCGGGTGCTCTAACCAGTTGAGCTACGACTGCGAATGAAGAGGATAATAACATTTATATTTATTATCTCCGAATGATGCAGGCGCAAGCTTTCACTTGCGACTGCAAGTGAGGGAGAAAATGAAAATAAATTTTTATTTTTCCCGAACGCAGCAGATGGAAGCTTTGCTTACGACTGCAAGCTGCCACTCATACGACTGCGTTCCCAAAAGATACCTTAAAAAGCCACTTTTTTCAATTACACCCAACCAAAAATTTTGGCGACAAAGAGTGCGTAGATGAGGATGTAGAAGGCGCCTTCCCAGACGTAAATCTTTTTTGAAATACCTGAAATGATAAAGACAAACGTGGCCACCAAGAGCATAGGTAGGGCGTACGTCATCGTTGCTGCGTCCAACGTTTGTGTCCCAAATAATCCAGAAACGCCGACCACTAAAAGTATATTAAACACATTGGAGCCAAAAATATTCCCCACTGAAATTTCACCCTGTTTGGCGAGTGCGGCTTTAATAGACACAATCAACTCAGGGAGCGACGTTCCCACCGCTACAGCAAGAATAGTAATGATGCCCACTGAAATCCCTACCATTTCTGACACCACCAACACCGCGTCAATTAAATACTTGGCGCCCGCAATCAAAAACACAAACCCTACCAAAAGAAGCGCAATATCTTTTATAGATACCTTTGGTTTTTCGGTGACGATACTCTCCTCCACTCCGTCTCGGTGAAAAAATGAATAGAGTAGGTACACGACGAAGCCGAGAAGAAGAAACACTGACTCGGCAATGGTTACTACTCCGTCATACGCAACGCCGTAGAAAAAGAGTGTAACGAGAACAAGGAGCGGAATTTCTAAATCAATAAGGTTTTTATTTACCGCCAATGCACCTCTTGAAAAAATCGCCGAAAGACCAATGATGAGAAGAATATTGGCAACGTTTGACCCTACGGCGTTTGCGACGGGAATTTCGGTTGCGCCTTGCCACATACCAAAAAGTGATGATACTAACTCGGGTGTTGAGGTCCCAAACCCCACAATAACCACTCCGACCAAAAACGGTGCCATACCGAGCGCAAGACCAATTTTCTGTGCGCTCTCCAATACCCAATCGGCACCCTTAATGAGCGCGACGAGTGCCGCTAAAAAAACTCCTATCCATATAAAAAGTTCCATAGCAACTAGTATAGCAACATCTACCTACTCCCACTCTACGGTTCCGGGAGGTTTGGGAGTGATGTCGTACACCACGCGGGTAACGTCTTTTACTTCGTTCGTGATGCGCGTTGAAATTTTTTCCAACACCTCGTACGGAATGCGCGCCCAGTCGGCAGTCATAAAGTCGGTTGTGGTAACTGCACGCAAAATAATGGGATATCCATAGGTACGCGCGTCCCCCTGCACCCCCACTGAACGCACGACGGGGAGCACCGTAAAATACTGCTGAATAGCACTTCCGAGGTTTGCATTTTTTATTTCTTCTC
>ERZ1292625.4042-Hain-H41-01um-R1-4042-length-11263-cov-4_pt1 | contig 11263 bp, 8 predicted proteins | sample MGYA00564400_ERZ1292625 | MGnify/ENA primary metagenome ERZ1292625 (study PRJEB36523, sample SAMEA6512639) | groundwater metagenome | collected 2019-01-08 | study: AquaDiva: Metagenomics assemblies of 32 groundwater samples
GTATACGTGACTTGATCGACCGCGGTACGGATGCGTTCATCGTCATCGGTGTACCGGAAGATGGTGCAGCGCTCAGGCAGGTGTTCATTGAGAACGACGTGCACTACCTCGGCTACAATGCAACGCTCGACCGCAACATCATTTCCGACACACCGGCCGGTGTTGAGAAGATCATCCGATATTTTATTGCACAGGGCAGGGATCGCTTCAGGCTGTTGATCGACGATGATCGTGAATCGTATGCGCCGAATTCGCGGTTCGCCGGACTTACGCGCGTGTTCCCCGACATGCCCGAGGACGAGCTCTGGGAGCGGTATGTGTTCCCGCTTGCAAGAATACCACGGGACGGCATGGAAGACCGATTCGCTTCGGGCTATGCGACGACACGTTCGCTCATGGAGAAGGCGGTCGATGCTGCGGCCCTTTTCTATTTCACCGATATCTATGCGCTCGGCGGGGCGAAATGGCTCGTTGAGAACGGCATTGCCGTGGGAAAGGATATGCTCGTCGCGGGCTTTAACAATACCGAAGCGGTGAAATATCATCCATTCCCTATATCTTCGGGTGACCAGGATATCGATGCCGTGACGGATGCCATCGCAGAGAATCTGTTTTCTGACGGGCCGTGCGGCGTGACAATAGTACCGAACGTGGTTTTCAGATAGAATTCATAGAGGAGTGATAGCATGGAACGGATCATCATCGCTGCGCTTGCGGCCGCATCTTCACTGTTCAGTGTACAGAATCTTGTACTGAATCCCGGTGCAGAGGAAGGTATCGAAAAGCCGACGGCCTGGAACATCGGGGAAAATGTCTGGGCGGAGGACGCCCACAGCGGAAAACGTTCTCTCGTACTGAAAGGCAAGCCCGGCGACAAGTGGAATGTGGTGACATCATCGATGTTCACGCTCAAGCCTGCGACCGTCTATACGCTCACGTTCTGGGCAAAGGCGGACGGCGGCGGCGTCATGCAGGGCGGGCTCCGCGAGATCGATGAAGCGGGAAAGACCATTACCTACACATGGCAGAAAACAAGGAACAATGCCGGCTGGGGCGAGTATACGCTTGTCGTGAAGACCAGGACGAATGCAGCCGCGGGGCAGATATATTTTCAGGGCATGGAGGATTTCTCAGGGCAGGCATGGAGCGATGATGTGAGCCTTACCGAAGGCGGGGATATCGAGGGCGCACGCAGGCGGACAGCGGCGCGTATGCCGGATACTAATCTTCTTGATAACCCCGGTTTTGAGCAGGGCAACAATGGATGGAGACTTCCGCCCGAGGGGAAGATCGCAGCGAGCGGCGGCATTGATGGTTCCGCATGTCTTGTGATCGATAATCCCGACTATAAAAAGAGATCCCCTTTTGCAGGATTCACCGTGAACGATATCCCGGCAAACCGTGAATATGTTTTTTCTGCACGGGTAAAAAGCATGGCCGTCGGCGAACAGAGCCCCAAGCTGAAAATTGAACTGTACAATGACAAAGGTGATATGACCGGCGGCTTGTATTCAATGCCCATGAACGCAGCCGGCGTTTGGCAGCGGGTGAGCGTGAAGATGCGAGCCTCCCGCGATGTCGCCCGGGCTATGCTCCTCTTGCGGATGTTCGGTTCCGGTGAGGCCGTATTCGATGACCTGGACTTCCGCTTTACCGAGCCGGTGCCGTACGATATTGAGGTATATCCACGCGTTGTCTATGCGGGCGCGGAACTGAAGACACGCATTCTGTTCCAGATCAATGCGGATGATGTATCCCGGTTCAAGGGCAGCAGTATCGAGATCAAGGTCATCGATGAGGATACGGGGATGACCGTCGCGGCCCCCGCCGCCGTTCCCGTGGACAAAGCAGCGATACCGGTGACGATACGCCTCTCGTCGGACAAAGTGGCACGCTATCAGATAAAGACGCGCATGGTGGACGCATCGGGGGCGGTAGCGCATGCTGCCAATGATACGGCCATTGTGGTGGAGCGGCCATCGATGGTAAAGCAGGGGTATTATGTCGTCAACGGCAAGCCGTTCTTCCCCATCGGCGGTTATCATGTGAACCATGACAAAGAGTATCCGACGCTCGCCGCCGCCGGTTTCAATGCGGTGCAGGGCAGCGGTACTCACGAATTATCAGTGCTCAAGGCACATCTCGATCGCTGTACGGCGAACGGTTTGTATTATTGCCTGCCGCTCTACGGCGGGATGAAGGTGCGGGAGAATTTCTCGAACACGCGGGCCAAGCTCGCCGCCTTCGCGGAACATCCTTCGCTTTTGGGATTCTGGTCGATGGATGAACCGGATGTCTGGGGCGTCGGTCCCGCTGACCTCGTCGAACTCCGCGCGATACTGCAGGCAGGGACTCGGGTACATCCTGCATCATCGGTGATATTCCCGCCCTCAAAACATTTCATGGAACAGCAGGAAAGTATGGATGTGGTGTATGTCGATCCGTATCCGAAAAAAAAGAATCCGGAGCCGATAACGGCGGTGCGTGATTGGGTGGACGGCGCAAAACGCGCGGGGAAACCCATTGTCTGCGTGGTGCAGGCGTTCGATATGCCGCCGAACTGGGTGAAGCCGACACCGGCCGATCTTGAGAACTATATCTATCAATCGCTCATACACGGCGCTGTCGGGATATTCTATTATTCAGTGAACGACCCCGGCTGGAATCTCATAAAGAGCGATCTGTGGGAAAAGACGAAACAGATGAACAGCGAGATGAACACGCTTGCGCCGGTGCTCCTTTCCGATGCGATGCGTCATGCAACATGGAACGTGAAGTCAAATCCTGATGTCGACTTTGCGATCGCTGTCGTCGATGCCGTGACGTACGCGCTTGCGGTGAACGTGAGCGAGAAAGAGGCGGCGGTTTCCATTCCGCTGCCTGCGGGCGCGAAGGGTGCAGTGTCGGCTCTGTTCGGAAGAGGGAAACCGGTCTTGAAGGAAGGGAGGATCGTTGATACGATAGAGCCGCTCGGAACGAGGGCGTATATTATCAAGTAGGGGAGAATGAATATGAAACGAGCACACTCCATACGTACGTTCGTCCGGTTGGCAGCGGCCATGATCCTGACGGTGCCGCTTTTCCCCGTCACGCTTATTGACGAAAACCGCACGGCGAGCATCGTCATTCCAGTGAATGCCACGGCTGCCGAACGTTTTGCCGCTGAGGAACTTGAGACGTATCTCGAAAAGATCACCGGGAAGAAGCCGGCTATCGTTCGCGGTACGGCTGGCGGTGTGAACATCGTACTCGGCGCGCATCCTTTGAACGACGACCTCGGCTGGAAGACACTTAGTCCCGATGAGTTCATCATCGATGTATCGAAAGATACGGTCCGCATTGCCGGCGGCGTCGGACCGTCGGTATATAACACAAAGAACAGCAACACCTATGTTCAGGAGCGCGGCACTTTGTACGGCGTATACGAATTCCTTGAGACGCTCGGCGTACGCTGGTATCGCCCTGAGGTGTGGGGAGAGCATGTGCCGTCACAAGCAAGGATAGAACTGCCTGCGGGGAGAAAAAAACATCAGCCCGGCTATCGATACCGGATGGGAATGCACAATTATTGTCAGGATGGAAGAGAACAGACCGCGGACGAAGGATCGCGTACCATGCTTTGGGGGTACGCAATCATATCAATACCGGATTATACGGGACGAACATGCAACGGTACGGCGGATCGTTCCAAATGAACACCGGCCACGCATATATGTATATACTGCCTGCGGAGAAATATTTCAGCACGCATCCGGAATATTTTTCGCTGGTGAAAGGGAAACGGATACCGGATTCCCAACGCTGTCTTTCAAATCCTGAAGTGCAGGAGTTGTTCGCGGCATTCCTCATTGCAAAGCGCAGGGATAATCCGCAGCTCATGGCGGTTTCCGTTGAGCCCAATGATGCCCTGCCTTGGTGCGAGTGTGAACAATGTCGGGCTATGGATGATCCGGACCTCAAGACCAGCCATGGGGGCGGCGTATCGGCGGCGAACCGCGTATGCGCTTTCAATAATATCGTCGCACGAAAGGTGCAGGCTGTATATCCCGAGCTAAAGCTCACGTGGTACGCATATCATCAGCACACGGAGATCCCCACGCTCGTGAAAAAGCTCGAGGGTGCACCGATCGTTTGGGCTGCCGCCTTTAATGTTGCATACAGCGACTGGCATCGTGATCTTGAAGATCCATCGAGCGAACCGAACAGCAGATTCCTGGCCACGCTGAAAGGATATCCTCCGCTCGGCGCAGAACTTTTGATCTATGAATATTTCACCGGGTACGCCTGGCTCGGGCCAATGCCCATTCTCGGGATGATAACCGATCGAATGCGAAATTACCGGAAATACGGTGCGGTCGGTGTTTACTGCATGCCGGTGGGGAATTGGGGGGGACAGGGCAATACGATGTATCTCACCGTTAAGATGATGTGGAACCCGGACCTTGATGTGCAGAAGGAAATGGACCTCTACTACACGAACTATTTCGGACCGGCGGCGCTGCCTATGAAACGGTATTATGAAACGATGGAACGTGCGGTGCCGTCCGGGCCGCTCTTCATCAGCGGCGGATATATGCTCGACCGTTTTTTTACGGATGAGATGCTTGCAGCGCTCAACCCGCTCATCGATGAGGCACGTGCATTGGTAAAGGACAAAGCGCCGTATGAAAAGCGTTTTGCCGATGTAGCCGCTGCGCATCGTATTCCGCGCGGATTAAGGGTGTTTGAGAACCAGAAAAAAATGCCAACAGCATCGGGGCGCTTAATACACTGGAAAACATTGAAGCATTCGTAACGAATAAGGAAAATAACGGGGTGTTCGAGAACCGCAGAAACGGCGAGCCGTTGGGCTTTATACGGAAGGTAATGAAGGCGCTCAGAGAGTCCTCGCTTGAGGTGTTCGGTGATTCACGGATAGTCGAGACGCTGGACAAAGAGTGGCGATTTTTTGCCGATGCGAACAATAATGGTGGATCGTGTTTCCTTCCCGAATATGAATCAACTGCGCGCGGATGGCTTGTGTTGGATGCCGATCGCTGGTGGCAGGAGCAGGGATTTAATGGATACTACGGCAGTGCGTGGTATCGGAAATGGTTCATGCCGCCGACGGTCGCGGACGGCAGGCGGCTCCTGCTTGCCTTCGGGGCGGTGGACGGCGATTCGGTCGTCTATCTCAACGGAAAAAAGATCGGCGAGCATATACTTGGCGAGAACGGTTTGGGATGGGATATGCCGTTCAATTTCGATATTACCTCACTCATGCTGCAGGGAAAAAGCAATCTTATCGCAGTAAAATGTACGGATACCGTGGGGATGAGCGGCATGTTCAAGGGTGTTAAGATCATCGAAAGCGATGGAGCCATCGTTGCTGAGAGCATCGCATCGAACATGCTCGTGAACGGTTCGTTCGAGGATGTCGACGGCAAGAGTATCCCCAAGGGCTGGCTTCTGTACTATCCCGGGAGTCTCGCAATCGACGACTCGGTAAAGTACACCGGTGCGAAAAGCGCGCGTATCAGTGCTTCAAAGGTTGACAGCGGCAAGGCACCATGCTTCCGACAGGAATTCCCGTGCGTTCCCGGAGAAAAATATACTGTCTCGGCATATATTCGTACAGAGAACTGTCTCAACAGTGCTCCATTTCTGCGCGTGGCGTACAAGTCCGCGGACGGCAAGTGGCTGAGCGCGCCGAATTTCGCGGGGTTGCCGACAGGGACGAGCGACTGGAAGCGTTATCGTGCGACGGTGACGGTGCCCAACGGTGCGGCGACACTGCTCGTATATCTCTTCGGCGACTACCTGGCCGCGAAGGATGCGACGGATGCGGCAGGCACGGTATGGTTCGATGATGTGCAGCTTGAGAAAAAATAGTTGGACATCATACTGCGACAAGAGGCTGCCAGTGGAACGGCATTATCGTGCGGTAAAACAGATCGAGGCGATCAGCGGATCCGCTGCGGAAAAGTGATCGTGCTATCTGAAATTCCGGCGTACGTAGTCGCGCGGGGAAATGCCCGTTGACCGCTTGAACGATCGGGAGAGATGGAACTCGTCGAGAAAACCGGTCTCATCGGCTATTGCGCGGAGCTTTTCACCGCGAAGGATGAGGAGCTTCGCCCGTTCGATGCGCAGTGTCACGAGCGTTTCCATCGGCGTTTCGCCGCATTCTTTTTTGTAGATGTGAGATATTGTCGATGTGCTCAGGTGCGTGCCTGCAGCGATGTCGTCAAGGGATATCCGTTCTTTCAGGTGCGCCCGCAGGTATGTTCTGACCGCGCGTGTTGTCTTTGACCGCGCCGGAGCGGCGGTGGTTTCGCCTGCGCGATACGTTTCATCCGCGACATGCTCTGCCGAAAGCAATGTCTCGATGATGGCAATGAGAATGGCCTGTGCTTTCCAGAAAGCCGCATCGCCGCGTGAATCGCCGTCGCGCGCGGCATCGATGATCATTGCGCCGATACGCTCTCCGGGATCTTAGAAGCGGGCATAGTGATGCGGACGACGGATGAGCGCCTGAAGGTTCGCCGTTTCGCCGCCGGTAAAAAGCACGAAGGCGCTTTCCACCGATCGTTTCGTTCTGACCGAGTCTTCCCAGTATGCGGTTTTCGGCGGGTAGAGATGTGCGGTATGCGGAAGACGCTCCCTCCATTTCCCGTCATCGATGCGATAACTGCCGCAGTTCGTGATGCTGTAATCGAGCGCCCAGACGGTATGTTTGATGGCACTTTTACTGAAAAGCGATTCCCGTTCGCTGACGGTCGCATTCACTATTTTGGGGGCAAGTGAACAGTCGTTCGTCCAGGTATGTCCTATGGTCATAGCGATGCCGTGCGGTACAAAGAAAATGCCGTCAGGTACATGTGCGTTCTCGTTTTCATGATTATTCTTGTGAGTATAGAAAAGAACGCAATATTGTCAATCGCGCGGAGGAATGCATGATGTCACATGCCGCAAAGGCTGCGGTGTTCAACGGCGTCGGTAAACCCATGGACATACGCAGTTATCCGCTTATCGCCCCGGGGAAAGGCGACGTGTCGCTTCGGATGATCGCAAGCGGTATTTGCGGTACTGACGTTCATATCGTGAAAGGGCGGTTAGCGCTCCCGGCAATGGATGTCATCATCGGCCATGAGTTCATCGGTGAGATAACGGGGCTCGGTGATGGTGTGACAACGGACGGTCTTGGGAATGCGATCGCGGTCGGCGATAAAGCCATCGCCTGTGTTGCGGTCCCGTGCGGTACATGCTTCAATTGCAGGCGGGGCGAAACGGCGAGCTGTCTTAACTTCGGTGTGACCTATATGAAAGATCCCGCAGCGGCGCCTCACTTCTTCGGCGGTTATGCCGAACATCTCATGAGCCCGGCAAAGAATCTTGTGCGTGTGCCGGACGGCATCGCTGTCGATGCGGTCGCTGCATTTCCCTGCGCAGGACCTACCGTATTGCGCGCATTCGAATACGCGGGCGGGATAGATGCGGGTGCATTTGTTGTCGTTCAGGGCACCGGGCCGATGGGCCTTTTTGCGATCGCGTATGCGGCGAACATGGGGGCGACGGTCATCGCCGTGGGATCGGCGGCGAACCCCGAGCGTATCCGTCTTGCGAAGGCGTTCGGTGCATCGGCGGTACTCGATTACCGTTCGTCGGCGCAGGAGCGTATCGATTCGATAATGAAAGCGGCGCGGGAACACGATCGCGGCAACGGCGCCGATATTGTCATTGAAACGAGCGGATCGCCGGCATCGTTCGTCGAAGGGCTTTCGATCATACGTACGCGCGGGAAATATATCGTGCCGGGGCAGTATTCATCGAGCGGGGCTGTATCGATATCTCCCGAAATGATAACCTTCAAGGCGGTGACCATTGTCGGGAGCGGACAGTATACGCTTGCCGACATCGGCGCCTATTGCGCGTTCATTCAGAACCATCCGGGGCATGTGCCGATATTCTCGCAATGCATCACGCATCGCTACTCGATAGAAGATGCGGACATCGCACTTGAGAATGCGGCGAATGGAATCTCCATCAAGGGGGTGTTCACATGCTGACGGCGGAATACGATTGGCGGACGGTGCTCGAGCATGCTCGTTCGACCAACACGCGCGCACAGCGATATTTTCTGACCGCGTATTGGCGCGGACTTTCCTATCGCGAGCATGCAGGTGAGGCTGATGCGCTCATGCGTGCCTATGCGTTCAGGAATGTCTGTGCGCATGTTTCGCCGATCATCCCTGAAGGGTCGCGAATTGCAGGAAGCATATCGTCGTTCTATGCCGATACACTTCCGTCGGAAATATCGCGTGATGAGTTCGAAGCGGCGCTCGATGACGACACGGCGAAGGGGCGGCGTTTTTTCCAGGTCGGCTGGGACCACACGCTCGGCGACTATGCGCGCCTTTGCGCCGAGGGCATTGACGGCTTCATCGAACGTGCAAAGCGATCGCGTGCGATGCATGCGGCGAAAGAAGAATGCGACACGATCGATGCGATGATAATATCGCTTGAGGCGTTCTCCCTTTTCATTGAACGCCATGCACAAGCGGCGACGATGGTCGGCGATGCATCCATGGCGGAAGGTCTTCATCATATCGCACATGAGCCGCCGCGGACATTGCAGGAGGCGATAGCGCTTGTCTGGCTCACGCATATCCTTCTTTCCGGCGAGGGCCGCACGGCCATGGCGCTCGGACGTATCGATCAGTATCTCTACCCGTTCTACCGGCGCGATATCGACACGGGGTGCATCACACGCGAAGACGCACTTGAACTTTTTTGTCATCTCTGGGCGAAAATAGAAGAGCATCACGATGTGACGAATATATGCATCGGCGGGCTTACGCCGGACGGTGAGGATGCGACGAACGAACTTTTCTATATCGCACTTGAAGCAACAGCGCTCGTAGAGTCGCCATCGACGAATCTTTCGGCGCGTTTCCATGACGGCACGGACGAGCGTTTCTACCGCGCATGCTTCGATGTGATAAAGACCGGCGTGGGATTTCCCGCGATATTCAACGATCATGTGCTCATCGAAGGACTTATGCGCATCGGCATACCGCTTTCTACCGCGCGCGATTACTGTATGGTCGGCTGCATCGAGACGATGTTCGCAGGTCGTCAGCCGGCGTGGGGTGACAGCCGTTTTAACATCCTGTCATGCGTATCCAAATCGCTTGAGCGGATTTCCGGTGAAAGCGAACGATCGTTTGAATTGCTTTGGGGGTATTTCATCGACAGCATGCGTGATGACCTTCTCCGTCATGTCGATCATCTGAACGGACAGTTCCTGCATTATCCTGCCGAACGTTTTTCAGATCCATTCCTTTCGGCGCTCACGAGCGACTGCATCGGCCGTGCGAAGGACGTCAATGCAGGCGGCGCCGAGTTCGAACGCTTTCACGGCATTGCCGGCATGGGGCTTGCCTCGGCGGCGGATGCGCTTGCGGCGGTACGTACGCTTGTGTTCACCGAGAACGCGGTGTCATATGATGAACTTATGACGGCGCTTGAGAAAGATTTTATCGGCCATGAACCGCTTCGTCGTATGCTTTTGAATCGCGCGCCGAAATACGGCAATAATGATCCATTGGTCGATGACATAGCAGCTGAGATCGTCAGCGTATTCACGTCCGCCTGTCTCTCTCATCGTATCGTCGGGGGCGGACGATATGTCGCCTGCATGGCGGCGAACGTGCAGAACATACCGGCGGGCAAGGAAGTGAAGGCCACACCCGACGGACGCCATGCATACACACCGCTCTCCGATGCGGCATCTCCCTATTTCGGACGCGATGCGAAGGGGCCGACGGCTTTTCTCTCGTCGGTAGCTGTCCCAGACACATCAGATGCGCTTGGGGGTACGGTCATCAATATGCGCTTCGATCCCGAACATTACAGCGATGATGACGGAGCGGGGCGATTTATTTCGTTCATGCGGTTCTTTGTCGAACATCGGATACAGGAGCTTCAGTTCAACTTCACCCGGCACGAAGACCTCGTTGCGGCGCAGCATGATCCTGAGCGTTACAAAAGCCTTGTCGTCCGGGTAAGCGGTTTTTCTGCATACTTCACCGGACTTTCGACGGATGTGCAGAATGATGTAATACGGCGACGAGCGCATGGGTAATGCGTCTACTCTCCGTTTTCTGCATGAGCGGAGCCGTTCTGTGCATTGCTGTCCGTGGTGGTTCCTGCTATACTGATGCGAATCAACGTGAAACGGAGATGTCATGATCATTCGTTATCTGCTTCTTGCGATACTATCCACAGCTTTTATGGTGAATGCTCAGAATGTTGCGGCTGCTGCGGATACGCCCACACCTGTCGGCGTTGATCTTATTCCGAACGGCGGATTTGAAGATGAATTGACCGGTAACTGGAGACCCAATAACTGGGCAAAGAATGAAGTGGATCTTACGCGCGATACATCATCGCCGCATAGCGGAAAATATGCGTTCCGTATGGAGATGAAGCGCATAACCGGCGCGTCGGCGCTTGAACTCTATCATGTACTCAAGCTCAATCCCGGCGATCTTATCGAGCTTCGTTTCTGGCTGCGCGGCGGTGCCAATATCGGACCAGTGGATTTCAGTCTCCGTCCGGTCGGTCCGTACCGCGCGTTCAGTCAGGTGTCATTCGCTCCAATCGATGACTGGACGGAACATGTGGTCATGTTCGTTGTCCCCGAGGTCGCTGGAACGAAGGAGTGGGGACTCTATTTTAATTTACCCATCGTCAACACGGTCTATTTTGACGACGTGCGCGTGCGGCGTCTGCCGGAAAAGGATGGCGCCTCAGCACGGAGCGGTAATCTCATTAAGAACGGTTCGTTCGAGGCCGGCCGCGTACACTGGTCTGGCGACATCCGCGCGAACGCGAAAGGCGGGTATCGCGCCGATACGCTCATCAACGATGATTCGTATGATTTCACGATCGATCCGGATGCCGCGGCAGGTAAACGCTGCTGGTCGTTCCAGAATCCGGATAAGGCCGCTTTTACCCTGACGAGCGCCTATTTTCAGGCGAGGTACGGACATCCGGTCACACTGGGGTTTTCGGTGAAAACATCGGTGCCGTCACGTTTTTCAGTAAGCCTCGGCTCCGGAAAAATTAATATAGCATGGACAGTGACGAACTTTTCCACAGCGGGCGGCGCATGGGAACGAAAATATTTTACGGTGGTGCCCAAGCCGTCAGCGAGCGGGTCGTTCATACTTGCGTTCAATTTCGATGCGCCCGGTGAGTACAAACTCGATAATGTTAC
>ERZ1292625.4045-Hain-H41-01um-R1-4045-length-11260-cov-17_pt1 | contig 11260 bp, 20 predicted proteins | sample MGYA00564400_ERZ1292625 | MGnify/ENA primary metagenome ERZ1292625 (study PRJEB36523, sample SAMEA6512639) | groundwater metagenome | collected 2019-01-08 | study: AquaDiva: Metagenomics assemblies of 32 groundwater samples
GGGTTTCACGTGAAACATTGGCATAATGCGATGCTGACGAAGACGTGGGAAGAGGACACGCTGTTTGAGGGGACGGTGAAGAAAGAGAAGTCTCGGAAAAGCTTTTTTAGAAGGTTGTGTGAGGCAAAAGGTGCCCCTCGAATTGACAGCGAAATTGTCCTTTGTGCCGAGAAGTAGGTTTGCAAAGATGCCTGCGGATTTTGGACTACTATATCGGGAGCTAGGCAATCGTCTGTGGAAGACCGCCTATGAGGGGGCCTCCTACGGGATTGAGCACGATCTGGAGGAGTGGCGGGCCGTCGAGCGGCAGGACGATAAACTGGTAAAACTACGAGATAATCCCGCAGGCGTGAGCGATAATCAATTTAGGTTTGAGCTGGGGCGTATGGAACAATTACTTAACCAACTGAAGAGAATTTTCGAGAGAACAAAAAAGGAGAAGGGATGATTAAAGCGCCCTTAAAAGATGGCACATGTGACTGTGATTGGAGAGCTTCTAGTAGAGATACGGTAACTTGTGGGTGTGGGGAGTGGCATTGCCGATTGTATAAAGACCAAGTTGTTCACTGGGAAGGTAAACATTGGCTGATAGTGTGCGCCTTTGAGGAGGCGAAAAAGAGGTTAGAGAAATGAACTACAGAAAAATAATTATTATCGGCTGCATATTTATGGTGGGCTGTGGCCCGGTGATGGCTAGGAAACCTATTGTCTATGGTGTGGTTGACCAGGTTAAGTTTAGCCAGGATCTTAGCGCTTGCGAGCGGTTCTCTGAAGGGGCAGTGAGTGAAGATCCTAGCATCGGCCAAGGAGCTGTAGGAGGAGCTGTAGCAGGAGCATTGCTTTCCGCTGGTCTCGGTGCTGTACTTGGCGCAGTAATAGGCTTTGATCCAGGGATAGGAGCGGCAGCCGGGGCAGCCGTAGGCGGGGCTCATGGAGCAGTAGGAGGAGCGGGCTATAACTACCTCTCACGGGAGGAGAGAAAGAAGCAAGCGGTAAACCTGTGCCTCAAGACGAGAGGGTACAATGTCTCTAATTAAAACTTTGTGGTGGGAACGGGAAGGTTACATTGAAGGACGTGAGCTTGGGAATGGGCGGTGGTTAGTTGTTACCACCCTCACGTATGGGCGTGGGAGACTGATGCTCTGTCACCCCAATACAGATATCTATGACTCCTGGTGATATGACAGTATTGAGGCTGCGGTAAGTAGCCTGCAAACATGGGATGGGAGGGGAGATCCTGACGGATGGATGAGAAACCCCAAGTCTGGTAGGCGCAGGCCAAACGGGGACAAAAGCAAAGAGTATGTGATGATGTGACCATAACAGAAGCCATATTTCTCCCTATCCCGCAACTGAGGGCGCACATAAGCATATACTGGAAAGGGCATCCACAGAGGCACTATGCCTCTATGGGAATGTTACTTACCAGGGTGAAACAGGAAAAGCTGGCGCAGTTGTGGAGATACCGTAATTATTCTGATTACTTAGTGAAAGAGCTTGACATTATCCCCCCGGCAATTGCAAACATATGGACCGGCATCATCAACAAACTAACAAACTTCTTTGGTTATGAAATAACAGAGCTGGAGGAGATAGAAAGGAAAGTGCCGCAGCAGCTTATGGCGGTTTCCCTGCGGTATGCTCAAACCCAACTGGAGTTAGAGGAAATATGGAGGAGGGCAGACTACAAGAGTATTTCCTGGCGGGGCCTTAGCCGGCAGCGGTTCACTGAACGGGAGGCCCGGAAAGTATCCTGGGATAGCTTATTTTTCAACGATCAAGAGGGTCTACTGCTGGAGAGCCTGACCGATTTCCTGAGAATACGCTACAAATTGCCGATCAGGGGAGATATGAGAAGTAAGGTTGTGGTCGTGCTTGCCTTGGTTTACAAGGCTATTATAGAGCACGGCAGAGAGGGGGATAGGATGATCCCGTGGCTGAGGAAGGAGCTTGAGAAATTTAATCTCCCGATTGAGATAGCAGATCTAGAAAACGCTCAGTGGCTTGTCCACCGAGACGAATCCTCTCTGAAAAGTGTTGAAAGACTGGCGGAGGATCTAGTCAGCAAGGCTAACGCAAAGCCCAACGCAAAGCCCAACGGGGGGAAACATGACCAAAGCCGAAATGCTTGAAATAGCCGAAAATTGTGGCCTCGCTCCGCTGCAGCGCGAGTTAGACATCATATTTGTCGTCCGTTTCGGGAATTATGAGCCAACAGAAGCAGACAGCCTGTGGAGCACGAAAGAACTCGCTGAAAGGCGGGCCGAGCAGCTTGGCGGTCAATGGTGCGTCAAGTCATGGCCCGTGCATCGCGAGTGGGTTGATCTGGAGGTCTAACATGGAGGTGAACAGTTGAGCGAAGCGGAATCTGATTCGGTTTTATTATCCGATGTGGCTAAATTTATCCAATACACTGCATTTGATTTGTTGCAGGAAGACGCACACCAATGGAGCACACGACCATGTACTACGTGCCAGACCATTAGTGTCCTGATTAAGCGTCCCTTTGGCTGTGTATTATATGCAAAACAAAGAGGCAGATAACGCGGAACTTTGCGGCGAGTCCGCAGGAGTGACTGGTTATGCAAAAATTTGTACAAGACCAAGATTGTTGTGAGGTATGGCCCAAAATCGTTAGTCGATTCGACTGGATGGAGTATGAGCAGCAACAGGATATGCTGTCGATGCCTCACATCGATGATGGACAAACCAAGTGGTTCGTGAATTTTTGCCCAGCATGCGGGCGTCCGGCTCGAAACAGAAATGTAGCGGCGAATAGGGTGCATAACAATTGGTAGGATACCACGTTACCACCCCCAAGAAGCTGGCCAGGTATAAAGCTACTGGCTGCATACTTCCGCCAGTACGATTCTGGGCTTACCAAAGCAGTGCTCAATCTTGGGCAGTAAAGACGCATCGGGAGATAATCTTGATTATAGAGGTCGGGCAAGCATATCCCCTCCCAGACCATCATCCCAGAGGGCACGCTTTTTGGTCCCCAGAGGCAATAAGGGACTGGAAACAGGAAGGGATTGACAGAATGACAAGATTATAATATGTTCCTCCCATATTCGGGCAGTGGTAGTGACTAACTATTGCTTGATAATTATTATCTCTGCAGCCCCAATCGATAACAAAGCCTGTCTCGTTAGTGGTCTCACGCCTTCCCTGTTACTTTTGGTTGGGGCGCAGGGTAGTCACGGCTGGGACCACGAACAAGGCGGGCTTTTTACTTATGGGAGGTTGTCAATGGCGGGGGTTTCTGGTGAGGTAAAAAAAGCGTTGAGAGATATTATGAGTAAATCAAACGGCTTTATCAGATGGGAAGTGGCTTCTAGGGACACCATAGAGGTCAAAAGGATATATGTAGACTTAGCAGGCGACTTAGCTGCGGGTGTATTGCTAAGTCAAATTATATACTGGTATCTCCCAAGCAAAATTGATGGCCTGCCTAAAGTTAGAGTATTTAGAAATGGGAAATTATGGTTGGCTAAGACTAGAGATGAATGGTGGGAAGAATGTCGTTTGACGCCGAGACAAGTAGACAGATGTGTTGATATACTAGTGAAGAGGGGGCTTGTAGAGAGTCAGGTATTCAAATTTAACGGTAATACTGCCCTTCACATATGGTTAAACCTGGAGGAAGTAGAGACTGCCGTGAATCGAGAATTACGAAACGGTGATTCTGGTCTCACCAAAACGGGAGACTCTACATTATATACAAAGACTACTACAGAGAGAAAAGACAGCGATTTTTTAAAAAGCTCTTCGGAGGAAGAGAAGACATCCCCCCCCTCTAATCTCCTAACAAAAGACGAATTGTCTCCACAGGCTGCCCGTGACAAAGCTAAAGATCCACCTCCTGTTGCCACTGAGAAAAAATCCGAGCTGGCGGCGCTACTCAAGAGCTTAGCTTTCCGGTTCCCTGGTGATATTGAGGCAATTAACCAGTGGGTCAAAAGTCAACTGGCTTTAGAAACATTGCTATCATCCATTATTTTAGCGCTGCAGCGGCTGGAGGGAAAGGAGGAGGTTCATCACGCGGTTGGATTCCTTCGTAAGACTCTTGGGGAGATTACTAAGCAGGATATACTTGTGGCCGGGATTAACGGTGCTATTGAGAAGAATGGGGAGGAATATCGTGCGAAAGTTAAACAATGGGAGAAGGAGAGCAGTGGTATTATACCTACCTCATCTGTTATAAGTAATCTTATGAGTAATCTTATGAGTAATCTTATGGGAGTTCGTGAGCGCGTCTCATGAAACTATGGCTAAAATTAGCAGGCTGCCGGCTGCTGGAGGTGGAAGGGGAGGGCTTTGTGAATGAAGAAAGGGATATTCGGGGCTGATCTTTCTATGGAGTTCTATGCACCCTCGGTGCTCCTCTCAAGGCAAAATGAGGGAGGGTTAAAGACTTTCTTCGGAAAGTTATTGCGCGACATAGAAATGGATGCGCTCAGTGATATTTTTTTCTGTTGTGAGGAAGACCACGAGAACCCACTATTTAATGGGCCTACGCTCCTTCAGGCCATAAAAACCTCCAGCATTACCATGCATTTATGGCCAGAGCTGGGACCGGGCGACGGGCTTGGCTACGGTCGCCTCACTATAAGCACTTGTAAGCCTAGGACTATGAATGAGGCAAAGGTGATCCGAAGGCTGGAACGGAGCCTTGATGCCAATGTGTTTCATCGTTCCAGGGATGAGTGGGTTGGGCCATTCAACAGAAAGGCCGCCCATTTCAAGGAGGGACAAGAAACAAGCGGCCCATGACAGGAGGATATCTACTAATAAGAAGATAATTATTAATTATCAGGTTGTCAAGGTCTACCCTATGAATGGAAGAGCAGGAAGTAAAATATTCGCTCTACGATATTGAGGATATAGCAAGAATCCTCATACCGGAGATAATCACCCCAGACCAGCTAGATCGGCAGGAAAGAGAGTCAGGAGAGATATTGCTTTTGAGGGAAGTTTTGAAAACGGCAATTATGGACCTAAAATCTTCTGATATTGAATATAGAAGAGACGCGGAAGAGTGGCTTCTGAACGACTGCGGGGAAATAAGTTTAAGGATGTGCCTATCAGCATTAGATTCAACAATTGATATTTCTTGGTTTAGGAGTTTGGTCAAAAAGTTTTTATCAAATAGAGGATTGGGGATTGACAACGAGGAAAACAGGACTTAAATTAGTCCCAGGAGGATAATCAAATGGCGCAGAATAAGACCAATCTGAAAGAGGTTCCTAAGCAGTCGAAAGAGGAGGTCTTAACCTCTCTTATAACTCAGTATGCCGAGTTGCAGCGCGAGGAGGGAGAAATCAGGAAGGCCAAGGAACATCTTCGTGCTGAGATAGAGAGCCGGTTCCCCCCTATCAAAGATGGGGAAAAGGAAAGTGTTGTTGAGACGAATGGCATAACAGCCAAATTGTACTATTCTGGCATAACGGTGGTAGATCCTGAGCTGCTGTACGATATATCTGAGTATCGTGATGCCTTCTGGCGGCTTGTCAAGATCCCCACGACAGACGCCAAGAATATTTTGCCTGGTGATGTCCTTCACGTAGTTTCTCGTGTGACCCTGTCGCCAAAGGCGACCCTCCTTATTAAGGCTAAGAAGGACTAATGATAATAATTGTCTGGGCGTAGTCCAATCAGGTAGGATGCCAGATTTGGGATCTGGCGATTGGCAGTTCAAATCTGCCCGCCCAGATATGCACGGGCTGCGGCGTAATTGTACGCACCAAACCAACTGGCTTTGCCAGCGACCCTTAAGCGGGTGAGTGCATCGAATGGTCTGCGATGTTGCCGGGGCGGGACCGGCCAGCCCGTGCGCCCAAGGAAGGAGAGGAGGTACATGATATGAGAAGCTGGCGCGAAACCCCTGACGGAATAGAAAACACAGAGGCAACCAAACAGAATGAGCGTGAAATCTTTGCGCTGAAGATGCAAGCGAAACAAGGCGTAGAATCTACAATGAGTGCTCAATCGCAATACGAGCGAGAAGAACAAGATATCCAGGACCGCTGTGCGCGGGGAGAAATTAGCAGCGCTGAAATGCGTGCGGAACTGAACGAACTGCGCCGAGACTACCGAGCTGCGGCTCAGGAAGCGGCTCAGGGAGCCTACGAGCAGGAGATGGAACGATGGGGGTTAGCTGAACCAGAGAGCTAACCCGAAGGATTATGCACGGGCTGCAACGTGACAGAGTACGGCGGGGAGTCTTCGTTCCGATCAAGAGCGGAGATAGTGATCCGAGCCGGGCAATGGTTCTGTCAAGCCAGTCCGGCCAGCCCGTGCGCCCAAGGAGGAGTATATGAGATACAGGAAGATCTTGGTGAGTTGTGGATGTCGGGCCGCCGGAGAGTGCAACCATAATGACTTTGCTTGGAAGATAGCGCTTGACGCTTGCGTAGATGGTTTTGCGGAGGCGCTGAGGCGGAGGCTGTATCAAAAGTTCCTTGAAGGGAAGTCCGGCTGGGATAATCGAGCCTGGCCGAAGGAAGATATATTGCGTCAGCTACGTGAGCATGTTGACAAAGGAGATATGATCGACGTGGCTAATTTTGCAATGTTCGCCTGGAACAGGTCCTAGTTCCATAGGAGGAGGAGAATTATGTATTGTGTTTGCTGTGGCGAGGAGCCAAACATGTTCTTGGAAGAGTGTTGCGATTGTGGCCAGGTTCTCTGCGAGCGCTGTTGGGGCGATCCCGCGTTTGAGTGCTGTCGGGAATGTCTAAAGAAGTCTAGGTTAGTCAAGTGAAAGATATAAAGCAAATAGCTGACTCAATAGACAAGTCTCAAGCTGAGGCAATTCAGACCAGAGCAACCTCTGGTCAAATGCGCTCATTCGAGCTTATCTGGGCGACCCTTGTCATGCGTCACCACAATTTTCAGGTTGTGCCTGCCCTCACCGGGAAACAGCGGCAAAATCTGAGAGACCTTATCTCTCGGCTTACGCCAGAGAAAGCACTATCTTTGATGACTTTCTCAGTTAAAAACTGGGGGAGGGCAAAAACCACTTATCCTTTCCTCCCCCCGAGGCCGGTCTGGGACTCATTTTATTTCCACCGTGATAAGTTCCTGGCTTTACAAGTGGATGAGGCCGAGAGGGAGAGCAAGTCTGTAGCCTCGGTGGGGCACCTGAAAGAAATCGAAACTACCAAGAAGGTAATAGGATTGTCTCTTGTGGATATGGTCAGGAGGGTAATAGGTGATAAGCAAAAAGGAGATGCTGGAACAGAGGGCAGCGGGGGAGGTACTGGGGGTGTTGATGATCCTTCTTGATGAACAATGTGTCGAATCAATCACTAAAAGATTTAGATTCTCTAGACATGACTATGAAGCTGTTTACGATCATGTCACCGAGATAATAATTATCCGCAGGGGCCGTACACGCTGCTGACTTGCGGCGGGCCGTCAGGCCCGTCCGACTCCACTCGGAGGAACTTGTATGAGCGCATGGATATTATGGCATTCCATTTCGAGACTGGGCTACCCCGAGAGCGGTCCTCTTTGGAAAACCAAACCGGCCGTATACGAATCCAAAGAAGAATGCCAGATGGCGATGTCAATGGCATCCCTTCGCTTTTCAGAAGGTCTCAAAGAAAGAGATCGTGACGTTATAGAAGTTACGACTGTTACTGAGGATTACGTCAGATATGTTATAAAAGACCCTACCCATCCAAGCGGAAAACGAGATGTGGTTGCTCATTGGGTATGCTATCCCGCTGGCTTTAATCCCAACGATCCACACTAACTCTAACGCAGAAGTATTTAAGGAGACATAAAAATGTCGATGATGGACGATATTAAAAACGCAGAGAAATCCTCTTCGCAATGGCAGCCCAATCCAGGGGATGTAATTGCCGGGGTGGTGGTGGGAATCCGTGAGTTCATATCAAAATTTGGTAAAGGGATGAGTGCCGACATCCGCTGTGAAGATGACGGTGTGGTACGAGCAGTGCTTCTAAAAACCGTGCTTAAAAATGAATTTGAGAAGCAGGGAGTAGCAATTGGGGATGAGGTGGGCATTAAATATGTCGGAAAAGTAAAGAGTTATCACGATTATATTGTAATAACTAGAAAGATCCGACATATTTCCGATGAGGAGACCCCATGGTCGGATGATGAAGAGAAGGACAAGTAGGACATGCGTCAGGGCAGTGGTTCGGGGGCACGGCCCGCGAAACCTGGTTCTCCGCTTACAACGACGGTATCTTCTAGTTACGGCAATTACCGAGTAGAGGTAAAAATAGAGGCGACCGAAGAAGATATTGACAGGGCTATCAACTTAGCTAGCGCAGCAATAGATAAGGCCCTAAAGAATAGACAAATTAAACAAATAAGAGAAATTAAAGTGAGAGATAGGTTAGAGGCCAAGCGGAGAAAACATAGGGAATATATGCAAAGGTGGCGCAAGCCGCCAGTGAAGCCGCTTGTTTATCATAATGACAACGGTGTTTTTCATAGTGACGGAGGCGATTATGTTTTTGGACAAAAAGTCAAAGAAGTCTAAACCTGTCAATAAAGCGAAAGTTCGTGAGCGAGTCTCACGAAACTCTCTCTCTTTGACCAAAAACCAGTATATTACTAATCAGATAATCAGGGTCTCCGTTCCCAAGTCAATATTTGCCGGGGAGGCCGATGACGAGAAGGTGGTGAAAGAGGAGATAAGTGTCCGTATCTTTTCTACTGAATCTGCGCGGGTGGGTGCTCAGTGGATGTGGAGCAAGGAAGTTGATACCGGGTTGGAGGTGAAGGAATGGTACGGCTTCAGGATCTATATAGAGGTTCCGTGCTACGTCGAGCGCCTCGTCGAGACTCAGAGGGAGGTAGTCGAGGAGGTTAAGCGAGAGGGCGAGCAGCAGCTCAGGGAGTTTATCAGCAAGTTGGCAAGACGGGATTTTGGTGACAAAGATGTACAAGCTACGCTGGGACTATCTTAGATGGCTAGCAGCCCTTCATTCCTGGCAATTCAGAAAGAGGTAAATGACAAGTACGGGAACGTACTTCGTCTGGCTACAGGGAAGGCTGAAACGCGCAAGCTGCCTACTGGGGTATTCAATATTGATTGGTGTCTGCGTGGGGGACTGCCTATTAATAGGCTGACTCTTGTATCTGGACACAAGTCCTCTTACAAAACCACCTTCACCCTTAAGGCAATTAAATCCTATCAAGCAAGGTGCAATTTTTGCTTTGAGATGAAAGAAGATTGTCTCTGTGGTGGGCAGATATCCTTTGGGGAGGAAGATGATCGGGAAACAATAAGCAATCCGCTCATGGTTGTGTACATTGACGTTGAGCATGCCTTAGATATTAAACATGTGGAACATTTGGGGGTTAGCACAGGAAATCTGTATATATTTGATCCCCCACATGGGGAGGCGGCATGCGAATACGCGGAGAAATTTGCCAAGGTGCCAGAAGTAGGTATGATTGTGGTTGATTCTCTGGCAGCCCTTGTACCAGAGACAGAACTTGAGAAAGGATACTTTGACAAGGGGCCTCAGAGCCTGCGTGCCAGGTTGATCTCAAGGATGTACAGGGCATTGATAACTCACCTCAGCCGGGACGGATATCCACCCCGTATTGCTGTTGCCCTCAACCATCTTCTACCAAGTAGGGATGGGTACGGTGATATTTTGCCAGGGGGCGAAACGCAGAAATATCTGTCTTCGGTGGTCCTAAAGCTGTGGGTTACAAGGAAACAATATATTACAATATCTAAGAAGGGGGAGGAGAAGCTAGAGGACGAAGGCGAAAAGGTAATTGAGCAGGATGCCACAAAGGTTAGGAAGCAGGCCGTGGCGTTTCTCGTCGAGCATAGCAAGGTTTCTCCTGACCTAATGAAAGGGGAGTTTGAGATTTTCTTAGGGGAGGACGACAAGATTAAGTTTGGTGATACCGACGATTTCAGGTCAGTCTATTTTCGGGCGCTGAAAGCAGGGATACTTGATGGGGCTAAATTTACTGCCCTGAAAGATATTTGGCAGGAGGATCAAGGAGCTTATGAGAAAGTTAAGAAAACAGTTATTGGACTTGCTTGATCCAAAAAGGCTAGCAGGGGGCGCTTTCTATGGAATGATTTATTTATTTTTTCTCCTCCTAATTTATTTAATCTTTCTTGTTATAAAGGCAGTTATTTCTGGTGTTCTATCCTAAATCCTGATATAAGATATTGACAATTATTATCGGTCGGAGTAGAAGGGGGGATACATAGGAACAGTGGCAATCATAGTTTGGGCCATTTGTGTTGCATTTGCGTTAATCCTGGTGGTTCTTGAGATCAAAAGAGCGATAAACTACAGCCGCTATGAAAAGTAGCCTTATGCGGACAAGTCGCCAAAAGTCAATCCTACAGGAGGAGGAGGCTGCTAAGATGATTGGCGGTAAGCGGAGGCGCGGATCTGGCAGTGCGCCGGGGCTACCAGGGGACGGAATTTCTCCTGATTTTCTAGACGAGTGTAAATATACTGACAAAAAATCAATTTCTATAAGTCTAAGAGATTTGCGGAAGATAGAGGAGGATTCGCTTAGCTCGAACAAGCTCCCAGTGTTTATGTTTGGTTTCGGTGATGGGGATGTGGTTAGGGACAATTGGGTTGCTGTGCCAAAATATTTGTTCGATGATGAGGTAAAAGAGCAATTAAAGAGAATTTGGGGAGGTAGTGTATTAAAGGAGGGTAATCTATCCATGACGAAATCATACAAGATCTTTACCTATGATCTAAGGTCTCCCATTCAGAGGAGTGAGCCGGTATGGGATGGAATTCTACCTTTTGTTCTTCCAGTAGCCCACCTAGACCATGGTGAGAACGAATGTGCTGCTGGTTGGAATGCTTGCCACAAAGTAACCGATGCAATTAAGATAGCCGGACTATGGCCAGATGGTCGCCCATCTAGATTATTTGAGCTGGAAACCTCCCATGAGGTTGTAGTCCGTGGTCGAAAAGTAAGGGCCGAAACCTGGACGATACTAGGAGAGCTGGATCTTAGAACTTTTATCCCTGATATTTCTCTTGTATTTAAGCCATTTGCTCAGGAGATGGCTGAGCAGCAAATTGCTTGGTACGAAGCACTAGGAAGACCTGAGAGAGATGAGACTCAGATTATAAGCGGCCTCAAACTAGCATTGAAAACTCGTGGGCTTAAATGGAGCCTGAATAAGTTTGAGAACGCCAGGGCCGCCTGGGACGCCAGGGACGCCAGGGCCGCCTGGGACGCCAGGGACGCCAGGGACGCCATTGGTTGGCTCAAT
>ERZ1292625.4047-Hain-H41-01um-R1-4047-length-11259-cov-8_pt1 | contig 11259 bp, 13 predicted proteins | sample MGYA00564400_ERZ1292625 | MGnify/ENA primary metagenome ERZ1292625 (study PRJEB36523, sample SAMEA6512639) | groundwater metagenome | collected 2019-01-08 | study: AquaDiva: Metagenomics assemblies of 32 groundwater samples
GCTTCAATAAAAGTTTCCGGCGGGGGAATTAACTCCCAGGCGGAAGCGATAAGATTGGGCATAAGCAGGGCGCTTATTAAATTTAATCCTTTGTTTATGAAGCGGCTTAGAAAATTAGGATTTCTCACTCGCGATTCAAGGGCGGTGGAAAGAAAGAAATACGGATTGAAAAAGGCAAGAAGAGCTCCGCAGTGGACGAAACGGTAAGACAGTAAATTAGTTAATAGCTTCATTACTTTATTAAAGATTATTCCAAAAAACATCCCGAAAATTCGGGATGTTTTTGATAAAATGGTTTGCTATTGCGTTTTTTTAAGAAGTGTTGTATAATTAAAATAGTACAAAAACCCGCTTTGCGGGCATCAAAAACAAGGAGGAAGCTGGCCATGGCAAAGACCACGGTCGGAAGTATGTCGGATTGGTCCGGCGTGCTAAAGGATTTTTTCCGTCAGATTCATGATGGAAGCGTAACTCTGGAGCAAGTAGTTGCTTTCAACGAGCATAGGGATCCCTTCACGATGGTCAATCCCTCGGATCCCGTAACTCTGGCTGACTGGCAGAAGTTCTACTGCGATTTGTTCGGACTCAACTGCGATTTTTCTTCGTTGCGGATTCCGGCCAAGCGAAAGGGTTTTGATCGTTTGATCGTAGTGGCTGAAGGTATGGACTCCCAGCGGCTCTACGACAAATGCGCAGAACTCTTTCCGTCCTGTAAATGGACGAACGATAATCTGGACAAGATCGTAACTTCCGACAGGACGGCAAAAGACGAAGTCTATGCTGTTTGGGTGCGTGATAGGGCAGAGGCGGACGAAGACTTTAAGAACATGTCCGCCAACGAAGCCAAAAAGCGTAACTTCATCGGTATTACTCTGGAAGAGCGGCTTGTCTATGAGCTTAAGTTCTTCGGGGAAACAGGAAAACATTTAGACACCCGCAATATAACACTCTGTTCGGGTTCGCGCGATGCGGTTGGCGATGTGCCGCACGTGTACTGGTACCGTGGCAAGATGAAGGTCTATAGGTGCCATCCTGACCGCGCCAACGACCATCTGCGGCTTCGTGAAGCAGTTTCTTAACCTTGTAACTTAAACCTTTTATCTTTTTGAAAGGAGGTGAAAGGAATGCCTGCTTGGAAACAATTTCCAAGCAGGCGTTTTTTTGAATTTAAATTTTTGTGTATAATGAAATTGGCTAATACAACCGGTTTCGCTTTGGCGGGATAGCGGTTTGCCTAAGAAAAGAAACTGCTTGCCTGATTTTGGTGAAGATGTCGTTTAATGCGACCTGCTTCATAAAAAAATCCGAGTGTGTTCTCGGTTAACCCAGATAATTTTGAAAACCTTTCAATCAAGTTTAGGGCAAAGATTATCGGTGAAACGGATGGGATCAGGCAAAATAACGGGTTCGCGCTATGCGGATGGCGATGTGCCGAACGTGAACTGGAACAATGGCAAGATGAAGGTCAATAGGTACAATCCTGACAACGCCAACGACAATCTGCGGCTTCGTGAAGAAGTTTCACAAAAGTCCCGAGTAAATCGGGACTTTTGGACGATGCGGCTATTGCAGATATTTTATCCAGCCGTTTGTCATTTTAGAAATTTCTTGTAAGTCCGTTTCAAATTCCAAATATTTTTTGCTTTCAATAATGTTCAATTCGTAGACCATCCTGAAAAATCTTTTTAGAACTTCAATTTTTATTCTGGCGGAATTTAATACGAGCGTTTTATTGGTTTTTGTTTCAAATGCGGCGGAAATGATTAAATTAACGACTTCAAGGCAAAGATTTTCTATTTTTAAATAAATTCCGAACCTGTCCTTTTTGGGAATTTTTGGAGATAATAAATAGATTTTTTTGTAAAACTCGCAAATTTTATGGATAAGGGATGCATTCAACCTGTCGGGGGGGGGTCTTATAAGGAAAAGAATTTATCATAATTTTTTTGAAGAGATTATCTCGCTTGGAAATTTATTTTCGGCGTGGCGAGAATTCAAGCGCGGGAAAATCAGAAAGATTGATGTTCAGGAATTTGAATTTAACCTTGAAGACAATTTATTTGAATTGCGTCAGGACCTAAAAAATAAAATTTACAAGCACTTCAATTATACAGCATTTAACGTATGCGATCCAAAATTAAGGCGTATCCACAAGGCCTGTGCGCGCGACAGGGTTTTGCACCACGCGATTTTTAGAATTTTGTATCCGATTTTTGATAGGAATTTCATATTCGATTCTTATTCTTGCCGTGTAAATAAAGGGACGCACGGGGCGGTTAAAAGATTAGAAATATTTGCGCGTAAAATAAGTAAAAACAACAGTGTAAATATTTTTGCTTTGAAATGCGATATTAAAAAGTTTTTTGATTCAATTGATCAAAATATTTTAATGAAGCTTATCCAAAATAAGATAGCGGACGAAAACGCGCTATGGCTTATTGGAGAAGTCATCAAAAGCTTTGAAAAGACAAAAGATAAAGGATTGCCTTTAGGTAACGTTACGAGTCAATTGTTCGCGAATATTTATTTAAATGAACTAGATCAATTTATAAAACATAAATTGAGGGCAAAATATTATTTGAGATATTGCGATGATTTTATAATTTTGGCCGACAACAAGGAGTATCTGGGACAATTGGCCGGTAAAATTGAAAATTTCCTTTTGGGAAAATTGAAGTTAGAGCTTCATCCTGATAAGATAATTATCAGGAAATTCAGGCAAGGTATTGATTTTCTAGGTTACGTGGTTTTGCCGGCACATAGAGTTTTGCGGACAAAAACAAAGAAAAGAATATTAAGGAAAATAAGAATTAAAGCGGCAAATCTACATAATAAATTAATTTTGGAACAAAATTTAGAGCAATCACGGCAGTCATATTTTGGCGTTTTAAAGCACTGTAAAGGATTTAAAATAAAAAATCGAATTGATAAATTACTCAAATGATTTATTCTTCTCAATCTTCAAAGCAAACAAAGGAATTGGCGGCGAATTTAGCAAGCGAAATTTCAAAAACCCGATTCAAAAAAAATCAGGCAATTGTTTTGGCTTTAAAAGGAAATTTAGGGTCGGGGAAAACCACTTTTACGCAAGGATTTTTAAAAGGGCTGGGAATAAAGAAAAAAATCACCTCGCCCACTTTCGTTATTTTTAAGCGTTACGAGTTAATAGTTAATCGTTACAAGTTTGTTTACCACATCGATTGTTATAGGATTAAAAAAAGCCAGGAACTTTTGATTTTAGGGATAAAAGAAATTTTTGATAATCCTAAGAACATTGTATTGATAGAATGGCCGGAAAAGATAAAAAATATTTTACCGACGGAGAGATTTAATTTGAGATTTGAATACGGAAAAAAAGAAAATGAGCGTAGTATTATGATGTCTGATTATTAAATTTCAAAAAAATGTTATAATTAATTAATAAAGTGGGTATTAACCAGTTAGATTTTTGTAGGTTTTTGCTAGAAATTAGATATTAATAATTAGAAATTCAATTTATATGTTCAATATTTTCGGTCCTAAATCGTATTTAGGCGTTGACATAGGAACAACTTCGATAAAAATCGTGGAAATCGCCAAAGGCGAACCGAAACCGCGATTGATTAATTACGGAATTTTGGAAAGCTCCGGTCATTTGGAAAGAATTAATAACGCCATTCAAACTAGCTCGTTAAAAATTGTCGACAAAGACGTTGCCGAACTTTTAAAAACAATTGTTAAAAAATCTAATTTCCGAAGCAACGAGGCGGTAGCGTCTATTCCTTCTTTTTCGGTTTTTATAACGCTTTTGGAATTTCCGAAAATGCCGAAGGAAGAAATGATAAATGCGATGACTTATCAGATAAAACAGTACATACCGCTTCCGGTTACTGAAGTGACTTTTGATTGGTTTATTGTTGGAGAAAGGCAAGATAATGAAGGATTTTTTAAAGAACAGGTTTTGCTTGTTTCGGTTCCTAATGAGGTGATAAATAAATATAAAAATATTTTTAGGCTCGCGGGTTTGAATTTGAAAGCGTTGGAGGTTGAAAGTATGAGTTTGATAAGGTCTTTGATATCAGGTGATCCGACGGCAACCGTGCTTGTTGATATCGGAGCGCGTTCGACAAACATCGCCATTGCTCAAGAGAACTCCTTAAGATTTAATCAGCAAACCGATTTTGCCGGTACTTCATTGACTCAAGCCCTTTCGAGCGGACTGGGCATAAATATTAGAAGGGCAGAAGAACTTAAAAAAGAAAGGGGACTTTTGGGAACCGGCGATGAATTTGATTTATCCACATTGATGGTGCCTTATCTTGATGCTATAATAAATGAAACAAAGCGAACGAAAGATAATTACGAGAAAAAAACCGGCGCTAAAATCGAACGCGTTATTTTAGCGGGACAAGGAGCGAAACTTCTGGGGATAGAAAAATATTTTGAGAGCCAAATGGCTTTGCCGACGGCAATAGGAGATCCGCTCATTGGCGTGGATTATTCCCAAGAGTCTACTCCTTTAATCAAAGAATTAGCTCCCGGGTTCGCGGTTGCGGTTGGCTTAGGAATAAGAGAGTTTAATAAAAAATAAATTAGCATGCCTTTTAACAAAACACTTCTTGAGCAGGAATTAAAAAAAGGGGAAGAGCTTCAAGTTGGCTGGCCGTGGCGAATTATGGTTTTTAGCGCGATAGTTTTTATAACCACGACCGGTATTTTTTTAGGCGCTGAATTTGGGTTTAAAGCCTATATCAAATCCCAAATAACGCAGGTTGATTCTAAAATAGACGAGTTAACGCGGTCTATTCCTGAGGACCAGCAGAAAAGTTTTTTAATTTTTTCCGCTCAAGCCAATAACATTCAGAAAGTGTTAAATGATAGATACAATACCCCGAGCATTTTCGATTTTTTGGAAAAAAATACCATTAAAAATGTTTTTTATAAAGGCGTTACTTTTGACGCTAAAGAATTAACGGTTAATATCGACGGCGTGGCTCCGGATTTCAACACTTTGGCTCAGCAGTTGGAAATTTTTAGAAACGCAACCGGTACAATTTCTAAGGCTTCGCTAGGAAGATCGAGCGCTATAACAGAAAAGGATAAAGCGGGAAGAGATTTATCGTCGAATGTAAGCTTTGCGGTAGTTTTAAAACTTAAAAAATAATTATGAGACCATCATCCAAAAGAGCTTTGAGTCTTTTAGCGTCAATGATTTTTTTCATCGGCTCTTTGATCGTTTACGTAAATTTTATTAAGCCGGCTTATGATAAAATAAATCTACTACGCGGAGAATTAGAAACAAAAAGGCAACAATACGACGATTATAAAAGCATTATTGACAGATTAAGGCCCGTGTTCGAGTCTTTTCAGTCGGCTTCTCAGTTACAGCAGAGTTTTTCTTCAATGCTTCCAACAAATCCTATGGTTCCCCAAGCTGTTGCCCAGCTGAACGGGTTAGCTAGCGCGAGTTTGATGAGTATTAATTCTATAAATATCAATGAATTAGCTGTTGTTTCGCAGAAGAGCGCCTTATTAAAAGGAGCGGGAATTATTGATTTGAATTTAGCAATATCTTCAAATTCATACGAATCCATCAAATCATTTTTACAAAATGTGGAATCGAATATCAGAGTTTTTGATATAAAAAGAATTAATGTCAGCAAGCGGGATAACGTGAATTCTTTCGTCGTTAATCTGGATGTTTACGGGTATTATCAAGTTCAATAATAAAAAAAATATGGCGATAACTTTTGAGGAAGAGAAAAAAAGAATAAATTGGCCGATGATAATCAGCGTGATATTTATATTGGCGCTAATAGCCACGTCTATAATTTACCTGTTTTTTATAAGTCCGGAAAAAACAGAGGTTTTAGTTTCGCCTAAACTTCAAAATATTTCAGAGGTTAGTAAAATTGCTTTAAATTTTGATCAGCTGACAAACAGCGAAGCGTTTAAGAATTTAAAAGAAATTGTTATTTTTAATATTCCTTCCCCTGAAAATATCGGCAAAGCGAATCCGTTTTTGCCGTAACTTGGAGAAGGCGTCTAGCCGCAAATTCCTATGAGTACCGGCGGTTCTTCGGCTCCAGCGGCCAAAGCCCGCCTGCGCTCTCGGCATCGCAAGTCGCCTAAGGCGACACCAAGCTTGCGATGCCTGCGAGAGCTACTCTACGGAACTTACGGCTGGGCGAAGGTATTTTTTTGTATATAAGCAATGGACAACAAAATTCTCATACAAGAATTGGTAAAAAATAATCTTTTAGAATCAAACGCCGGCACTAAGATTTTACAGGAGGCTTCTTTAATCAGGCGGCCAGTGGAGGAATTGATTTACGAGAGAAGGATGGTGGGTGAAAAAGAATTGGCTCGTGTTAAAAGCAAGGCGTTAGGCATTCCTTATAAAGATATCGAGTCAAAAGATATAGGCGAGGATTTGCTAAAAATTTTTCCCGAAGAAACAGCAAGGAATTATAAAACCATTCCCATAAGTTTAAAAGATAATCTTTTAATTGTTGGGATGATTAATCCAGATGACCAGACCGCCCAGGAAGCGGTCAAATTTGTAGCTAAACAAAAAAGGGTTAATTTGGGAGTTTATTTGATTTCACAATCGGTTTGGGAAGATGTGCTTAAAAAATATTCTCCTTATCGGAGTTTGATTGACGAAGCGACTAAAGCGTTGTCCAGCGCTTATAAAGACACTAGCCAATTCGTTCAATTGGAAGAAAAAATGAAAGGATCGGATGAGGCGCCGATAATTAAAATAGTATCGTCTACTTTGAAAGAAGCGATTTGGGAAAAAGCGTCCGATATTCATATTGAGCCTCAAAGAAACAGATTAAGAATCCGTTTTAGAATTAACGGCGAACTTCAGGAATCAGCTTCGCTTCCCATAGAACTTCATCAAGCGATAGTTTCAAGAGTTAAAATTTTATCTAATCTTAAAATTGATGAAAATAGAATTCCGCAAGATGGCAGATTTCGAACAATTCTTTCCGGGCGAGACATTGATTTTCGAGTAGCAACTTTTCCGACTCCGGTTGGCGAAAAGGTTGTTATCAGGGTGCTTGACCCTCTGGTTGGTTTAAGAGGCTTGGAAGAATTGGGTATTTCCGGAAGGAATCTTGAAATTGTCAAAGAAGGAATTAAAAAACCTTACGGAATGATACTTTTGACCGGTCCTACCGGATCGGGAAAAACCACCACTTTGTATGCGATGATGCAGTTATTAAACAATGAATCGGTTAATATCGTCAGTTTGGAAGATCCTGTTGAATATTTTATAGACGGAATGAATCAATCGCAGGTAAAGCCGGAAATTGGCTATGATTTTGCTTCGGGGCTCCGGCAAATTTTAAGGCAAGACCCGGACGTAATAATGGTCGGTGAAATAAGAGACGACGAAACAGCCGGTTTGGCGGTTCACGCGGCTTTGACCGGACATATAGTTTTATCAACTTTGCACACCAATAATTCCATCGGCGTTATCCCGCGGCTTATCGATTTGAAAGTTAAAGCGTTTCTTTTGCCGTCTTCTTTGAATTTGATGGTGGCGCAAAGACTGCTTCCCAAGCTTTGCGATAACTGCAAAAAGCCGGAAAAAGCGCCTGAAGAAATAAGCAAGATTATTGAAAAGGAAATAGGTAAAATTTCCAAAGAAATTTTAGAGAAAAGTAAAGTGGAAATTTCTAAACCTTATAAGATTTACAAAGCGCCGGGTTGCGAGGTTTGCAAGGGTAAGGGCATATCCGGCAGAGTGGCGATTTTTGAAATTTTAACAATGACGCCGGAATTGGAAGAAGTTATAAACAGCTCTCCGACTGAAACCAAAATATTGGATGAATTTAGAAGACAGGGCAATGTTAATTTGCGGCAAGACGGAATTTTAAAAGCCCTTCAAGGACTCATGTCAATTGAAGAAGTGTTGAGGGAAACAGAGGAGGTGTGATATAATAAAATTAAAAGGTTGTAGGTTAATTTTTTATGACTGATTATAAACAAAAATTAAATGAATTTTTATTGGCAGCGGCCAAGCAGAATGCGTCGGATTTGCATATAGGAGTTGGCCGGTATCCAACATTAAGAATAGACGATGTTTTGGTGCCGCTTCAAAAAGAGTCGCTTTTGACTCCAGAAAGCGCTGAAGGTTTGATAACGGCGCTTTTGACTCCCGAACAAAAAGAATATCTTTCCAAATACAGAGAAATAGATTTTTCTTATGGGTTTGAAGATAAAGCGCGATTTAGGGTTAATGTTTTTTATCAAAGAGGTTTTTTGGCCGCTGCTTTGAGGCTTATACCCTCTGTTGTTCGAAACGTGGAAGAATTGAATTTGCCGCCGATACTTCATGATTTTACTAAGCTCTCGCAAGGGTTTTTCTTGGTTGTGGGTCCGGCAGGGCATGGAAAATCTACCACTCTAGCGGCTTTGATAGATGAAATTAATCATTCTCGCACTGATCATATAATTACAATTGAAGATCCTATTGAATATATTTATGTTCAGGATAAATCTATTATTTCGCAAAGAGAAGTTGGTTCGGACTCTTTAGATTTTTCCAATGCCTTAAAATCGCTTTTGAGGCAAGACCCTGACGTAGTAATGATAGGCGAAATGAGAGATCCGGAATCAATAGCAACCGCTATGACTGCGGCGGAAACCGGACATTTGGTTTTTTCGACTTTACATACAAATTCCGCGTCGCAGACAATCGACAGAATAATTGACAGTTTTCCCGCTGAACAGCAAAATCAAGTTGCTTCGCAGCTGGCCTCGACGTTGGTGGGAATAATTTCCGAAAGATTGATTCCCAGAATTGACGGCGGAAGAATACCGGCTTGCGAAATTATGATAGTTAATCCGGCGGTCAGAAATTTGATTCGGGAAAGGAAAACTTACCAAGTTGATCTTGTTATCGAAACGTCTGTTCAAGAAGGAATGATAACTTTAAATCGTTTTTTGGCCGATTTGGTTAAAACAAAACAAATTTCTCTGGAAAACGCCGAGCTTTATTCGGTTAATCCGGGAGAGTTGAGGATATTATTGGAAAGAACATAAACGTGATACCAATATACGAATGCATTCGAATGATACTAATTAATACGAATATTCGTATCCCATTCGTATCATTAGTAAAATTAGTATACTAGTATCATATTAGCGTAAGCGTATGAAATTCAAATACAAAGCGCGAACTAAAGAAGGGGAGCTCCAAGTCGGTTATGTGGAGTCTTTTAATAAAGAAGGCGCTACAAATATTTTAACCTCCCATAACCTTTTTATTTTAAGCATTGAAAATGCCGAGGTTGTTACTTGGTATGAGCGGTTTTTGGAAATTTTCAAAAAAGTAAAACAGCGCGATCTGATGGTTTTTAGCCGGCAACTGTCGCTACTTATGGAATCAAAAGTCCCGCTTTTAGATTCTCTAAAAAGTTTATACGAACAAACGTCCAGTGGTTTTTTCAAGGATATTATTTACGAAGTTCAAAGAGACGTAGAGGCGGGCCTTTCTTTGTCGCAGGCCTTGGCAAAACACAATAAAGCCTTCAGTGAATTTTTTGTAAGCATAATTCGTTCCGCTGAAGTTACCGGCCAATTAGAAGAGGCGGCGCTTTTTTTGGCCGATTATATTGAAAAAGAAAGTATATGGCGTTCTAAAATAATAAACGCTTTAATTTATCCTATTTTTCTAATCGTTAGTTTTTTCGCCGTGGTTATTTTGATGGTGACGGTGGTTTTCCCGAAAATCTTGCCGGTTTTTGAAGAGATGAATGTTCAGCTTCCGATTTATACCAGAATAATTTTAGGCAGTGGAACTTTTTTGTTGAATTGGTGGTGGGCGATATTGGTGGTTATTATCCCTTTTATTTTCTTTCTTATTGATTATGCAAGAACCAAAGAAGGAAAAGTTGTTATTAACGAAACATTACTTAGAATTCCGGTACTGGGAGAGCTTTATAGAAAACTTTATGTGGCGAGATTCGCCGAGTCGCTAAGCGTTCTTCTTAAAGGCGGAGTGCCCGTTGCTCAGTCATTGGAAATAACTTCTCATTCTATCGGGAGCTATGTTTATAGGGATTTAATCCATAAAGTTGCGGAAAAAGTCAGGGAAGGGGAGCTTTTGTCGGAAATTATGAAGAGGGAATTTTATTATTTTCCAATATTAGTGAGTCAAATGGTGGCGGTTGGGGAAAAAACCGGAAGAATAGAGGAAATCCTTTCAAAAATCGCCGTGTTTTATAACCGAGAAGTTGAGGATCTTTTAAACCGTTTGGCGGAATTAATTCAGCCGTTTTTAATAGCCATTATAGGTATTTTTATAGCAATTTTGTTTGCTTCCGTGATGATGCCATTGTTTAATTTGATGCAGGGATTCAGGTTATGAGGATGTTGATAAGTTGATTTGTCGTAATCGTTAAATGGCGGTAATATTAATTTAATAGGAAAGGTCGAGAATTGAAGTCTAACTATTTTAAAATGAACAGAAAAGGTTTTACATTAATTGAATTATTAATTGTTATTGCGGTTATCGGGATTTTAGCGGGTGTTTTCTTTATCGGCGTGACTGGATTTCGAAACAGCGCTTTGGACGCAAGAAGAGTGGCGGATTTGAAAAATGTCCAAAATTCTTTAGAACTTTATTATTCAAAGTGCCGATTGTACCCAAATGCAACGGTTTCTGGGGCTAACTGCCCGAGTGGGACGGGAAATAGCCCGGCTAGCTACGCGGATCTTGTTACTATTTTGAGGGCTGCGCAAATAGGCATAACAGCAGTTCCGAACGATCCGGTTTCCGGACAAACATACGACTATATTGCCGATGGGTCCAATTATGTTTTGTCGGCAACGCTTTCAGGAGATCGCGATGTGTTAAGAGACGCGGCGGCAGTAAGGGGAACTCAGACAATTGGCGGCAGAACAATCAATTGTTATTTGGATTCCAACACGCCGAATAGCTATACTTATTGCCTTGGAGGAATGAGATAGTTTAGTTTGTTAGTTTAGAAAAATGAATTTTTTGCTCAATTCAATTCTTTTTTTAGCAGGCTTATCGGTTGGAAGTTTTATAAATGTAATTTCCTTAAGATATAATCCTGAAGAAAAAATTTTGAGTAAACGAACAATAGGCGGCCGATCTCGCTGTCCTTATTGCCATAAAGAGCTTAGGTGGTTTGAATTAATTCCGTTACTAAGCTTTTTGTGGCAAACAGGGAAATGCCGAGGATGCGGCCGCTTTTTGTTTTGGCAATACCCAGTTGTGGAAATTTTAAGCGGTTTAAT
>ERZ1292625.4049-Hain-H41-01um-R1-4049-length-11257-cov-7_pt1 | contig 11257 bp, 18 predicted proteins | sample MGYA00564400_ERZ1292625 | MGnify/ENA primary metagenome ERZ1292625 (study PRJEB36523, sample SAMEA6512639) | groundwater metagenome | collected 2019-01-08 | study: AquaDiva: Metagenomics assemblies of 32 groundwater samples
GCCGGTAGCGCCGGCCCGCACTCTGCTACCACGCGTTACGCCGCGCGAGCTCGGCATCGATGAGATGCTGGTCCTCAGCCACGCGGCGCTCCTGCGCAACCACGCGCTGGTTGCGCGGCAGGTACGCGCCGCAGCGACAGCGCTGCGCGGTCGAGGGGATGGACTGCGTATAACGCAGCGCGGTCGGATGCTCACACCCGACCGCCCCCTCGGTACGCGTATCATACGCGTACGCGTCGGCGCTCGGCGCGTACAGGGTGAGCTCAGTCGTGTTCGTCTCCATCTTCATCCTCCTGCCGTGTCAATCGAATATGACGGTCGTGGTGCGGCGTTTCGCCGCTTGCTCAGCGCCGTCTTTACAGTCGCACACGGCGACTCGCATCCCGACCCGTCCTCGCTCGTCCGCGAAGTGCTCGCGGCCATTGCACTGAACGGCACCGCGACCGAAGGGCACGCGGCGGAATTGATCGTGGACCCGGTGGCTAATCTCAGGACTGGCCATCATTCGGTGTCTCCTTTCCCCCTGGCCCGGCGGTGTCCGCCCGCAGCCCTGCACCCTAGCTGTTCTCCTGCGGCACCCTAGCTGTTCCCCTGCGGCAGCCGGGCCGCTCCGCCGCGGGGCACAGTTCTCCCCTTCTACATCCATTATACCAGCCTTCCAGAACGTTGTCAAGAGGCCGGTAACTCGACATAACGTGAGGCTAGATGACCCCGGTGATCATGAGGCCGACCGCGACACCGGCCATCGCGAACGCCAGCAGCCAGCCGGCATCCTCGATCACGAGGATGCCTTAAGCTGATCAAGAATCTGCGCCCAGACTGTCTGCGGCAGGCTGGAGATAGCGATGTGCGCGCCGCTACAGCCATCGATCAGATAGGCTCTGCTCGGCGGCACCCACATGTGGCCGACACCCCAGTCGGCCCATGCGTAGCCGTCGTCGACGCCGGTGGTTACTCGATTGAATACACACTCGCATGTATTCGCCTCCTCAACAGAAGCGAAGAGATGAAGACCATTCGGACACCACAGCGCGATGTCCGATGCCAGCTCGCCAATCTCCTCACGGAGCGATAGGAGATCACCTTCTGACCAGTTTGACCACATGGCCAGCTCAGCCAGATCCAGGATAAGGATGGCTTTCCCGTTCTCTAGTCTCGCCTCCATTACATACCTCCCTGGCTCATCTTGAGCGCCGACCGCGCTGTATGGATGGACGACAGTGTGACCCCGAGCCGATCGACGATCTCGGCGTCTGAGGCGCCACCAGCAACCAGCCTGCTGATGCCATTTTTCCCGCGGGTACGAGTCGCGGGAACGTCTCTGAGACTGATACGATGAGCAAATTCCATCATCTCCTCAAGGGAGGAGAACTCGCATATGATTTTCATGATGCTATGCACCTCCCCTCGCACACTCAGGCCCGAGGCCGCGGGCCACACTCACCGGCACCGTCAGCGTTCGGTTGCAGCGCCAGCAGCGGCTGGCTTCGATGGCGTAGGCTTCACCGGCCTTCGCTTGCGCATCCGGCCCTTTCAACAGGACCGCCAGCGCACGCTGCAGCGCCTGGTCGCCAGCATGCTTCTGCCAGACGTGAACACCGGCGTCAACTACGGATCCAACGCCGGTGTAGCTGCGCTCGTTGTCGGAGCCGGTCATGACCGCGACCACAGTCTTGCCGGCGAAGACTCCGTAGCGGCCCTCCTGAAAGCGAAGCGTCCTGCGCTCCTTCCGGCCGAGCACGACTGTAAAAGTGCCTTTCGCCGGCGCCGTGCCCTGCAGCACCAGCCTAGCGCTCGGCGCCAGTGCCTGCTCGACCGGCGAGGCGAGCAGCGCCTCGATCATCGACGAGGCTTCGACTTTGAGCAGCACCGCGGGCATACCCGCGGTGCTCAGCGGATGGCTCGGCCGCTCGGCCAGGAGCCGCTTGAGATAACGCATCTGGGGTTCGGTTGCCAGCATCGGATCGCACCTCCACTCTGGCTCGCTAAGCGTGTCGGCTACGCCATCCGTAGGCGTACTTTACCGCCTGGTTGCGCGGCACATTCATCTCCGTCTCCAGGAGATCACCAATCTGCCGAGCCTTGTGACCCGCATCCACCAGTTCCTGAATGCGAGCCTGCGCTGCTGACGATAGCCGGGGACGATATACCCCGACAGGCGGATTGGAACGTTTGGCCGATTTAGCCATCGCCATCAACCACGCCAGCTCATCGAGCGAGTTAAGCTCGACCTCCACCACGATCTTACTATCGCCAGCGATGACCTGGCGCAGGTCGCCGCTAGCTCCTACGATCCGCACTCTGCACCTCCAACCGACGTTGTCAAGAGACCGGCAGTGCGATGCGATTCCTATACGCATCCACAGCCTCCAGAAGTCTGATCAGGTCATCTATCCTGTCGACAGGGTCGACAGGATAGAACGATCGATGATATGTATCGATCACCTCACGCGCTCCCGGCAGATCGGGATGGTCGATGGCGTGCTGAATGATCGGACTATCGCTCTTCTGCATAGGGCTCGCGATCCGCAGGCAATCCACGCACTGCGGTCCCGGTATGAAGAAAGTGAACTCCCCCGGCTCACCGCAGACATTCCGCTGCTGACCGATCTCTCGCAGGTGACGCATGCTAGACATCCTCCTCTCACTAGCAGGAAGGCACAGTCCTCCCTCACATCTCTAGTATACCAGGTTTTCTAGCGTTCGTCAAGTGTCCTGTAGCTTGACATAAGACACATCGCGCCTACCCGTCAGGCCATCCTGATCCCGTGACGCACCCGCAGGTGATCCAGGTACGCGTTCGCAATCTTGAACCCCTGCCCGCACTTCACGCACGTCCAGGCCATGATTCCTTCCTCCCATGCCACACGTCGCAGCCCAGGTGTAGATACGGCTAAGCTGGTCGTCACGGCACCAGCGCAGCGGGCGATCCGAGAAGAGCATCAGGCAGCACCCCCTGCATCCAGCGCTCTATCCAGAGTCTCCTGCTTCGCCACCACTCGCCTGAGCATCACCGCATCGACCGACCCTTCCAGCACGAGATGATCAATCAAGACACCGCGATCCTGACCATATCTGTGTGAGCGATCTTCGCATTGCGTGATCTCGCCCGGCACCCACGAACCCTCGACAAAGATGACGTGCGCGCTGCGCGTCAGCGTGATCGCCTCACCCGATGTCTGAATGCTCCCGATAAACAGATCGCTCTCGCCGTCCTGGAACGCCCGGACAGCGCGATCCTGCTGCAGAGCGGTCATGCCGCCGCGGTGCAGCACGGCATCCGGGAACGCCAGATGCAGCGCGTCCTCGACCGCTCTATGATGCGCGAACACGATCACCGAATGATCCGCCGACAGCACGTCGCGAATATACGCGACCGCCAGCGGCAACTTCGCCAGAGCCACTGCCTGGCGCACCGCCGAGAGCGAATCGAAGACCGCAGAGTCTCCTTGTTGCAGAGCCTCGACTGCAGCGTGATAGCCGTCGTCTACGCCACCCTGGCCCAGATCAAGAGCCTGTGCCAGCTCCTGCCACTCCTGCACAATCACCCTGCGCTGCTGCGCGTCTACAGGCAGCTCCAGCACCCGCCTGAACTTTGGAGGCAGCGCAGGCAGCACCTGCTCCTTTGTCCTGCGGATCAGGATGCTCGATCGCAGCCTGTGCTGCAGCTCATCCAAATTGCTCGCGCCCGAGATGTCCCATACGAACCGGGGCCGCATGCCAGTGCCTCCCGGCTTCCGCTCCCAGCCAATCTGCTGCCGGTAGGCAGCACAATAGCGCCGGTAATAGCGCCATGCATCACCCCAGGAACGCGGATCCAACCAGGCCAGCAGCGGCTGAAACTCGGCGGGTCGGTTACGGATCGGCGTTCCCGTCAGTGCCAGCCTGTACCGCGTCCTGATCGCGTAGAGCGCCTGCGACCGCCGCGCATGAGCGTTCTTCGCCCGGTGCGCCTCATCAGCAATCACCACATCGACCTGGCCCCAGTTATGCCGGTGCAGATTTTCCCAATTCACGACCGTGATGTCCATATCTGGCGCCTGCTTCGCGTCTGCTACTCCGACCAAGAGCGGGCGCGTGAGCCATTTCCTCAGCTCACGCGCCCAGTTGAGCTTTGCCGCGAATGGGCTGATCACCAGAACGCGATAGATGTCACGCCTGGCGTTGATCACACCTATCGCCTCGATAGATTTCCCCACGCCCATCTCGTCGCCAATCAGGCAGCCAACTCCAGCATCAAAACACTGCAGCGCATAGTCGATGGCAGCCTGTTGGAACGGCAGATACGCCAGACCGTCCGGCACCGGAAAGCAGCCCGGATGCGTCGTTGCTCGCGACAGCTCAGCGCGCAGCATCGACGAGTTTCCCATCCTTCTTTACCTTCTTTTTGTCCCACAACACATCCATCGGCATGATCACATACTCAGGCCCGGAGTCATCCCCGCTCAAGCAAGCGGGAGTAGTACGAGTGCACCTGATACGTACACTCTCACCCGATAGATGTTTGAGAGCATGCTGCAGATACTGATAGTCGAACGCTACCTGCAGGTCGCCGCGCACAGCAGCCGGGACATCACAGCGCACCGCCATCTTGTCCGCGACCGCGGCCGACAGCGCGATGCTGCCATCAGCCCGGACCAGGCGTACAATGCCCGACGACTGGCTCGCGACCGGAGCCACAAAGTTCACCGCCGCCAGCAGCGCGAGGCGGTTAACCTGCAACTCACAATCCCAAGTTTCTGGGATAAGCTTGAGCCAGTCCGGGTACTCTCCCCGGATCAGCGGCGTCACCAGAGTCGTCGTGATCGACGCGAACGATGCTGCTGATTCGCCAATGCCGAGCCAGATCGGAGTCTTGCTCCCGGCAAAGACCCTGGCGACCAGTCCCCAGGAAGTATTCGGGATCATCGCCGCCGCAAGCGCCGCATCCACGCCTGCATCTGCACGCAGGATACCGAGCCGAAATCCATCAGCACCGACGAATGCCGCTTTCCCATCCTGCACCGAGACTAGCACCGATGTCAGTACCGGCCTGGTCCCATTCTGCAGAGAAAGTGGCTCTATCGCACGCGCTACCTGCTGGATGAGTGACACCGGCATTGCAAGCTGCGATACGGTTGGATCTGGATCGCTGATGACGATAGACCCAGAGTCGGCAGCATCACAATTCAGCCATTCCATCGTTCGGGAACCACAGGTCAGACTAACATCACCATCCCCGGATGACACCAGGACTATCTCCTGACCGGACGGCAGCGTCGCGACCGCCTGCAGCAGGTCACGGCATGGCATCTGCAGGCTTCCTTCCTGCTCGCACAGGCACGGCACCCGGATCGTCAGCCGGCAATGCATACCCATCGCGGTCATCACCAGGACACCTGGGTAACCCCGCAGTAGCACCGACAGCTTGGTACTGCGGAGCACCACCAGCTTCGCCAGCTTGAGCGCGGGCAGCATATCTTCGCGGTAGGCTATCACTCTCACAACGACCTCCTTTCTAGAATGGCACCGGAAACGACTCGGTCGATGGCTTCCAGAAGATCGATCTCACCGTTCTCCCTACGCGCCACGCGTTCCAGGCTTTGATGAGATACGCGAGCTTCTCATAGGGAGTGAGCACGCGGTTTTTCCGAGCCTTCTCGGCCAGCATCACTTCGCGCACCCGCAGCACCGGATCCCCCATGCTGCCCTCAGTGCCATGATAAAGCCGGCCCAGGAAGAGAGTAGCTTGCTCACGATCAATGGCCCGCAGCATGTACGCCAGATAGCCGCATGCTCCCGGCGACACTCCAATCTTCTTGCGCAGCGCCGCCGTATCCTCGCAGGCGCTGATAACCTCCGGCGAGAGCGCGAGCTCAATCAGCTCACGCTGCGACGGCAGCAGGTTACCGACGCTGCGCGGATCGCCATTGTTGCGCCGCGCCCACCAGATAAACGAAGCCGTCGCCGCCAGCTCCAGCCGGTATTTCTCGCGACCGGCAACCGCGATCATGTCCGCGGTCGACCGCTTTCTGCCCTGGTCGATCGTGGTGAACACCTCATTGGTCAGGCCATAGACGACCACGGTCCTGATCGCTATATTTGCCGCCACCACGGCCAGCAACCGATGCTGCCCGTCGATCAACTCTGCATCCGTCAGCTTGATGCTGTCGCCGTTCAGCAGCCACTCTCCCTGCCGGATCGCCTGCGCGTACTGGTTCACCCGGCGCTGCGACACCGGCCGGTTTGACGTGTTCATCTGCAGCCACTGCCGGGCGACAGCAGGCGTAATCTCCACAATATCAGCGAGTACGTCGTCGCTCTGCGGCAGCAGGACATTCTGATTCTGTACCACTGATTCTCGCACCATGCACCTCGTTTCCTTGCTACGCGCCTGCGTTGCACGCCACGCACAGGCGCCAGTAATTATACGTTGTCCGACCACACTGACTACACGGTACCGGCTCCAGATATCTGTTCGGCGCCGCTGGCCCCATAAAGGGTCTGGGCAGCATAAGCTGCCGCGGCCTTCTATCTGCAGCTTCTGCAGCTTGAACCATAGGCATATCCTCATGATTGGCAAGAGACTTCGGGTCGACCTCCAGAAACTTCGAGTCGACCTCCAGTGTCTGCGCGTCCAGCGTAATCAGCCGGTGCGGCGCAACTATGCGCGAACACTGTCGGCCAACCCGGAACGGCAGACTCGCGAACAGGTGCGCGTACCTGCCCGCCAGCCACTGCAGCGGGCTATACTCATTGCGAATCACCTGGACCTCACGCGGGTCTGCCAGGTCCACCCGCATGATCGCGTAGCTGCCCCGCGTCATCGCCAGCCCACCGGCCAGCCCATGCGCCTCCATCGCACGGACCATCTGCTCGGTGTCGGTCTCGCCTGCAGCCTCGAACTTCGCATCGACGTGCACAACGCCGTTATGGATAGTCAGCGAGCTGTCCCCGAAGATCGGATGGTTGTTGCAAGGATCATAAGGGCTGCCGTGCGTCGCGGCTCTGACGTGCATCAGCACGCCTGTCGGCCGCAGATGCTCGACCGCGCCCACCAGCAGTTCCATGTTCCGGGGATCCATGACCGATCCCTGAGTCTTGACTATCTCCCACTCGCCACCGGCGAACAGAGCGACGCCGCAGGCATCGCGACCACGCGGCGCGATATGCGTCAGCATCGTCTGCACACGCTCCGGCCTGGCGGGCTTCCTGCCGATCCAGGCGGCAATACCGCACATGTAACATGCACCTCCTCTCTAACCATCAATCCAATCGACATCGAGTCGATCGATCTCTTCGCGCAAGGCTGATGGAAGACGAATAACCTCATCATCTGTCAGAGCACGATACGCTTCGATGATCGCGTCGATCATCCTGAACGTGTCATGCATATTCTCCGGCCATGCGATATCTCTAGGATCCATCTCAACCTCCGATCAATCTACCGTGATTTAGAAGAAATACTCCGATATAATCTCCTCTTCACCAAGGTTATCCAGCTCACCACGGCGGGCGAGCCAGAACGCGTAGTGCAGTGCTTCATGCACTACACAGGCCTCGGCGACCGCCGAGTCTGAGCTAAGAAAGATGATCCCTTCCTCAAACTCTGTGGTCCCGCCGTCGTTGGCTCGGATACTGCCGTCTCCCGGTCGCACAATCACGATCTCAGGGGTCGACACCTCGCCCCCCGAGGCCATCGCTTTCGGTAACAGGCTAATCGCGATAGCATGCAGGGTATCCGTCGAAAGCGTTTGCGCCAGCGCCATGCGCTCCGCTTTAGCCTCGCGACGTATCCACTGCTCATCGTCCGATGCCATCCGGTCCAGGTCACGCAATCTGGACCAGGTCTCGTCGTCAACACAGTCTGGCTTGATCACCGGGTAGGGATTGATCATATTCACAGAAACCATTACCATGCACCTCCTCTTAGTCTACCGTGATGCCGAGCGTCATCGTGCAGTAGCGCTCGACCTGTCCCACGCCCGCGCTGCCGGGCAAGATATAGAACTCCAGCATCGGCTGGCTCTCGATCGTGGTACGCACCAGATAATGAGGCGCATACTCAGACCTGACGTGATAGACGACCCGCGCGCCTATCTTGTCCTCGATGCGACACGCCAGCGCCGCCAGCCGCTCTTGCACCTGATCATCTTGCATTCGCCTGTCCCTCCAACATCGGAATAAGACGCTGCAGCATTTCCTGGCTGTAAGCCACATTCCGGCGTAACTCAGCTGACAGGAAAATGGTATTATGCGCCGCGCTGCGCGTCCATTCAGCGATTAATTGCCCGACCCACTGCATCGGCTGCCCGACCCACTGCATCGGCAGCCCTCGCGCTGCATACAAGCTGAACAGGTCCGGCGATAGCCATACAACGCAGGTATAACTAGTTCCAGCCTCACGACCGGCACGCGCTCCAGCCAGTCTGAGCGGCAGCCGCGACTCCAGACCGGACGCTATCTGACGACAGTTCGTGTCGCCCGATGCCGCCACTGAGTACAGCACAGGCTGTCCGGTCTCGCCTGACTGCGACCCGATCGGGCGCAAGCCCCAGGCTGTCATGACATCGCACTGCTCCATAGTGACGTGAGCAACGCGCATGGCGTCGATGCGAGCGTAGAATGCCTCTACCACGGGGCGGTGCTCGCCGGCATTGAAGACGACACCAGAAGGATCCTGCATGCCGCCCAGATGCCCATCACGATCTCCACCCGCCAGAACGCGAGCTACGGCGAAGGCTCCCGCCGTCAGGTCTGGATGCGCCAGCCAGCTCGGAGGGGTCCGGTACTCGAAGCCACCATGCGACTGACGGCGGTAATCCGACATCCTGCCGTAGGAACATCCTTCACCACGTAGCCTGCGATCGGAGACCGAGTACAACGGCCTTCCTATCAGAGCGTCCAGGCCGTCTAGAAGTGAACGCGACGGCGACAGGCCGGCGCCGCTGACATGAATGTGCCCGCCGACCGGTATGGTCCGACCGCAGCCAGCAACGACCTCGACACTTTGCAAGCCCGGCCAACGTGACTCCAGCATGCTGCGCAGCGTCTCCAGCCTGTCTCGAATCGACGCGAACACGACGGCAGGCTCACCTGGCACCGGATGCAGCTCGATAGGGCCACCGGCTCCATCAGCTCCGACCGGCGTCGTTCGCCATGATGTCGTCGCATCACCGCCGACCCCCAGGCCGATCGACGCTGCAGAGACCAGATAGTTGTGCACCTGCAGCTCCAGCTCAGGATCGGCCCCGATCATGATCGGAGCCGCTGCCGTAGCAACGCTGGATGCTCTTCTGGTGCTGACAGACGGGAGCGTAGCAGCGATGCCGCGCGCGATACAGTCCCGGTGGACGTGCAGGTGTACCCGCTGCCCGTTCTCCACAAAGATCAGGTGCAGTCGGCGTCCCGGTCCGATGAACAACTGACCACACAGGTAACACTGATTCCTGGTATTCCGATTGCGCCGGTACTCGCACAGATATTGCCCATGCGAGCCCAGGCCGAGAGTGTGCCAGCGCGAGTTTGGCTCAATAGTACCGCCTGCACCCGCAGAAGCACTCCGTAGCCAGTACAGCACATGTTCCTGGCTCGGCAAGATCGCACCTCCTACCACCAGACTTCAAGACAGGGGACATAGTTTTCCCCTACGTATCCAGTATACCAGTGTTCAGCTATCTTGTCAAGAGACCGGTCCCGGCGATGGCGGCGCACCCCATCCAGCATCCCGGAAAGCCCTGGCAGACGTACCTTCTACATATTTGAGATAGAGCTCCGTGGTACTGAGCGTCGCGTGGCCAAGCGCCTGCTGGACTGACCGGATGTCTACGCCAGAACGCAAAGCCCTTACAGCAAAGGTATGACGAAGGATATGTGGGGTGAGCTTACGCAGGATGCCAGCCTGCTGCGCAAGTCTGACAATCATTCTGTACCACCAGGAAGTATGATAGCCGACCCGGTCATGTGTCACGAACCAGGCCCGCAAGAGCCCGGCACTCTGAGCGGTCAGCGGCACCTGGCGCAGCTTCGGTCTGCCGTCGCGACCCTTTTTGCCGCGCACCACGATGATACTGCGGTCCCAGTACACGTCGGCAGGACATAATTCAGCGAACTCGCTGATACGCAGTCCGGTATCCAGCAAGACAGTCACCGCAAGCTCCAGCTTTTCCTCACCAGCCGCGTGCTGCACCAGCAGACCTACCTCCCAGTCATCCAGCGGAGCGTTCCGAAAATCTGCGGTCATAGCGTCACCTTCTCTTGTACTACACGCTGCGCGATGTGCTACACTTAAGCTGCACTACGGGGTGTCGCACCCATCCCGACTGCATCGTTCCCCCCTGCACAGCACAGAAAGGGCCTGAGACCTGTTATCTCAGGCCCTTTCTGCTCGGCTTGACCTTTCTGTACCTGCGCTCCGCGTCAAGGGCTGCCGCCTCTTTCTGCTGCACATACGCTCGGGCGGCCAGGACCGCGTGCTGCAGACACTCCAGATGCCTGTCCGCCTCACCGTGCCAGTACACAGTCCCGGCCGCGGTCAGCACCTGAAATTCTCGGTGACACCAGTAGCACGCCCCTGCGCCTTCCGGCTGCCACCACGCTAGCATCTGCGCGGCTCGCGCTGCCCGATCGCCTTTACCTGCATCCCAGTACCAGATAATGCGCCGGGCGAGAGCGGCGCAGCGAGTATGTCGAGACGGATCACAGGCGAATCCGATCTCCAGCCACTGAATGCCGGCGCCATCTGACGCGTACAGCTCCCGGTTATCCTCAGCGCAATAGACCCAATCGCAGTCGACCGGATCATGACCGTGGAAGAAAAAGTTCTGCCCCAGCAGCTCCATCTCCACGCGCGTGATCCGGTAGGCTTCCAGATCGCGCCAGCCAGCAGGCAAACACCAGAAATCCGGCGTCGTCAGTCGCCTGAAGCCCTTCCACTCGATGAGCTGCTTCTCGAAGCCGAAATACGGGAGGTTCGCCTTGAACCACGTCTGGAGCTGCAGCTCGTTCTTATAGATCACGACATCGGCTAACAACGATATTCGAGAGGCGATCATTCACGGCCTGGCTCCTTCTCCCACGTCGATGCTGTGGCGCCACAGCGGCGGCAGGTTTTTATTTGGTCTATTCTTAAAATCCAGCGGGTTTCAATTTCGTGGGGAATGTTTAAAGTATTTTTAATACTTGGTTCGGTAAGAGCGGCTAAATAAGCCGAAGTTTGAAGATTATAATCTCTATATATTCCGGTCGAGGTTTTAATGTCTAACACGCCTAATTTGCC
>ERZ1292625.4050-Hain-H41-01um-R1-4050-length-11256-cov-6_pt1 | contig 11256 bp, 14 predicted proteins | sample MGYA00564400_ERZ1292625 | MGnify/ENA primary metagenome ERZ1292625 (study PRJEB36523, sample SAMEA6512639) | groundwater metagenome | collected 2019-01-08 | study: AquaDiva: Metagenomics assemblies of 32 groundwater samples
ATACCGATCCATCGGCACGGGGTCGAAAGACTTGCCGGTTTTAACCGTAACTTTTTGACCATTAAGCATTTTAGGTTTTCCTTTCTTGCTAGTTATTAATTTTGGTCGCTTTGTTTATTCATCCATTCCAATAGTTTGCTTCGCATGACCCGGACGGTTGACGAAGATAGTCTGATGTGGGGCAGGGGATCGACCTTTTTGCTAAGGTATCTCCACCAAGTTGAGTGGGAAATCTTCAAGAATTTTCTCACTTCTGCCGGGGTCATTACGCTGTCTTCTTCCATTCTGCACCCTAATATACATGGTAGTGGACGATGTGTCAAGGGGGTAGTTGACAGGGTAAGATTTATAAGCTATATTGACTTCCACATGGATACCAAACTCCTCCTCTCGGTGAATGAACGAATAGTAAGTATCTCAAATATCATTGAGGAAGCGGATGGGAAGATAGATCCGGAAACAAAAGCCCAACTCCAAACAGAATATGATTTCCTTTTGAAAGAGAACGAATTGTTTGAGACCGATAACCAAATCATAGACCGCGATATAAGGTTGGAAAAATTGAGAAAGTTCGTCGATAACCCCCTGCCGGTAGAAGATAACCCTAATTTTGTTTGGGGGGATGAACTTTTGAAGCGTGATCTACCCACTGAAGATTGGCTGGTTGACCGCGTACTGCCCTCAGAAGGCTTTGCCTTTATTGTTGGCCCAGAGGCTTGCGGCAAGTCTTTCTACGCTCTGACTATGGCTCAAGCGGTGGTGACGGGAGAAAAATGGCTGGATAAGTTTGAGGTAAAGACCAAAACCAAAGTCTTATTCATGGATAAAGAGAATACCAAGCGGAGAACACAGAAACGGATGCAAGGACTTCACATGGACGGAGAGGGACTCTGTTGGTTCGAGTACCCGGAATCTTTTGAGTTGAAAAATGATAAGGGTGAATTTACAGAATTAGCCCTGTCTGCGGCCAAAATGGTAGAAAGACAGAATATTGGACTTATCGTGGTTGACAGCTTTACGGATGTGATGATCGGGAATGAAAACCTGGCCGGTGATACCCAGAAGTTCTTTGGCAGTTTCCGTCAGTTATTTCCTAACCGTTCGATCCTGGTTCTTCATCACAACGCCAAACCAAGCGCCGGAGTTGTCAAAACCAGTAGCGAAATGACTCGCGGTTCAACCAATCTCATGGCCCAGGTGTATTCAGCGCTTTCCGTGAAACCAGTTAGAAAGAATAACAAGCAATTTGTTATCGAACAAACGAAGGCGGGAGATTCAGAGAAACTGCCGAAGTTTACCGTTGAACTCGTTAGTGCGCCTGACTATCAAGACCCAACTAAGACGGTAATTTCAGAGATCGAGTGGAAGGGAGAAACTATAGATGAAGAAGAAAGGGCGACGCAGGCAAAAGAAGTGATCGAGGAACTATTCCAAGTGACCGACTCTGTGCCTAGGAAAGATATTGCCACTTATTGTGAGAATAAAGGAGTTAGTGAAGCCACTTTTCGAAGGGTCTTAGGCAAAATGGTTGAAGATGGAATTTTGACCAAAAATTCAGATGAGAATGATAAAAGAAGCTTTATTTATACATATATAGGTTAAAAACTGCTATTTTCCTGCTTTTTAGGTTCAAATTGGAGATACTGCTCATATACTGCTCATACCATGAGCAGGAGTTTTGAGGCTATAATTCTAATTATGAAATATTGTTGCTCATTGACCCCCTAAGTATTGACAAATTGCTGTTCAAATATATACTGACCCGTAGGGTCAGATATTTTGAGCAGTAATTTTCAATTAGTCGGTTTGTTTAATGAATATAGGCCATCTTGAACAGAACCTCTGGAAAAACTGCTATACTCCCCCCAGTCCGGTTGTCCCGGACTTTAGTCCTACACATCTACGCGACTTAAGGCATGACCTGGGGGCGGGTAGACAAGGGGGCTTTTATGAGGTGGTAGAATGGAGGTATGATTCAAGACGGGAGATTGGAAGTGAAAGAGAAGTTTTTGGCGTATTTTAGGGAATTACCAATTCAAAAATTAGCGGCTGGATGGATAGCAAGAGACGAAGACACGATTTGTCTGTGGAAAAATGAAGACAAAGACTTTTCGGACCAAATTATAATTGCTAAATCTGAATGGGCCAAAAGGCAAACTGGATATGTTAAAAGCAAAGAATGGCTACTCGAAAGAGTGATGAATGACCATTTTGGTGAGCGTAAACAGGTTGACATAACCTCTGGTGGAAAACCAATATTAGGAAGTATCAGCAAGGATGTACCAAGCGACGACAGCCACCAAGAAACTCCTGAAACTGACAAAAAGGATTAGGGGGATCGCCGGTGGCACATCGGCAAGTAAAACAATTTCCATTCTTTTATGGTTGATAGATTATGCTCAATCGTCTCAGAATGAGATTATCAGCGTTGTATCTGAGTCTTTTCCGCATCTGAAGCGTGGCGCTATTCGGGATTTTCTGGACATCATGGAAAAGCATGACTACTTTAAGGAAGCCCGTTGGAACAAAACCGATTACACTTATACTTTTGAAACCGGCAGTAAGATCGAGTTCTTTTCTGCTGACCAACCGGGCAAGGTCAGGGGGCCGAGGCGTGATGTTCTCTTTATCAATGAAGCCAACAATATCAGCTATGAAACATTTACTCAGCTCGAAATTCGTACCAAGAAGATAGTTTGGCTTGACTGGAATCCAATTAGTTTGTTTTGGTTTTATGAAGAGATCAAGGATAAGCGTGACTGTGATTTTGTTATTCTCACCTACAAAGACAACGAAGCCCTTGAGCAGACCGTGATTGACACCATAGAGATAAGAAAAAACAATAAAAACTGGTGGGCGGTCTACGGTCTGGGACAGTTGGGAGAAACGGAGGGAAAAATTTACAAAGATTGGCAGATAATAGGTGAAATTCCTCACGAAGCCAGGTTGGAGCGTTACGGACTCGACTTTGGGTATACGAACGATCCTACGGCCATCGTAGCGATCTACAGATATAACGGCGGGTTTATCCTGGATGAGATTACCTATCAACGGGGGCTGGATAATAAGCAAATAGCCGATGTTCTTAATAACCAATCTAAAGCCCTGGTCATAGCCGACAGTGCCGAACCAAAGTCAATAGACGAGATACGAAGTTACGGGGTTAACATCCTTCCGGCCACTAAGGGACAAGGTAGCGTCCTACAAGGCATTCAATGGGTGCAGCAACAGAGAATTAGTATTACCAAACGAAGCATCAATGGAATCCGTGAATACCGAAACTATATGTGGCAGACAGATCGAGACGGACGAGTGATAAACGTACCGGATGTAGGTTTTGACCATTTTAATGATGCAGTTAGATATGGTTTAGAGAGTTTGCGTCCAGATGAGGACGATTTAGTTGCTGATTTACCGGATGACACTAAGAAGTTATTCAGGGAGGGTTTTTACTAGAATGCAATATTCTCTTGAGATCAGCCGCCATAATCAACAACCGCATATTGATATCGAGAATGACATTCAGGCCAGGAAGAATGGTTTGTTTACTTTTATCCTGCGGATCAATAATGGAAGCATAGTAGACTATAATGTTATGGAATACGCAACAAATGGAGAGGGATACGTCGGCTTTACAAAAGTTACTAGAACGAAACTTACCCTTTCATACGGTGATAATGAATGAGGTGCGTCAGACACCCTTTGGGCAATTGACATTTAATGTGATGATTAAGGATGGGGTGGTTCAGTTGGAGACCCTGAATCTGGTTAAAAGCAGAAGAAGGAAATATAATCTTGACAGGGGTGGGTCGATATAGTATCTTATAGACAGTTAGCCTGATACAGTTAATTAACAGAGTTTAGGGCACGGAGAGTTCCGTGTCTTTTTTTATGTCCAAACTTCGAGATCAAATATTAGAAAGAAAGGGAAAAGCGGAAGATTTTTTGCGTACCAAAAGGCTTATGTGGGGCGACCTGGAGAGGCTGTTTCACAACAAGCTGACTGATTCTGTTTCTGCTAATGCGAAATCACAGGTATTTGATCCCAAATTAACTACTTTGACGTTAGAACGGGGTTATCGGGTTATGGCTCAACTCCCGACTGGTAAGGTCAAACCCATTTCGGCTAATGATATAGGTACGACTAAGCTGATGAACTTGGTTTTAGACAAGTATGTTGTCCCTAATGCTAATGCCCAGTTTGACTTCCTGACCAAGTTGAGGATGACAGATATTTATTCAAACGTCTACGGTAACTTCTTTGCTATGGTGGATTGGGACATAAAGAAGAACGGTTATGTTGGGCCGGATATGTGGCTTCTGAATATCCGTGATGTTTTCCCCCAAGTGGGGGCGATGTCGATTGAGGACAGTGATTATGTAATTGTCAGAACCTGGAAGTCGCTATCTTATTTTGAGGGATTAAACAAACAACAGGGATTCAAAAACCTTCCCCAGATAATAGCCAAACTAAAAGAGGTTTCCGGTTCAAAACAACGTCGGGATACTAGCTCGACTTCCAAACGCGAGGAAGATCAATACCCGACGGCGGTGTCTGCTAAACAAGCGGGATATTTTGAGGTTTTGACCCAGTTTGAAAAAGACCGGTGGGTAGACTTTTGTGTCGATGCGGATTTGGAGTTTAGAGATCAAAAGAATCCTCACGAAAACGACGAACTCCCGGTGGTCTGCAAGTATTCGATTCCCCTTTTGGACGACTTTATGGGGATGGGTGACTTTGAGCGGGGAAAGACGATGCAAATGACCATTAACTCTATTTGGAACCTTTATTTGGATGCGACTAAGATGTCTATTTTCCCTCCGGCCTTGATAAACAAAGACTTCATTGCTTCAATGAGTTCTATTAAGTGGGGGGCGGCAGAGAAATGGTTGGTTCGGGGGGTAAATACAGCCAATGCTGCCCAGATATTGAATCTGACTCCGCAAGGGGTGAGTACGTTTAGCAGCACTTATCAGGTTGCCAGTTCTGCTCTCTTGAATATGTTTGGTACGACTGATACGGCAGCCACTGCTCAGACAGAAGCGGGCTTCGGCAAGACACCCCAGGCTTTGAAGATGCAGACCCAGAGAGAAAATACCAGAGATAATGCCGATCGGTTCTGCATGGAACAGTTCCTTGCTAAGGTTATGAAGAAGATGGTTAATCTTGTTTCTAAGAAACAATCCGGGTCGGTAAACTTGAGGCTTTTTGGGAAAGAACTGGAACAATTGCAGAGGAGCTACCCTGAACTCAAAGAGGCTTATGATGAGAAGACTGGTAGACTTTCTTTGAAAAAGGGCAATTCCACTCTTTATGATTACGAAATGGTTTCGGGTTCAACTTATGCGGTTGATCAGCAGTCTCAACAGGCAAACTTAGCCGCGTTAATAGATATGGTTATCAAAAACCCTCAGATTATTCAGGTTTTAGACCAGGAGGGCTACACCCTGAAGTTTGGTGAGCTATTCAAAAGAACCATATCAAATTCTGGTATTCAGGATTGGGACAAGATTCTTGAAGAAAAGAACGAAGATGAGCAAGATACTTCGATCTTGCAACAAGATGCTCAACAGTTTATGCAAGCCGTACAGCAATCACAAGGCGACTTGAATCAGATACCGCCTCAACCGCAGGGGCAGGAGATGGCGCCGGGTGGATTACAAGGCATGCAACAGCCGGGAGGGCTAGGCTAACATGGGACAAGCAATTAGACCGGATAAATTCTTCGCCAACATACCCTCTTTGGCTGATCCGACAGAGGAGACAACGGTTAATGAAATTACCGAGGAGGAACTTATCCTGGCAGGACTGGCAGAAAGCTCAGGTTGGAGGATTTTAAGCGAGTTCATTAAAAGGGTGACAAATGATTTAGACAATGTAAATACAGTGGCTATTTCGCAAGGAGCGGGGTTTGAAGAGATCGGCAGAAATGCGGTTGTCATCGGTCTAGCTAAGGGTGTCATAGAGAAGATCGTCAATCGGGTGCTGGACGCTAAGGAAATGCATGATAGACAACAACAGTCAACAGGAAAATAAGGAGGAGGAGGTTAAGGGCGAGGTTGAAGAATTGAACTTTGAAAAACCGGATTTTGTCTTCTTACCAAAAGACAACCACGAATGGCGACAGCAAGGGCCGTATCTTTGTTGTAAGAGTTGTGAAGTTGAACACGCTGTTTGGATAGGAGTAGAGAAAATGTTGGTGGGTTTAGACGAAAAAGGACAGCCAATTCTAAAGACCAGAAAGGAATTGGGGCTAACCTAGAAAGTTTGTACGGATACTTCCCCGCGGAGTAACCCTACAAGCGTTTTAAGAGCTTGGGACGACCTCATACAGTCCTAAATTGGTATGTAGGAAAGGGGGAAGCTAAAATGGCTGACCTAAAAACGGCGTTAAACGAAAAGGGTGAGGAAGAGAACATCCTTTCTGCTGCGCCAGCAGATGTAAACAAAGCGACTGGGGGGGCTATCGAGCCTGAAGATGACGCTAAACCGACGGGTGAGGCCGAAACTGAAGGAGCGGAAGCTGAAACAGGGGAGGGTTCCAAAAAGGGTTATACCCAAAGGGTCAGGGAGCTCAACACTAAGGCTAAAGAAGCCGAGGTGCGAGCGCAAGAGGCGGAAGCCACTGCGCAGTCGATGGCAGAGAGGCTTGCGGAACTCACAGGTTCAGTAGAACCTCCGGCCTACGGGCCGACATATCCGCGAGTAGAGCCAGGTTCTGAGGTAACTCAGGAGCAGTATGGCCAGGACGTCATGCGAGTAGCAGACAGCTTGGTAACGCTCCGAATGAAACAGCGGGACATTCTGGACAAAATTAACGTTGAAGCCAACGCTGCGGTCAGAGCTTTTCCTCAACTTGATCCCGAAAGCGATACCTTTGATAAGGAACTTTCCGAATCAGTTACCGAGGCGGTTGAGGCCCATGTAAAGGCCGATCCGTACAACGCATCAGTGAAGAACATCGTCAATAAGCTGATGAAGCCTTACCAAAGGGCGGTAGCGAAAGAAGTCGGCAAGGTTACTGAGAACATAGCTAAGCAAGTATCAGAAACCGCTTTGCGTCCGACCCAAATAGTGACGGGTGAAAAGAAATTTGAGGAACTCTCCATTAAAGAAATGGAGAAACAACTTGGAGTAATCCAGTAGTTCCAAAGAATCGGCAACACTCAAGTAGTTGTCCGGAGTCTTAGCGGAAAGGAGGTGAATATATTATGGCCACAGACAACACAACCGCGACGCTTACGCAAGAGGTACAGACCTAAAAAGAAATGGGTCAGTGGACAGTAATGTACATTAAAAATCTAATCTGAAATCGGGGAAAACCCTACTTGCAAGTATAGTAGCGTTATGATAAACTATTATATATGCAAAGGGCAACCGCGAGGGAAGTGAAACTAGAAGATATTGGTTGGTTGGCGGGGATCATAGATGGTGAAGGATCAATAACATTTCAATTAAATGCTAGAGGTTTTCTTACACATATGATTCATATAATAGGTAGCGATCATGCACTATTAGATAAATGTATAAAAATAATTAATCAATATAATGATGGCGGTGGTGAAGCAAGAAAACTTGTTAAGAAATATAAGCCAGGTCTCTTCAAAATCAATAAAGAAATGTTTAGAATTGAAATTTGGAGACAGCAGGTTCTTAAAAATATCTTGCCAGACTTAATTCCACATTTAACTGAAAAAAAGTTAAAATGCCAAAAACTTTTGAATTTTCTTCAAAACCATAAAAAAGGAACATGGTTAAGAGGTAAACAAAAAGAATATCTTGGTTTTACGCCCGTAGAGACTAAGTGATTAGCTCCTGCAAAAGCAGGATGAAGCGATAGTCCGAACTATATAGTAATATATAGAGGTTGGCAGAAATGTCCAACCCGCACCCTAAAAGTGTAGTAACAAAATTGATTACGAGAAAGTATTTCTTGACAGAGCGGAGTATGAGCTAATTCTAAAAGAAGGAGCTCAAATGAGGTCTCATCAGGATAATTCTGGTAGGACAATCAATTTCACAAGGTATGATCCCTTGACGATCTTGACGACTCCTTTGACAGAATCCTCGAACCCAACGGTATGTCAAATCACTGCTTCGACGATCGCCGTTACTCTTTCTGAGTACGGACTGACCGTTAATACCTCTAAACTCTTATCTTTAGTTTCTATTGATAAGAATATGGCGGAAAAAGTAGCTTTGGTTGGACAGAACATGGGTGAGACTTTGAACCGGTTAGTTAGGGCACAATTAGGAGAAGGCACGGCGTTCTTACCGAACTCTGCTACTTCAAGCACAGTCGCATCTACGACTAAACTTGACGCTTCGGCAGTTAGAGGTATAACCCAAAGGCTAGAAATCAACAAGGCACGGGCATACCCCGATGGTTTCTGGATGGGTAAGACCACTCCTCAAAACAAGTACGACTTGATTGGGGATTCGGTTTGGACTAATGCCAAGACCTATTCCGATGTCAAAGACCTCTATAGGGGAGAGATGGGTGAACTGTATCAAGTTCGCTGGCTCTTGAATAAAGACGTCGCATCGGCGAATGGTAATCCGGCTAGTGCAGCGTGTACGGTAGTTATGTACTACTCATACGTTCACGGGCAGGATGCTTTCGGTGCGTTTGATCTCGCGGGAGACAAACCTAAACTGTACATTCTGGCAAACCAGATCGACAGTGGAAACCCGGCAGGCAGAAACTCCAAGATTTCGTGGGCAGGTTCTTACGCATGTAAGATTCTGAACCCGGATTGGTGTTTAACCGTGAAAGCGGCGGCCTCTTGATGGGGTGAGGTATGGTAATATGGGGTAGTAGAAACTTGACTACTACCCCGATTACAAAGGGTTAATAGATTAGATAAAATATGTCAGACAGAGATGGTAGAAATCAGGATTTAGATCAATTAAGGCAGGAATACAAAACTGCCAGTTCAGAGGACCGGCACAGGATCGAACAAGCGGCTGAGAAAATCCGCGGTGAGTCGGGCAAAATACGTTCAATGCGGGAGAGTTTGATTAAGGCTCACCGGCAGGGAGATAAGGAGAGAATAGCAGGGATTCATTCTTATACGGAAGATCATAAGGAGTACCGAAATGGCTGATACCGTCTTTAGAACCCAGGTAGAAGCCCCTGTAGTCGTTGCGGAGACGAGCAAACCCGTCAAGGTGACGACAGATGGTAGGACGGGTATCGAACCGCCTTATCTGGACTACGAAGGGCTGACGGGACATCCATTCCTGGTTGAATACTTTCAATTGGGGGATGGTTGGAAGGATAAAATGGGAGGATTTGAGAGGGAAATAGGCATTTTAGAAAGTTATGTTAAAAGTAAGATACAAGAGGGAAAGACGGCAAACTCACTATCGGCAGTCAAAGAAATGATTAAAAGGATAGAAAAGGTTTGTTTGGCTGATAAAACTGAAAGGGCAACAATGAAAATAGAGAAGATGGCGGCTTATGTAGAGTTTTTGAAAAAGACAGACGACATAAGTTGTAATAACTTTAGGTACAGTAAGTAAATATGGCAATACCACGTGGTACTGCCATATCAGGTAGGTAAACTTCCTAAAAAAGAAGAGGGTGTATAATTAACATTAGGTTAATTTAAGTTATGCAGTATATAACAGGATCGTCAGGATTTCTCGGTAAACACCTTATCGCCAGACTCGATAAGGACGTTGTTTGTATTCCTCACGATAAAATCTCCACGATAAAACTCCAGCTTTTTGACAGTTTTTATTTCCTTTCTACCTATGGGAATATGTCCTTCCACCAAGAAGACGACAAAATTCTCCAGGCAAACGTTATCGACTTAATTCATATCTTGGAAGAGGTGGTAAAACATGACTTTAAGTCTTTTGTTTTCATCAGCACATCCTCGGTCAGGTTAAGAGTGCAAACGATGTATTCTCGCACCAAAAAGGCGGCAGAGGAGATATTATTGGCTTTTATGGAAAAGCACGGGATTCCCATTTGCATAATTCGGCCCTTAAGCATCACCGGTGTCGGTGAACAGCCTGAGCATCTAATTCCTGTACTGATTGACTCTTGTATGACGGGAAAACTGATTAATTTTGTGCCTAATTCCGTCCATGATTTTATTGATGTAGAAGACGTTGTTGATGGGATATTAAGTCTATCGGACCATCGAGCCAGGGGTATATTTGAGTTGGGGACGGGAAAGCAATATACGAATCGACAGGTGCTGGAAGTAGTGGAGAAAGTAACGGGTAAAAAAGCTAACGTAAACCTGGTTGACCATTTAAGAAGCTACGATAACCTTGACTGGGTATCTTTGAATCTGAAGGCTAGGGGATACGGGTGGCTACCCAAGAAAACACTGGAAATTTCAGTTAAAGAAATGGTAGAAGCATACAAGCAAAAAAGTGAATGAATAAGCTTGAGAAACGGATTTTAGAGATTAGCTACAAACAGAAACTGTCGCACATCGGCAGTTGTCTGGTTTCCGCTAATATCATAGACAAGATTTACCAGGTCAAAAAGAAGGACGAACCGTTTATTCTCTCTAATGGTCACGCCGGATTAGCCCTGTATGTGTGTCTGGAGAAGTGGGAAGGCAAGAATGCTGAGGAACTGGCTAGAAAGCATGGTACTCATCCCAACCGCGACCTGGAGGACGGTGTGTGGGCCTCTACGGGGTCGCTAGGACAGGGTTTGCCGATAGCTCTGGGCATGGCACTGGCAGATAGGTCAAAACTCGTTTATTGCCTGATTTCAGACGGTGAGTGTGCGGAGGGCAGTGTTTGGGAGACGTTGCAGATAGCGGCTGATCTACGACTTGAAAATTTAAGGGTATCTTGTGTGGCTAACGGCTACGGAGGATATTCTAAGATTGATGTGGACGATTTGGATACGAGATTGAATGCTTTTTACCCAACTATGGTATTCAGTGTAAATCTGTTCGCTTTGCCAGATTTTATGCAAGGGCTTTCGTCTCATTATCATGTTTTGTCAGATGAAAATTATAAAGAATTGATTAAATAACAATAGACATGCCATTTACAAACGGAAATCAAGAACAATATAAGGAGGTGTCAAAGAAAATATGACTACTCAAGAAAGAATAAAAAACTGGAAATTACACGATAGCCAACGAGGGTGGTTTGGCTTCGAGTTGTATAAACAGATGGCGGAGAATGAAAATATCTACTTATTAACGGGGGATTTAGGCTTTGGACTTTTTGATGCACACAGAGACGACTTTCCTTCCAGATTTATAAACTGTGGG
>ERZ1292625.4051-Hain-H41-01um-R1-4051-length-11255-cov-21_pt1 | contig 11255 bp, 12 predicted proteins | sample MGYA00564400_ERZ1292625 | MGnify/ENA primary metagenome ERZ1292625 (study PRJEB36523, sample SAMEA6512639) | groundwater metagenome | collected 2019-01-08 | study: AquaDiva: Metagenomics assemblies of 32 groundwater samples
AGAACTCGCTCGAGATCTTATTGAACAAAATACCGCCTTAGGGCGGTTTTTGTTTTACTAAGCAATTACTTGATAGTACCCGTCTCACGACTCCATTTTTCATATAAAGCCTCACTATCTTCATAATACCCTTCTTTGAATTCAGGAGAGTTCTTGAATATCTCGATTTCATTGAAACCTGACTTATCGCTCATAAGTGTATCGATTGAACGCATTACAACCTCATCTGGTTGTAGCCAATAAGTAAGATCTGCAAGAGGCCGCACCTTAAGAGCAGATTTTGTAATGGTAGAGCTGACATTTATTGATAATCCGCTTATCCAGCCTGGATGAAGGCTAACTGCTGACCGTATGTATTCCCTGCAAAGGTTTTTTGCTTCACAGAAGCCCTCAATCACGAAAGGTGCAAACTTATCTGGAATTCCACCAAGAAGTACTGCTTTGAAACTAATAAGTTTCCCTGACTCAACATAGATGCTCTCAAGTCTGCTTATTAAGTAACGAAGTGGGTATTTGAATGTATTAACATTTGTGTCGTATATATCAGGATCAATGGTCCTCATCTTCTGAATAGTTGGGTAGCCACGAGGATCATACTTATCAGTGCCTATCGTGTGAAGAAAGACAACCCTGTCATATTGAGAAAAATCAATCTTACCAAACGATTCAGATATTGATCTCGAATCAGAAAGGTCACACTTTACGGGAGTAATGAATTTTGAATTAATTGGTATGAGAGTGTTCCTGATTACAGCCAAGGCATCTGCTTGTTTATCAGAAAGGGCCTTACAAAAGGACGTACCAATCTCACCGGCTGCCCCAGCAATAATATATAAAGTTTTGGTATGTTTTTGGTTCATAGGGTAACCATAACAGATACATTTGACAATGTTAAATAATCATGCTTTTATTGATATAAAGTAAAAAGATTTTTTACTTTACTATATACTTACTAGCATATGAATCTCATCAATCCACAAAGGCTCGAGGATTATATAGTGAAATTGCTTATGGAGGGCGAACAGTCCACGACCTCCCTCCTTTCACGCGTTAGAGTCATTAGAAAGAACACTACGAAACAAGGCTTCTACGCTGCCCTGAGAAAACTTAAGGCTGAAGAAGTTGCTCTCACCTATAAAGGGAAAGTTTCGCTTAGCACAGTTTGGATCAACAAGATGAAAAGTTCTTTTGAAGAGATCGGCAGAAAATATGCTGCCGGTCAGGCATCTTTCAGCGTCCTTGATCTTGATGACAGGGAGAGCATGTCCTATTCGTTTTCAACAATAAAGAACCTTGATATATTCTGGGGTTATTCACAAAGCATACTTATGCACAACACCCCAGATAACAATCCTATTTATGCATACGATCCACATTATTGGTTTTATTTTGCACACAAGGAAACAGAGACTGAATTGCTCAAAGAAATCGTCCAGCACAAGCGCCAGTTCCTAATGACAGTTGGTGGTGCAACAAAACTTGATAAAGCAGTGAAACCTCATTTCAATAACAAATACCTGCAGTACAATCATAAAAAACTATTCAGGAAAGATAATTATTATATTACTGTAATAGGAGATTACATTAGCGAGGTCATGCTTGATGAGGGCACAGGCAAGAAAATAGATAATGTATATGGAAGTACAAACGAGCTTAATGACGCCATTGTCGAAAAATTGAAACAGATTCTGGAGGCGAAAGTCAGGTGCAAGATAAAAATATCAAAAAATAAAAGCAAGGCTGACAAACTCAAAAAAATGATGGGGAGGGATTTTTATATTTTGAAAAAATAAACTACTCCAGCTTCGACCCCTCCAACGTTCCCCACATATACAAAAAGAATTTAGTAAGCATTTCAGCGATGATAGCTGAATCTATCGTTATCGAGTAAATCTCTTTATCCTTAAACGAAAAGAATGCCACATGCGATCCGCAAATATCAACAGAGCCGTCTATTGGGAAATTTTTGTTCATTACCCTCGTCTCCCTGAATTCATTGCTTGTATAGTCCTCATTGACCGGTGCACCATGAGGAACGATGAGATATGTAAAAGCTTGCGTCTTATTCTTTCTCAATCTCCAATCCTTAAAATACTTCGGGAACTGTTCAGTCAAATGATAATCAGAAAAGACATACAATCTCTTGAGCTTCTTTCTCTTTATGATATCGAGTATATTCTCAAAAACTTGCTTCACCCCTTCTTTCCCCTCATAAAGCTTAGCTGAAGGATACGCCGAGTCAGATTTGAATATGCTCAACATTTCAGGAAGTATGTTTTCTATGACTTCCTCCTTCCTCTTAAGCGAGCGTTTGATGATTTCTGGCGTCTCGGCTGAAAAATGCTTCACGCCGTTCTTTATCCACGACGAAACTATGCCTTTCTTTTTGAGTTCCTCAAGGATCTTATAGATCGTAGTGCGAGGAATAGCTGTTTCCTTCGATATTTTATATGCAGGACAATCGCGATTTTGGAGCAAAAACATGTAAACAGAGGCCTGTTTGTGGTCAAAACCCAATTGAATCAGAGATTCTTTCATAGCTTAATTTGTTTACTGTCGTATTTTAGGACAACAGAATACGATTAGAATAGCCTTATATTACATTGTAAATATTGATATGACAAGTTTATAGTCTTAAAAAAGGACGTAAATACCATTTCATGGCACTATGATGTGGTTATACATAAATAAAATATATGAAAAAGATATCAATCATAGTTATAGCCATAGTTCTGGTAATTGTCGCTTTATCTACATTCAAAAGTGAAGAATTATCAATAAAGATAGGTGCTGTAATACCGCAAACAGGTTTTGGCTCTTATTGGGGTTCCCCTGTACTTAAGGGGATCAAATTGGCAGAAGCTGATTTGAATAAGGATTTTCCTAATGCAAATATCCAAATACTTATTGAAGATAGCCAGAGCCAAGCAGCTGCTGCGGCCTCTGCTGCTCAAAAGCTTATAAGCATTGATGGGGTTGATGCTCTGTATTCAGAATTCTCAGGAATGAGCTCTGCTGTATCACCTATTGCCCAAAATGCTGGGAAAGTCTTCATGTATAGCACCTTCAATCAGAAAATAGCAGAAGATAATCCTACTTCAATAAAAACATTCACAAGTTTCGAAGTTGCTTGTGATAAGTTCGCTAATCAACTTGATTCGGCAAAGAAAATTCTGATCCTAAGCGCAATATCAGATGCTGCATCCTATTGTGAGAAAGCATTGCTCAAGAAACTCCCTGCAAGTAATGTGAAAAAGATCGAAGGGTTCGTCGGGACCGATTTCAAGACTGTTCTTCTCCAAAACAAACAGTTCGCACCTGATTATATAATTCCAATAATGTATGAGGATGGTTCTTATGCACTCATCAAGCAAAATCACGACCTTGGTATGAAATTCGGATTCTTCTGCTACAAGCAGGATTGCGTCACAGAAAAATTGCTCAAGGAACTTCCTCAAGCAGCGACAGAAAATATTATGTATTTCGAGATTCCGATAGATCCTGAATTCGTACAGAGAATAAAAGCTGAGTATCCTGAAATATCGAATGACGATATCCAGGGCGCAGCAAATGCATACCAATCAATGATCGCGCTTGGCGAAGGTCTTGTGGTGTGTGAAGACAGGAGCGCACAGTGCGTAACAGATAATCTTGCAAACAAGAAGACTCTTCTCCATGCAGGCTACAAGGATGCGAAATTCGTAGATAGAATATTGAGTTCAGAGATTACTCTTAATATAGTTCGTGGGGGTAAGGGTGAAGTGGTGAAGTAGAAATAATAAACAAAAAGCCGCTGTAGAGCGGTTTTTTGTTCGATGTTTAGCCTTATTTTACCGATGTTATTACCCCACCCTTTATTACCCTCATTTCTATTTCTCTATCGACCTCACAATCTGAATTAAATCCTATTTCGCCATCTAGAATACTGAACTTTGTATTTGTTATATAATCCGTAATCGATTTTGGATTTATATTGTTCACATTATTCATTGCTTTAGCGATAATCATGACAGAGTCATATCCGTTTATTGCTGCCACCCCTGGGTATGAAACATATTTTGAATAGAATTCTTTCTTGAAATTAGCCATCGCTTCAGTATCACCCTGATCTGGCTGAGAGCCAAATGAATAGTCGACAAAAACTACTCCTTCAGCCGCTGATAAATCTTTCAATGCTGGATTTAGTATTGTGAATGTATCAGCAATAATCAATTTATTAAAACCTAGTTGTCTTACTTGTCTTAACATAGGCTCAATAGAACTATTTGCATTGATAATTATCAAAGCGTCTATTTCATCTTGATTTTCTTTAATTTTTGTAATCTGGGTTCGGAAATCGGAAGCTGCTGATTCGTAAGTTTCAGAGATGACAACACTCCCATTATTTTTTTCTAATACCTTAGTCACTTCTGATCTTACTGCATTACCGTATTCATTTGCACTCACCAGAAAAGAGATTCTAGGATTTTCGAAATTTTTTGTTAAGTAATCACCTATCCCAGCTGCGTAACGATCTGCCGTTACAGCGATACGACAAGTTTTTTGATTGTTATCAAAATAAGTTGGTGTAACAGCTACTGGAACCATACTAAAAACCCCATCTTGTCTGATAAGCGGAATGACAGAGCTTACAGCACTTCCTCCATCGATCAGTATTGAGTTAATTTTTTGCGTTTTTAATAGTTCATAAGCTGCCACTGCCTTTTTTGAATCTCCAGCATAATCTTGTGTTACAATTTCTAATTCTTTTCCTTTTATGCCACCGTTTGCATTTATATGCTCCTCGGCCATTTTCATACCATTAAGCTCTTGTTCACCAAGAGCAGCTAAGGGTCCAGACATATACAAAATGTTACCGATTTTCACAGTTTCTTTAGTATTAGTGCCCTTTTGACTAATGAGAACGAAAATGACTGTAGCAAGAATAACCCCTGTTATAAGCCAGATATTTCTATTTTTCATACTTTTAAATTAATTAATACGCAGATTATTATCTATGATTTATCAGTTTGTGTCATATTTGTCGACATTATTAAATAATTGACTAAAAAAGCATTAAAATATATAGTTATTATGTCGACGAAAAATCCGACATTATATGAAAAACAACTCATTGATTGATACACTAAATGAGCTTGGGCTTAGTAAAAACGAGTCAAATGTCTATTTTTCTTGCCTATCTTTGGGTTCTGCAACGATAATAGATATTGCTCGAGCATCAGAATTAAAGAGAACTACTGTTTACTCTGTTATTGAGTCATTAAAACAAAAAGGCTTGGTGAATATAGAGATCAATGGTTTTAAAAGGAAATTCGTGGCTGAAGATCCACAAAAGCTTGAAATAATCTTAGAAACCAGAAGAAAGAAGCTTCGCGAAGCCCTGCCTGAATTTTCTGCATTATATAATCTAAAAGGTGGAGAAAGCTTTATTAAATATTACGAAGGATTAGAATCAGTTAAGGGTGTTTATGAAAGTTTAATACGAGACATAAGGCCACATCAAGATTACTTAATTATTGGTAACCAGGATGAGTGGCTGAGACTTGATGGCGAATACATGTCTGATTTTATGGAAAGACGTGCCAAACTTCCAATTAAAATAAGAATGCTTCTTATAGAATCTGAGACTTCAAAAGATTGGAAAACTAAAGAGAGAAATTTTAACGCATCAATCAAAATTTTACCGAAATCCACAAAAATAAAAACCAACTTAGTAATAACACCTCAAAGAGTTTTGATACATCAGTTAGTCCAACCGATTATTGGAATAGTTATTGAGAATAAAAGCGTGATACATATGCATCAAGAGATGTATGAAATAATTTGGAATTCAATATCTGACCCAGAGTAGCGAATATTACTCTACCGGAACCAACTTCCCATCCTTAACTACCTTCACCATCGTTGGAGTATCTATAATCCCGATATCATTCACATGCAATTTTCCAAGTACCCCTTCGAAATCCTTAATGCTTTGTATTTTTTCAGCGATATGCTGCGAAGTCGGCTTGTTCTGACCCGCTACTGACTCAGCAGCTTGAACGATCACATTGAAAGCATCATAAACATTCGCAGAGCCGAAACCTAACTCTCTACCATAAGCAGCCTTATATCGTGCATCAAAATCTGAAGATGTTTTCCCGTATCCAATTGACCACAATCCTTCGAATACTGATTTATCCTTAGCCAACTCGAAATAGATCGTTGAGGATAGATTGTGAATATTCTGCTCGTGCAGTTGTTGAGCCAGAATTTCGAGTTCTGGCGACAAGGCAAGTAGAGCATATAAATCAGCTTTGCCCCTTGCGCTTTTTGCGATAATTCCCTTAAAATCCCTCTCTCCTGGCTGAAAGACTTCATCAGAGACGATAGTAATTCCATATTTATCAGCAAGTTCGTCGATTGAAGCATGTACAGAAGCTATTCCCTGATTATTGACTCGGAATATCCCCAGTTTTTTCAGCCCACGTTTCTGCATTTCTCCCAAGAAAGACCTTGCAGCCGTCTCTGGTGTCGTGAAAAGAATAAAATTGTAATCTCCCTCGGCAATCTTAGGGTCAAAAGCGATATCGATATGCACAACCTTAGCTTTTTCTGTTATTGGAGAAATGGCATTGCCTATTGGGGCATACGCATCTATGATTGCATCAACCTTATCAACTTCAATAAGTTTATTTGCCGCACTTATCGAAGTCTTTACATCAAAAGCACCATCTTCAACAATGAGTTCATAGTTATACTTTGTAGTGTCGAGGTTTTGCAACGCCAACTCCAAAGCATTCTTCATTCCCTCTCCCACGAAAGCTTGCACACCGGAAAGAGGAAGTACAGCGCCAATTCTAATTGTCTTGGCTTGATTTTGATTATGAGATGCTGTTCCAATGAGAATAAAAACGACGACGGCTAGAACGGCTAGAATAGCAATGATTTTTTTATTATTCATAGGCCTTGAGTATAGACAGAAGGCGTGGTATTGTAAATCTGTCGTCGAATACCGACAATTAAGATAAAAACCATGCTCGATAAGATATTTAAAGAACTCAATCTTCCAACAAGCGCTCAAAAGATATTTACCGACCTTGTAGATAAAGGACCATCGACAGCGCGTTTAATTTCAGAGCGATTAAGTATGCCCCGGCCTTCTGTGTATGACAATATTAAAATACTGATCCAAAGCGGTCTCGTAACCGAGCGTGATGAAGAGAACAAGAAGATTTTCTGCGTAGATGACATTGAAAATATCCCAAACCTGCTTCAATCGAAAATAGATTCGCTTGAAACAGAAAAAGCCTCTTTTGCAAAACTCTTGCCTTCTTTGCTCAAGAAAACCCACTTTGTAGAGCCAAAGATTAAATTCTATTCGGGAAAGGACGGCTTGCAACAAGTGATGAACCATATCATGTGGCACACGAACATAGCCACAACAATCATGTGGCCGATGCACGAGATAATACATGTACTTGGTGCAGATTATCTTGAAGAACTCAATAGAAAAAGAATAAAGCGGAATATCTCCATCCGAGGAATATACCCTCACGACTCGAAACCTGATCTTAAAAAATACCCTTTCTTGGGAATTGGTGAGGGGCACCTCCGGGAAATACGACTAGCCCCGAAGGATATGGCTTGGGATATGGGATATTGGATGTTCGAGGACAAGGTGGCATTCATCTCTTCGCAGAAAGAGTCTTTTGGTTTTGTAATCCATAGTAGAGATTTCGCCAACCTCATGAAAACTCAGTTCGAAACCATTTGGAAAACATCAAAGCCGATGAAAGCAGAACCGGCGCACACAGATGCGTTTCTTGAGAGTATCAAGCGGTATAAATAAGAATTGATTTAGCTCCTTCTCTTTCCGAAAATCCTCAAAAGACTTAGGAATAGGTTAATGAAATCAAGATAGAGTGTAAGCGCACCCATGATCGCCTCTTTCTTGTCGTCTTCTGTTCCTTCATTGCCGATGATATTCATCATCTTGATCTTCTGTGTATCCCAAGCTGTTAGTCCAACAAATATCACAACTGAAAGATTCGCGATGATAAAGAAAGCCGTATCGTTCATGAAAAAGAGATTAACTAGCGATGCGATAACGATTCCGATCAAAGCCATGAAGCAAAGGTTCCCTACTGAAGTAAGATCTTTCTTTGTTACGAATCCGTAAATACTGATGCACGCAAACATACCAGCGCTTATAAGGAATACTGTTGCAATTGAGCTGAATTCGTAAACGAGGAATATAACTGAGAATGTCAGGCCATTCAAGAACGAATACAGAAGAAATACAACTTGAGCAGTTAGAGCTGAGAATTTCTTAACTGCAACCGAAAGATATGCAACAGCTAAAAGCTGAACAATGAGTAAGCCAATAAAGACGAATCTGTTTCCTACGACAAGAGCGAGAAGATCTGGCAATGAAACAACAATAGCAGAAGTGAATGCAGTGACACCGAGACCAGCCGCCATCCAAAGATAGACCTTATGGATAAATCCAAGCATTTCCTTTTTGACAGCTTCTGCATCCAATACCTGAGCTGTTGGCGCCGTATTATTTATTTCATCCATTTTATTATTTTTCTGTGCGGGACGGGAGAATCGAACTCCCACCAAAAGTTTGGAAAACTTCTATTCTACCATTAAACTAGTCCCGCAATTCCCTTCTCGAGCACGAAACCTATACTACCAGAAATCCTAATTTTTGCCACTATCCTGGACTACTGCGGCATGGTCATGTTCTACAGTCTCCTTTATCTCATCAACCTCCATCTTTATCTCTTGAAGTGCACTCTTGATCTCGCCCAAAGTCGCCTCCTCCTCCCTAACCTCCTTTTCCGTCTTTTCGTAGACTTTCTTCTGCTGCTTGAGGCCGGAAATCAAAATAGTATCTCCAATGAAATATGAAACGAAAAGCCCGCTGACGAGAAGGATTATAACAACAATAATCATATTGACCGGCTCATAGAAAAGAAAACCGAGAATGCCGCCTTGGGACTGCAACATGTCAGCTGTATTCCAGACAGCCCTCCAGAAAAGAACGATCGCCACGCCGCCAATAAAAGTATAGATGATCGGGAACTTGCTTAACTTTCCGCGTGTTCGGTCCTCAAGCTTATCGAAATAATTTATTGCTTTCTTGAACATATCTTGTAGTATATCATCACTTACTTATCCTTTGGGATCAAAAATCGAAGGCCTGATATTCTGCCCGCCGATTATCTTCGAAATCCTCTTACCTCCATAAATCGAAGGAAGAATACCGATACCGTTACAGCCGAGATTGTAGAGTAGTGCGGAGTTCTTCGGTTCACTACCGATGACACGGACGCGGTTCGGTGTATAGCCCATGAGGCCGTGCCATGTGAATTCATAATTTATTTTCTTCTCTGCATCGCTATAGTGCGTCCTTCTTATGAAAGTATCGATATCCTCATGCATCTTTTCAGGATAATCATAATCATAGATATATTCTTCTCTATCCCCAATCGCTACTTCTGGCCCACCAACACAGACAAGATTATGTTTCTCATCCTCGGCTCCGTGCGGGCGTCGAGTCAAGTAGAAATACGGATCGTCCTGCGATGGATCGCTGTCATCGATGAAATATGCGAGTGCTGTCGGTGGCTTGGTCGTTTTTTCAAGATACCCAGACATATATCCCACCCTACCCATAACTGTATGGTGGAATTTCTTATCGATCGCGAGACCACCATCATTGAAAATTTCCAATCCTTCAAATCCATTGGTGCAAAGAACGATTTTTTCAGCGTGTACAGTGTGTTTCCCCGCATCAAGAAGTCCAAAGTTTTCCTTAAGAACAATCTTTCCTATCAAAGTATTCTCATAAAGATTAAGACGAGTAGGAAATTTCTTGAGAAGATACTCTATAACCTCTTGGCAAAAGAGGGCTGAGTTCATGCACGCAGCTTGATCGCTTACCGCTGCATGGAATTCAATATCTTCAGTATCAAGCTTCTTGAGGACCTCTTCATGTGGCACGAGCTTATAAAGATGCTTCATCGTCGAAGGAATGACTTCAAGGAATGGCGCTGAATCACTAATAAGAAATTCATTCTGTGGAAGTCCAGAAAGAACTTCTATCTCAAGATCCTTAAGCGCGAGTAAGACTTGGTGGGAATTAGAAAATCCTCTGCAACGGGTTGTGCGAGAAAAAAGAATATTCAAATTCGCCTCCGTATACATTTCATCGATTAGTCTCCAAGCGCTGTGAAGATCATGAAGCGCTTCTTTTACTTTTTCAAAACCAAATTCACCAACAAGCTCTTCGAGTGGGCGTTCGAAAGCACCAACCACTTGGCCAGCATTGTGCCCTGTTGCTCCATGAGCAAGCTTACTTTTGTCGAGAAGCACCACTCTTTTATTCGTATGCTTGAGGAGAAAGAATGCGGTCGAGATTCCTGCAATTCCAGCACCCACGATGACAACGTCAGTATCGATATCCTGCGAAAGGGATATTGCCTTCCTCTCATGATTCAACTGATGTATCCACGGGGATTTGTTAATTTTCATACCTTGTCGGAGCGCCGGGATTCGAACCCGGAGTCGCCTGTTCCCAAAACAGGAATGTTAGCCGTTACACCACGCTCCGATGACTTAAAGCTTTAATAGAACTTAACCATACTAGCACAGCATTGCCGAAAATTCTATAGAATCCTACAAAATAAGATTTTCAAGCATTTTCACTTCAGACTTCCCTACCAATCCGCTCTGAATAACACTGATCACATGGAACTGGAATTCAGCATCCTTGTCGTGTCTTGTTTCGTTGAGATAGGTTTGAATGACTCTTCGTAGCTTTTTTTGTTTCAGGCTATGGACGTTCTCCTCGGGGCGATATCCTGCAGGACCAGAATGCATGACGCTTTTTACTTCAACAAAGTGTAAGACACCGTCCTTTACGGCAATAATATCTATTTCTCCCCATTTCCGAAGATGATTGCGTTCTTGAATGAAAAAACCTCGACCTTCAAGGTATTGGCACGCAATATCCTCGCCCATATTCCCCTTTTCTCTTGTAGAGTAAGCATTTCCCATGTGAATAACGCAAAAGGTCAAAGGACACGAATATAAGCCATATTTTCATTGTCTTATAAACACTGTCCCCATAGTTATCCACAGTTTTTAATAAAAGATGAGCATTTGAGCCATCTAATAAAAGGACTAACGATAGGACAACCAAACCTCTTTCGTGGTGCGGGCAGGGAGAATCGAACTCCCGTCTCGTCCTTGGCAAGGACGTG
>ERZ1292625.2386-Hain-H41-01um-R1-2386-length-17621-cov-7_pt1 | contig 11254 bp, 13 predicted proteins | sample MGYA00564400_ERZ1292625 | MGnify/ENA primary metagenome ERZ1292625 (study PRJEB36523, sample SAMEA6512639) | groundwater metagenome | collected 2019-01-08 | study: AquaDiva: Metagenomics assemblies of 32 groundwater samples
GCGGGTCAGTCGTTCCGCTCAAAATGGGTTCGTGCAAAGTTTAGAATTGAGCACACGAAGATAGCAAAATTAAAGCCGCTTCTTGTTTGGGAAGCGGCTTTGGTTTCTAGCGCGCTCGAGGGTGGTCTTTTTGATAGTTCGAGAGGCTCATAAGACCATCGGGTAGGTTCTGGTTTTCGGTTCGGAGGTTTTGCTCGGCAGCCTTTTGGAGTTTGTGGTTGTGATGACAAGCCTTACAGCGCTTGGGGTCGTGGGCGTATCCCTTCTCTTCAAAGTACTCTCGGGCGCTTTTTGGGAAAGTGAACTCTTCGTGGCAGTCAACGCAGGTAAGAATAACGGGTTTTCCTTCGGCGGATGGTCTTTCGCTTCTGGCGGTCGCCGAGCTTCCGCTGGGAATACTCTCTGTCATTTTCCCCCCAGAGAGGTTTGGTTGAGGTTTGTTTTTGTCTTGCCGAGCGTGAACTTTTTTAAATACTTCTGTTATTGAGTATAGTTTTTTGCGCTCGGAAAGTAAACGCCAGCACTAATAATTTTTAGAGGCCTGGCCGGTTTTTCTTTTTCTCCTGTATAATGTACGCATGGATAAAGTTGGGCTTTTAAAAGAAGTTGAGCACGAGATGATTCAAAATCGGGATTTGCCCCTGCGGGAGGCGAACTTAGTTTTTGGCGAGGGTGACGTTAACTGTAGCGTGATGTTTATCGGGGAGGCGCCGGGTTTTCATGAAAACGAGGCTAAACGACCGTTTGTTGGACGAGGGGGGCAGTTGTTGCGAAGGTTGATAAGGGAGCTCGGTTGGCGAGAGCAGGACGTCTATATCACGAACATCGTAAAGAGACGTCCGCCGGAGAATCGGGACCCCAGCCTAGAGGAGATAGAGGCTTATCGACCCTACTTAGCGCGCCAGATTGAAATAATTAATCCTAAAATCATTGTCCCTTTAGGCCGTTTTTCCATGAACTACTTTTTGCCGGAGGCAAAGATAACCCGCGATCAAGGAAGAGCGTTTAGGGTTCAGGAGAGGCTCATTGTGCCGATGTTTCACCCGGCCGCAGCTCTTCGATCAACTGGGGTCTTAGATCAGCTCCGTGCGAGTTTTTTGAGGTTGCCGAGCATAATCACGGGAGGTGTTTTTGAACCGAACGCTTCAATTCCGTCACGAGAAGTAGGGCCGACTCCCCCAAAACCGGACCAAGTCAGCTTGTTTTGATTTTTTGGAATATAATTAACTCATGGCTATTGTTTACCTTCTGAATCGTCTTGGGTATAGAATCTTGGACTTTTTTCACCACTGGTACTATCACGGGTCGAGGGTTTTAACGAGTTATTTTTTTGCCTTTCTCGAGAAGCTGGACCGGGGAGTGGCCCTTAAAATAACACTTAAGTATTTTTTTCAACCGCTTTATAAAGACTACACGGTGATTGGCAGAATCCTTGGGGTGATTTTTAGAACTTTTCGAGTTGGAATTGGTTTTGTCGTCTACGGCTTTTTTGGATTTTTATTCACGCTCCTTTATTTGGCCTGGATTTTGTTTTTGCCGATCATCGCGTTCTTTTTTGTGAAAAGTTTACTTTTTCCATGAACACCCGTAACGCAGGGGCAGGTGTTTACTTCGACGACCCCAGGCTTGAGATGGGCCTTTTTGGGAGGCTCACGGTCAGAGTGGCGGGGTACGTGGGGAATTTGGTTTTGGCGGTGGCTTGTTTTTCTTTGCTTCTTGCTTCAATTGGGTGGGCGCAATACTTGGGAATTTTGTTTTTAACTTTTTTAGTGGACAGGTTTATTCATCGAGGAGAGGCGGATAAGCCTCTTCCGGAGCGACCGAAAGACGGCCCGGTAAACGCGGCACTATTCATGAGGCCAAGCGCCTTTTTGACCCTGGAGAGGGCGTATGATAAAAGTTTGATTTCGAAAACCAGTTTGTCTTTGGAGGTTTTACGAGAGCTTCTAAATTTACCAGAGATTCAGGAGGGTTTGGCAAGGATGGATGTTGAGCTCGGAGAGGTTCGGCAGAAAACCGAGGAGTTTTTGCACCAAAGCGTTCAGGTGATTCCGAGCGACCAGAAACAGAAAAAAGAAACGGTTCAGGAGCTCGCCGTTAAGGCGTTTCAGATTGCTTCTCTTCATGATGACAGGTTTGTTGAGCCAGCCAGTCTTTTTTCAGCCCTGCCCCATGTTTCTAAGGATGATTTTGTGGGGCGGCTTTTTAACTTGTTCGAGATTGAAAGCGGTGATTTAGCTAAGGCGATGATGTTTGGGGTTCTAAAAAAGCAGTTTTATTCGGTTGGCCGGATGCCGGGAAGTATCGGGGAGTTTACGAGGGGCCCGAAACGAAGTTTACGCCATCGAGTAATGAATCGGGCTTGGACGAGCAGGCCGACACCAACCTTGGATAGATATAGCTACGATCTGACTGATTTGGCGAGGCAGGAGAAGGTGGGCTTTCTAATCGGGCATAGGCTTGAGTTTGAAAGGTTGGTTGATGCGCTCTCTCGATCAGCTAACCCCAATGTGCTCTTGATTGGGGAGGTTGGAGCGGGTAAGGAAACTCTGATTAGCCACCTAGCGTTTCAGATTATTAAGGATAAGGTCCCGCCGCCACTTTTTGACAAACGACTAGTGTCCTTGAGTATTAGCAATCTTGTGGCTGGAGCGGCGCCCGAGGAGCTTCAGGCCAGGCTGGATAGAATTATAAATGAGGTTATCGTGGCCGGGAACATTATTCTTTATGTGCCGGATATTCATAATTTAGTGCGAACCTCTGGGACGGCATATCTCTCGGCCGCCGATGCTTTGATGCCGGTATTTATGGACAACGCTTTTCCAATTATCGGGGCAACTTTTCCCAAAGAATATCGCGAAAGCCTGGAGCCGCGGACTGACTTTAACGGGATTTTTGAGAGAATACCGGTTAGCGAGATTACAGAGGATGAGGCGGAAAGACTCTTGGTTTACGAGAGTTTGATTTTAGAGAGAGACTCGGGAGTGATGATAACTTTCGGGGCGATTAAAAAAGCTGTGAAGCTGGCAAAAAAATATTTCCGGAACAAGTTTTTACCATCTTCAGCCGAGGAGCTTTTGAAAAACGCTTTGACTGAAGCAAAAAGAAGAAAAGAGGCGGTGCTTGGGCCAAACGAAGTTATTCGAACGGCTGAGACCAAAGTTAATATTCCGATTCACGAGACTTCAGGGGCGGAAGCTACGGCGCTCGTTAATCTGGAGGAGATAATACATGAACGGCTGGTTGGTCAAGAAGAGGCGGTTCACGCGGTCGCAAACGTGCTCCGGGAGTATCGAAGCGGACTTTCGAAACCCGGGGGCCCGATTGCCAGCTTTCTTTTCGTTGGACCAACGGGAGTGGGTAAGACCGAGCTTTCTAAAATTTTAGCCAAGGTTCAGTTTGGGTCAATCGACCTTATGGTTCGTTTTGATATGTCCGAGTATCAGGACAAGCAGAGCTTTTACAGGTTTATCGGTTCACCAGACGGGAAGATTTCTGGCGCTTTGACCGAGGCAATAATCCAAAAACCCTACAGCCTAATTCTGCTTGATGAATTTGAGAAAGCTTTCCCGGATATTCTGGATTTATTTTTACAGGTTTTTGATGATGGACGGTTGACGGATAACTTAGGGAGAACGGTTGATTTTCAAAATACGATTATTATTGCGACCTCGAACGCTCGGTCGGACATAATTAATGATGCCTTGCGACAAGGACAAACCATGAATCAGATCGCCGAGTACTTGAAAAATAAACTAACCGATATTTTCAAGCCGGAGCTCCTGAATCGTTTTTCGAAGATTGTGGTTTTTAATAACCTACTCCCCAGGGATCTCGAAAAGATAGCGCTTATCAACCTCAATGATTTTTCAAAGTTAGTGGCGGAGCGGGGGGTAGGACTGAAGTTTAGCGAGGATGCTGTTCGAGCGGTGGCAAAGTTAGGTTATGAGCCAGCTTTTGGAGCTCGACCAATTAATCGGGTGATTGAAGAGCGGCTTCGGGCTCCCTTGGCAGAGAAAATCCTAAAACGCGAGGTTCAGAAAGGTAAGGAGTATCAGGTAACTTTCGAAGACGGGGCTTTCGGGTTTGTACTTGTCGAGAGAAACCGATAAAATAAGTGAGTGAGAATTAAAATAAACGTTGATTTAAGAGTTGGGCGAGTCATTAAGTACTTTATTTTAGCGGATTTGGCGCTTTTGGCGGGCTGGGGTTTGGTGGGGCCGGTTTTCTCGGTGTTTATAATCGAGAAGGTGGCGGGGGCGACACTCGTGACCGTAGGGATTGCGGCAGGGATCTATTGGGTTTTAAAGTCACTCCTTCAGCTCCCGATAGCCACTTACCTGGATAAAAAGGAAGGTGAGCGGGATGATTTTCTAGCTTTGATAATAGGGCTTTTTATTTCCGCCTTTACTGCCATTGCCTATAACTTTATAACCCAAGTTTGGCATTTGTATTTAGTCGAGATTATTCACGCGATGGCCTTTGCCCTTTACGTTCCAGCCTGGTCGGCGATGTTTTCACGACACGTTGATAAAGACCGGGTTTCTTTTGACTGGTCGCTCGATAGTACGGTGGCGGGCTTGTCCGCTGGGGTCAGTGGTATTTTGGGCGGAGCGGTAGCAAGCGCGTGGGGTTTTCATTGGGTTTTCATCATGGCTGGCATCCTCTCGGCTGTTTCAGCGTTCGTGCTCATAATGGCACCGGATTTTATTTTTCCTCCACGAACGGTAGAGAATCCAGTTATCAAGGACCACACGCCGGCGAATATCAGTCACTAAAAAAGTAAAAATGGATCAAGAAATTTCAGCGGGAATAGTGGTTTATCGAAGAACTCAAGAAGGACCCAAGTTTTTAGTGCTTTATCATGGTCACAACTATTGGAATTTTGCTAAGGGTAAGATTGAGAGCGAGGAGAAAAGTTTTGCCGCCGCGCTCCGCGAGACAAGAGAGGAAACAGGGCTCGCCGAGAAGGACTTGCGGATATCACGAAATTTCAAGGCTTATGAGCGGTTTCATTTTAGGCGTTCGGGTAAGCAGGTTTTTAAGATCGTTATTTTTTACATGGCGGAGACCACGAAGCGCGAGATAAAAATTTCCCATGAGCATCAAGGGTACGCCTGGTTTTCGTTTAACGAAGCTAAGGGTATTTTAGGGAAGTATAAAGACAGTCAAAAAGTTTTAAGAAAAGCTTATGAATACCTTCGTCCAAAAAGTGATCGCAGTCGTCCGGCGAATCCCCAAAGGCCAAACTCTAACCTACAAGGAGGTGGCGCGCCGCGCCGGGTCTCCCCGAGCGTACCGAGCAGTCGGTAATATTCTGAATCGTCATGGTGGGATGGAGAAAAGGATTCCGTGTCATCGGGTAATTAAGTCCGATGGGTCTGTAGGGGGCTACGCCCTGGGGACAAAAAAGAAAGAAAAATTATTAAGGAAAGAAGGCGCCATTTCCTGAGGCGGCCAATTTTCGGTGTTGACTTACGTCGGTATATTTTTTATCCTAACTCAAGCTAAAACGGGGAGGGTGATGATGGGGAAGGCGAGAAGAAAAGAGGTGGTTCAGCTTTCTAACTTTCGGGAGCTGTTAGCAAAGTTGATTGATGTTCAGTTTACCTCTCGGAACACGTTTTGTGATGTGATGAGGCTAGATCGAGGGCAGTTAAGCCGTGTTTTGGCTGGAACAAGCAGTTTTTCGGTTGAGGCTTTAGAAAGAATTTTCAGCTCTTTGGGTTACTCTGTGGTTTTGGTGCCGAAAAAGGGACCTTAGGGTCGACTTAGCCACAAACAAAAAAGCCATCTCTTACGAAATGGTTTTTTCTATTACTTTTTTGAAAACGGCGGGTTCGTGTTCGGCGAGGTCGGCCAGGATTTTCCGATCCAGCTTAATGTTAGCCTTTTTCAAAGCCGCGATTAGTTTGCTGTAGCTAATATTTTCAGTTCTAGCGGCGGCGTTAATTTTGACGTTCCAGAGAGCGCGGGCGGTTCGCTTTTTCTCTTTGCGGCCACGGAATTTTCTCGAGAGGGCGTGAAGCAAGGCCTCTTTGGCGGCGCGCTCTTTGGATTTACGGCCCCAACGAAAGCCCTTGGTTTGCTTTAGAACCTTAGACCTCTTTCTCTTGGCAGTTGTACCTCTTTTGACTCTCGGCATTTTAGTAGTTTAGAATTTTTCTAGCGGGGTAGTTCAAAGAAGCCGGTCTCCTTTTTTGGCGACGATTTTTTTTGGTTTTGGTGGTCTTGAAGTGGTCGATACCCATTAGTCGGCGAACAAGTTTTCCTTGCCGAGTAACTCTTATTCTTTTGGTGACACTTTTGCTTGTCTTGTTTTTATTAGCCATGGCTTAAATCATGCAATTGGATCGGGTGACGTGTAGCGGATACGATACTCTCTTTGACCGGGTTGGTCAAATTTAGGGAGTTACTTCTTGGCAATTTGGAGATTTAGTCCGTAACCGCCGAATTTGGGGGTGCCCAAAACTTTGTGTTCGACGGTGATCATTTTCAAGAACTCGGCGAGCTTTTGGTTGGCCCACTCCCGGTTGTATTTTTCACGACCTCGGAGGCGCAAGGCAATTTCAATGGGGTGGCCTTCGTTCATGAATTTTTCGAGCTGGTGGACTTTGATCAACAGGTCGTTTTTTTGAGCTCGAGCGCTGATTTGAATTTGCTTTATTTCAGCCGTTTTTTGGGCAATACGTTCCTTTTTTTCGGTTTTTTCCTTCTGATAGCGGTATTTGTCGTAACTCATCACTTTTACGACTGGCGGGGTAACGCCCGCAACCACCTCGATTAGGTCTAAGCCTTTTTCGTCGGCGATTTTTAGGGCCTCCCCGAGCTTCATGACGCCTAAGGCTTCGCCTTTTTCGTCTATAAGCCTTACCTCGGAGGCGGTGATTTCGTGGTTAAGGCGGGGTTTTTGAATTCTTGGGTTGATTTTCACTATTAGTCTTTGTGGATATTCTAAGGTATTAATGGCGACTAGTAAATATTGGGGGTAAAAAATAATACCCCAGCGCTTTTTTAGAGAGCCGGGGTATTTTGAGCTACTCGCCGTAGAACGGCTGAATCCCGCGACGATTTTGACGGCGCGCGGGGAACCTGCGGCCTGGGTGTTTGCCTTCCCGCCTGACCCTTTTTGGATTGGGGGTTAGGGGGTTGCGGAACGAATCTCGTGTTTCGGCAAAGCTCTTCACAAGCCACCTCCTACTGGTGAGGGTTTGGAGCCTAAAACTTGGTGAGCGCTAAAGATTATTCTATTAGGAAAAATTAGTTTTGGCAACAAGAGCGACACGCGCAAAAGAAAAGGACCTCGAGGGAGGTCCTTAATACTTGTATTGTCAGGATGACATGTCATCCTGGTAATCGAGATTAGGAGTAATTTTTTAAGGATCTGATTTGATTTTAGAGGAATGGCGGCCGGGGTCAAATGCTGGGTTGGGGACAACTTTTAGTGAGCTTTCGTTGAACGAAAGCTCACTAAAATTGGGTGATGGGGTTGGGGCAATGTAAAAACAGAAATGCCCCATTGAAGTTTGGCACTTCTGATGGGGCGAGTGTTGGTAGGGCTAGGGCTCAGTAGTCGCCGTCGCAGAGGACTAAGACCTGAGTTTTGGAAGGATTCAACTCGATGATGTTGTCTTTGAGCCTCAGGCCGGGAAGGCCTTTCCGTTTCAGCTCTTTGTCGAGCAGGCTTCGTGCGGAAGCACGATTTATTGCAACAACGATGGCGGCAGTGTTTGTTGGTTGCACGCCCGTGAAGCCTGAGCAGTAGAAGGTTCTCATGGTTCTCCTCTCCCCTCGGGGAAGTTATTAGTGATAAGAGTTCTTGTTGTTAAATAGCCGTTAAATAGCCACTGTTTTGTGGTTACAGTGTAGCATATTACCTATACTTTGTCAATAGAAGGCTGACGGGATACGATCCAAAAACTGAATGGAGATGGGGGAAGTGAACGTCGCAATCTGCTGTATAGCAGATTGCTCCCAATAGGACTTCCGCCCTCTTGTCCTCGCTTACGCTCGGTCACCTCGTCGGGGAAACCCTAGCGTTTTCCCCCGACCCCCTTTCGTGTTCAATTCCCCCTCATGAAATAAATTACCCCATCGTAAAGATGGGGTAATTTATTTGTGGAGATGGGCGGAATTGAACCGCCGTGTAAGGGTGTTGCCGCTAAATCATCTACGAGTGTATTTCCGCCGAAGCGAAAAAGGTTTGATTCATTGTCTTGTTCCTAAACCAGAATCATCGTTTAGAAACCAGTCTTCGATATAACACCGCGACTAACCTAGAAGACGGTTGGTTAGGCGATGCCAGTGTTTACGCGTAAGCGAATGCTGGAGCTGCAACTTTGTTGTTGGCAGTTATAAATTTTTTTTGTCGGATTTACGAGACGACGCTCGACTCGCAACTTAGAACTTTACCCCTATCGAAGCCATTCATCCCCGAGGTGGTAGTTTACCACTTATTTTTACAAAAGTCAAGATTAAAAATTCCCCAGAGCATACGTTTATGCTCTGGGGAATTGGTTTGACTAGTCGCTTGCGGACTAGTTGGGCATCGGACGCAGGGAGATGTCGCGGTTCGCGCACTCCGTGAGGGCCTTTGCGTAGAGAATACCGGGGTTCAGGCTGACCAGGGTCAGATTCCTCGCCGCGGGGACATCGTTCAGGGGCGAATGGCCGGTTTGGAGACCGCCCTGGAAGACCCGGTAGCCATTGCCCTCGTCGTCGACCCAGAAGCCGGCAACGTTGATGTTTGAATACTTACCGACCTTCAGGTTGAAGGCGGTGGCCGTCTGGCCCGGGGGCGTGGTGGTCTCGTTCATGGTGACACTCTCCTTAAGTTACGAACGCCTCCTTGTCGGGAGGCTGTTTTTGCTACCCATTGGCACCTTACCAATGGCAAGCGGGGTTTATAATAGCAAGCACGTTTATTTTGTCAAGCTTTCGCGGTTTTGTGATAAAATCTTCCATAGATGAAACCCAAAATCATCGCTCACCGAGGGCATTCGGAAAAATACCCCGAGAATACACTTCTAGCTTTCAAGAAGGCGATTGAGGTTGGGGCGGATAAGATTGAATTCGATGTTCATTATATTGGTAGATAAAAAGTTGACGGTCTACTGCCCCTCTCCACAGTTAGAATTTGATAAAGTTATTGAATTACTAACCTTTTACCGCGGGGGTTGTTTTGTTTATAATATTGAGCAATGAAGAGATGAGTGAGTGTGAATCCTGTAAATTTAATAATCCGAAGGGAACGGTAACGGCTCTTATTATACGGGACGGCGAACTTCTCATTTTAAAACGAAATCAAGAACCCCACAGGGGAAGTTGGGATCTACCTGGTGGTTATATGCAGGCGTTCGAAGAACCAGAACAGGCCATGCGCCGAGAGCTTAAGGAAGAGCTGGGGGTGACGGCGTTGCCCATTCCCGTGAGAGCTTTTCCTGGTGAGGCTGAATGGAAGGGACAAAAGCACGCGGTCTTGAACCATGTGTTTCTAGTTGATATTGGGGAGCAGGTAATTAGCCTCGATGGCGAAAATAGTGATTATAGATTTACGCCTCTGGCTGATATTGATGTTACCAAGGTTGCTTTTGATTCAAACCGCGCCGCTCTAGAATTTGCCAAGCGAAAGTTCTCTGGATTTCCTGCGGAGCCGGTAAAACAATTGGTTTGGCAACTCGATCCATCGGGAACGGTGAATGAGCAATCAGTCTACAGAGCCATTTTAAACGGCCATGTGGTCAAAGCCGAACGCAATGGAGAGCTCGTCGGCATGGGCTGGATTTTTGTTCGCCAGACGTTGCTTAGGAAACAAGCCGTGATCGAAGACATGATCGTCGATGAGAGATGCCGAGGGCGAGGAATTGGCCGAGAAATACTTCAAGAACTGATTAGGTGGGCTAAGAAAGCTGGGGTGGAAGTTATTGAGCTTACGAGCGGCAGTCACCGTGTGGTCGCCAATCAGCTCTACAAAAGCGCAGGATTTAAATTGCACCCCACGAATCACTACCTCTTGAAGTTATGACCTTTAACTCGCTGGAGTTTCTGGTTTTTTTCCCGGTTGTAACCACCCTCTTTTTTTTACTGCCGCACAAATACCGGTGGCTGTTGCTTCTTACCGCCAGCGTTGTTTTTTATATGGCTTTCGTTCCGATCTATATCCTTATCTTGGCGGTTACAATTGTTGTCGATTACGGTGCGGGAATACTAATTGAGAGATCGGCGGGAAAAAAAAGAAAACTCTTTCTTGTAATAAGCATTCTTTCTACGGTTGCGGTACTCTTTGTTTTTAAATACTTCGGTTTTTTCAGCGCGAATGTGGATGTTCTCGCCAGACTTTTACACTGGAACTATTCGCTAGACATCCTTAGGCTAGCCTTGCCCCTAGGGCTCTCCTTCCACACTTTCCAGGGGTTAAGCTACGTGATTGAAGTGTATCGCGGGAGGCAGAAGACAGAACATCATTTTGGCATCTACGCTTTATACGTCATGTTTTACCCCCAGTTGGTGGCCGGGCCAATTGAGAGACCCCAGAATATGCTTCATCAGTTTTATGAAAAGCATAAATTTGAGTATCGGTCGGTTGTGAGTGGTTTAAAACTCATGCTATGGGGGATGTTTAAAAAGGTAGTTATCGCCGACAACCTAGCGGTTCTGGTTAACCAATTTTTCGACAACCCCCAAAATTTTCCCGATACCGTTTTAGTTAAAGCAGTTTTATTCTTTGCCATTCAAATTTATTGTGACTTTTCAGGTTACTCGGATATTGCTATTGGCGCCGCTCGAGTGATGGGGTTTAAGCTTATGGAAAATTTTAATAAGCCCTACTTAGCAACCTCGGTGGTGGATTTTTGGCGGAGATGGAACATTTCTCTTTCGTCCTGGTTTAGGGACTATTTGTATATTCCTCTCGGGGGTAGCCGTACCACTCTGGGGCGGAATTACTTTAATATTTTTGTAGTGTTTCTTTTGAGTGGTCTCTGGCACGGCGCTAGTTGGATGTTTGTGTTGTGGGGAGCGCTCCACGGATTGTATGTTGTCGTCTCAAAAGCAACGCAGAAAGCGCGAGAGAAAGTTGTTCGGTTTCTCGTCCTAGATAAGGTTCCGGAAATACATCGATACTTAAAAATTGCAACTACTTTTTCTTTAGTGAGTTTTGCTTGGATATTTTTTAGGGCGAAAGATATCGGGGATGCTTTTTATATTATATTTCGTTTGTTTTCGTTTGGGGGCGGATGGCAGGAGGCCATACGAA
>ERZ1292625.4052-Hain-H41-01um-R1-4052-length-11254-cov-6_pt1 | contig 11254 bp, 30 predicted proteins | sample MGYA00564400_ERZ1292625 | MGnify/ENA primary metagenome ERZ1292625 (study PRJEB36523, sample SAMEA6512639) | groundwater metagenome | collected 2019-01-08 | study: AquaDiva: Metagenomics assemblies of 32 groundwater samples
CATAAATAAAATACATCATAAAAATATAATTCTAATATGTTAAGAAAACATATGTGTTATGAAAATTCTACCTTGAGCGAGCAATAAAAAACTAATTAGAAAATTATTGGTATAATCTTTAGTAATTGTCTAATCTATTTAGTAAAAAATAACTAAGTCCTATCTAGACAAATAAATATTCCAAATATTATTCCAACTATTCCCAATATAATTGATGAGAAGACTAAATAACCTAATGATAATGCTGTTGGTAGTATACCAAAAAATATTATTATAGATGTTATTATAATAAGAATACCCAGTACTGGATCCTTCCCTTGACATAATTTTTCATTTAATTGTTCTTTATTCATGTTATGCTTTCTTTATTGTATATAGAAATAGAAATATTCCAACTAGAATACCAAGTAATCCTAATATGTATGATATACATTCTAATAAGAAGTATGGTTTGACTATTGCTGGGATGATATCCCAACATAATATAACTGATATTATTATAATAATAAAGGAATGTTCTGAATCATTTCCAACTCGTTTAGTTAGTTTTTTATTCATATCCCATTTTGCAAAACAATAAATCAATTTCAATTGTAACAGCAGCATCAATACTTATAACTTCAACAATATTACTAAGTGGAAAGCCTATTGTATCATATGGACTTTTATAACAATAACATAAAATATTTTTGTTTATAATTTTTATTGGAGTATATATAAATAGCTTCTATTCCAAAACATAGTATTAAAATCATATGTGTATTGGATATCATTAGTCCCATCATTAATCGTGGTAACTAATACACCCAGTAATACATAATAATAAAATAAATAATAATATAATTTTCATATTTCTCCTTTAATTATTTCTTTATAAAATTTAGTGAAGGTCATGTCATCGAAGACATTTAGCCCAATGTATCTTATGCGTCCATAATAGTCAGCCATTGAACATCAGCAAACCTGCGACCCCATATTACTGCAATTATTGTTCTAGATTTTGCAATATTAAGTTATTATCCTAAATGATACCTATTTCCAATTTGCATTAATTTTTCTTGAAAATCCCAGTCTGGATTATCATCTACAGAATAGAGAAAGTAATTACCAATATCTTTTGAAATAGCAGTGATAATTCTATCTCTATTTTCATCTGTGACAAATGAAGTATGCCATTTTCTTTCTGGATCTGCTGGTAAATTATCTCTCAATTCATATTGAATTTCACCATTCCACGCTGCTGGTTTATCTAATCCAGTATGATAATCTTTGTCTGGTTCATATAGTTCATCAAAGGTAAATCCAGATAATACTGACATTTGGCTTTTCCTAGCTGGCCAGCAAGATGCAGAACAATGATATCTTAAGAATGTATTTAACTGTTCATTTGTTAAATTGTTAATATTTACAATATCACTATACTCAGTTAAGTATTCAGGATAAACATTTTCAATCATTTCTTTAACAATTGATTCAGTTTCTCCATTCAAGACAAATAGTTCAGATGATGAATTTGTGATGATGTCAATTACATTGTTGGCATTAATTACGAATAGTGTTTTTTTCTGTAAGGTCATAGCTTGATTTATATATTGTTTTGAAATTATTATTTAACATTATATATCCAGAATAGATATCTGGATTATAAATAGACATTTCTAATGGTATTTTATTTTGTTGTAGAAAATTATAAAACAATGCACCAAATGCAAATTTCTTTGAGTTTATTGTATTGATCCAATTAAATGCCTGGTGCCATACTGATTCTGTTTCAATTTTAATACCACGTCCGGCTGCTTGATATGGTAAAATTACAAAATAATCAAATATATTTTCATAGGTATAATATAATTCTTTTAAATCTATTAATGATTTTTCAGTTCCAACAATAATATGTACATTTAATTTAACATCTAAATTTTGTAATTTAATAACTGCTTCATGAAATATTTTTTCAATATGTGGATACCAAGATAATGCAACACCGCCAACATATTTTGTTGTAGCATCTAATACATCTTGAGTTAGATGCATTCCATTTGTTGTATAGTTTGGAATTATTTCTAATTCTCTAATACATTGTACAAATTCTGAAAACTGAGGATGTAATGTTGGTTCGCCAGCACCACCTATTGCAATTTGAAATGGACGATCATTTAATTCCATATCACCCCAAACAGTTTGAGCCTTTTCAACAATATTATCAAAATTATCACCAGTAGCTAAAGCTGATGTATAACAATAAGTACAATTTGCTAAACATTTACTATTAATAGCAACATCTAATAGTTCTGGTGTTGCGGGCAGTACATCAGTAAGTCTAATTGTCTTGAAACTATTAGTAAAGAAAGCTTTATACTTACCTTGTTTACGTATTCTCATATTTCATAACCTATTCTTTTTAATAATATATCAACCGGATCAAGTAATTGTATGTCAATAATATCAGATAAAGGCATAAATTCTAATTGATTTTTAAGAAATGTTTCGGTTAAATCTATATCCGTGTACCATATACCCCATATTTTATCCTCTTCATCAATTCTTACTGGAATACAAAATATATCTTTTGCGTTGATTATTAGTTTCTTTCGTATTGCATATTCTATATCTTTCTTAGTATATTCCATTTTTTATTCTGATTGATTCATTTCTGAATCAGTTACTGCATCCCAACTGAGATTTTGTACAATATCATCTAATTCCTTAATATCAGCAACTGTTAATTTTTTGTTATCTAACATATGTTGTTTCCACATTCGAAATTTAAATTTATTATTCATATCCTAATCGTATAAATAATTGTTCTATCATTGATTCTATACCAACATTAGTATTATTAATACGATTTATTTTATGCAACATAACATATCTAAATATATACTTTTGAGTATCAAGATTAACTAGTTTAATTACATGATGATTATAAATTTTAATTGCTTCTTTTTCATCGTCTGTCCATAAACCATATACTTTATTATTTTCAATGGCAACAGGTATACAGCAAACATGCTCAGCATAGATTAAATATTTGTTGTCAATACAATTTCGTATTTGTTCTTTAGTAACCATAAACTATTCCATTATTCATTCTATCATCATATTGGAATAATCTGTGACAAGTTAATTTTACTTGATTTCCTATTGTTATTGGTTCAATTGTGTTACCATATAAATTAACTAATTTTCTAATAGAATGCATATATCCTTCATGTACTTTAGATGCATTAATCATTTCCTTTGTTTGCCATTCACATACTCTAATATTCTTCCAATCATATTTCATAGTACGATTTATTACTAAACACCAAGTAGGAATACCATATCTAAATGCATCTGTTAGTGGTTTATCCTTAGCAGTTGCATCTATTATTTCTATTTCATTTCCTTGAAGAAGATGGATGATAGCTGAATATGGCATTGAATCTATTCTAAAATAACCATATTTAGCATGATGTCCAAATTGAGATTGAAAATGACATACATCATCATGTGGAAAAGCTAATCCATTCGATATATTAGCAAGTTTCAGAATCATATCCTAATTTTCTAAATAGCTTTTCTATTGGGTTAATGTTTCTTCTATATATTGGTTGTAATATTTTTCTATTATTTCATATTCATCTTTATTAAAAGTTTCACACGACTTTTTACCAAATTGTAATTTATCATTAATAATGTATAGTTTGTTTATGCATTCTTTTTCTAAATTACCAAATTCCCATTTCATGATATTAAAATCATATGTATAGAAATTAAATGAATTGCCATCTGTTGTAACTAATATACCATTATTATATGATACAAAAATATACATCATTATTTATTGTATTTCCTTATATTCAACAATATATGGGAACCATTGTGTAAATAAATCAACAGACTTCATTCCTTTTGTTCTAATATGATATTTCTTTCCAATAGTTAAATTGCCATATATCTCATCTGCATTCCATACATTAATAAATGGACCATTATCTACTTCAAATACTCCTTTATCGGTAGTTACCATATAGTACGATTGATCTTGAGAATGATCAATATGTTTATCTTTAATAGTAACATCATATTGATTCTCTAGAGTACTTACCCAATATGAGAATACTAATGAAAATACGAAGAACACAAATACTACAATAAATAATTTTTTCATTTTTTATCCTTAAAAAACTTCTATTTCATCCTTTGGTACAGCATCCTTGGCAAAATAACCTAAGATAAAACCGAGAATATCACCAGCATTAACTTTTGCTTCATCTGGTTGGGCATCAAGAAAATTTGCCAACTTATTAATCCGATCAGTAAAACCAGGATAATATTTTCTTTCTTAAATATTTAATTATAATTTTTTGTTACTGGCTTTTGCTGGATTGCCAATAATATTATGAGTAACATTCTACTATTTGGTGGTTGCTGCCCATCTACTATTACTTCATATGCAGTTGCTAAACATAATAGAAATAATGCTATTACTCCAATGCTGTGCCAAATTTTAATAAACATATATAAATAACCTTTAATTGTTAATATTTAATTAATTTACTAATACAATATAATCACAATTTTCTAAATAGAAAATATTTGGTAAAAATATATTTTTCTATATACTATATCCAGCCTTCATAAATAGCTTTTCTATTTCTGTATACGTTTCTTCTATGTATTGATTATAATATTTTAATATTATTTTAACTTCATTTTTAGCAAATCCAGGAAGACATATCCCATTGATTAAATTAAGATTAAGATCTAATGAAGTTTTATCTGGTGGAATCTCTATTCCATTTCATAATTTTAAAATCATAATAATCTTCAGACATAATATGTTTAGTACAGAGTATTCCATTCTTATATGAAACAATTCATATTCCATATTTAGTTATACTTTCTTATGATATTTTTTAAATACATATTTAACATATAATGTAGGAAATATTCTATATAGGAATTTTTCTATATTATTACTCCAGACATTAACCCACATACCCTTATTACATATATTACAGTCTTCATCATATTTACAGTGAATACTGCAAAGTGAGAACCATTTTGTTTTCCAGAATAGTTTTCCTTTAGTTAAATTTTTCATTTAGAAATCTTTAATAATTATAAATTCACAATCAGTATATCCAATGTTTCTAAATAATCGTTTTATTGTTTGGTTGGTGTCATTTAAATATATATTATAATACTTTTCTATTATTGCATATTCATCATCATTAAAGCGTGAGCCGTCTCCATATAAAAATATATTATTAATCAGTTTTAGTTTACCAAATTTGCTTAAATCTGGTATACCATCTTCGCGTTTAATATTATCCCATTTCATAGTATTAAAATCATATGTGTAAAAATGTATCGAATTCTCGGTTATCAATACACCATCTTTATATGAAACAAATTTATACATTAATATTTTTAAATATTGATATTTTTTATGTATTAAAGATATTTTCAATATTTCAACTTTAACTTTCTTTTCTAATTATCCTTAATGGTTTAATAGAAATAGTATCTATACCAAAATTGTATTTTCGGTTACTATTGAAGATATTAATATATAATGATTCGTATTCTATTCTTGAATAATTCTTCCATAGTGTCATCATACTATCTGCTCTTCTCATTATTGAATCATTGCCAAATCCAGTTGGTGTAATTCCAAGCTGGCTTGCTTTGGTATTGAATTTATACATTAATATCTCAGCAAATAATTTATTACTATACCATTCAGGCAAAACAATAGATTTTTTACCTCGTAATATACTTCTATGTGGATCATAATCAAATCCAGTATAATATACTTGCCCATGATACATATTTGATCTGTGAGTATAAATTGATCCTATAAAATTATTTGCTGTTCGTATATCTACCCACATTCCAGAATTATTTGGTAATCCAACTATTATTGATGTTCTTCTTCTAGAATTAAATACTTCTTTTGCTATACTGGCAACATTTGGCATACTAACATATTTTTTAACAATAGTTGCTTTTATATTACCCTTGCTAGTTAGATATACATCTCCATTAAAATATGTTATCCTGGTGATTCTAGTAACAAATGGTGATGTATTAGATTCAATTGTAAGTATACTTGGAAGTGAATCAATATATGTAACTTGATTTTCTAAATAACCATTTGTTTCAACTGTAATTCTAGTAGTAAATTCTATTTGTGGTATTTCAAATGTAGCTATTGTTCTTGCTGTTTTCTTTAAATCTTTAGCTATTGATTGGTCACCATATAAGTTTTCAGGAATGAATGTTAAATAATCATTGTCAAATACTTGTCTAGGTATTATCATTTTATTATTTATTTCAGGAGTAATTTGTGAATCTTGGCATCCGAATATGTTCAAGATTATTAGGAATAGTATTAAATTTTTCATTGTTTTATTTTTCTAAATATTGATGTTTTTTATATGCCAGAGTGATTTTCTTTTTTAGATGTTGTTTCATATAGGTATGTAAATAATAATGCTTCTGAGTGAAATTAAAAAAGGTAACATATTGATGTATAATAAGTTAGAGTATTTATTAAACAGTAATGCTTAAAATGTTAATATGTAATAACTTAAACACTATTTTAGTGTTTATCTGAAATATCATAACTATTTTTTAATTAATCAAGCACAAATACAATTTTATCTAAAAATGGATGAGCTTCATAGAATTTTTTCATCCATTCTATTGCTTCAGGTTGAACCTCAACCGTATCAGCACTATATACATCATTTTGTTCCCACGAGATAGGTTCACCATCATCGGAAGTCAGCCCAATATTTCTTACATAATCACAAGCCATATTCCAATTTAGATTCGAATTAATTGTGACAAATTTAATAATATCTGATTCGGATATATAATGATATAAATCCTTTTTATTTATACATGGTTTTATTTTCTTTTTAAATTTTATCATAACTAATTTCTAAGTTTAGTACTTAATGCAGTCATACCATGTATAATATCATCAGCTCTTTGCAATATTATATCTTTATATCTAGTTCTAATATTACAAACAATATAGTATTCATATTCAAATGTACATTTGTTTAATGTTTCTGTTATCTCTACAAACTGAATATTTAATCTATTACATATTAATAAAGCTATGTGTTCATATTTTAATTTGTTTAATTTAGGTGAACTTAAATATGGAATTTTTATTTGTACTAAAGAATCATCTTGTGGTGAGTCAATAGTATATCCCATCTTTTGTAATTCAACATCTATATTATCATTGATCATTTTTTAATCTTAAGAGTATTTTTTGAAGTGTAGCTAATCGTTTTAAGAGTCCACGAAAATATCTTTGATTTGTTGCTGAATCACTAGCATTGGCAATTATATCTACCGCTTCACTAATAGCTTCAATATGCCTATATGATGGTAACTTATTTTTCATTTAATATCTTGTATGATGTCACTAATACTTCTTTCATCTCATAGAATTGGAGTGTTACAAAACAATCTTCACAAGACGATGATTTAGAGAATAAATTAGTAATATGTCTAATTCCTAAAAATCTATCATATATTTTAATAACTGATATTGATGTTTCATACCATCTATGGGTATCAATACTTAGATCCTCGTCTACTGTTCTATATTTATTTTTAAAATATTCTGTATAAATATCTTCTGGTATACACTCTGCCCAGTCGATTTGTTTTTGAACAATGTTTAGCTTATTTAATTTTTCTAGTAGTATATCAAATTTATCCATAATTTTTCTTTCTTTAATGTTTTAATATATTCTTCAAGTATTTGTTTGCAATTTCTTTCATCACTTCTGAATACGTTTCCTTTGCGTGGGCTTTCCATTCGTGTCTGCAAAATAATTTCTTAAACATAGTTCACTTTTCTCCAATCTTAGTATCAAGTGACTTGTTTTTACTTGAGTTAATAATTATTTCCACCGCCTTTTTGTAGCCAGCGATAAATGCTAACCGTCTATCCTTCGGAGTTCCCCGCATCATCTCAATATATTCGTTGGCATATTTCTCTGAGTCGGTCATTATTTTTCTCCAAATGTTGACCATGCTAAAGTATTTTCTTCTGTTGAAAAAATTGTAAAATTACAATTAACTGTATTTGCACCATTTTTTCCGCAATCATATCCATGATTATATACCTCTTGTTTTGTCATATATCATAACCCATTTTAATTAATATTCTATCAATGTTATTTTTTGCTTTAAAAAAAGCGGTTAATTCTCGTATATCAATATCTCTTATAACATCATCGGTAAAATATACTGGAATAGTATTGTTATTATACCAATATATTCTATTGCTATCAATTTCACATTTGTCCCATTGTTGACATTTACTCCATTTAGTTTCTAATTTATTATTATTAATTCTAAATTGAATAGTATCTTTATAATATTTTATGTAAAATTCAAGCATTATAAATAAATAGTATATGCTCTACTATTGGTAAATTAGTAATTATTACTGGTTGAGTGTTATATTTTTTCTTCATATTTATAACCTATTTTTATAAGCTGTTTATCTAATTCAAATAATTGTAAATATTTTGTATAATATGTTAATAGTATTTGCTTTTCTTCATCAGGAAAAGGTTTGGCAGTTTTATCATATATTATATCCCATATTATAAAATAAATAATCTATATTATCTGTATTTAATGTTATTTCATTAACTTCAACAAACCAAATTGCTTCAGATTTTATTGATTTTGCTTTGTACGTCTTACCCTCAAAGGCGTCTCTATTATTTTTACATACTCGCCAATATCAAAATCATGTGAATGTTTTTTGTCTACTATTTGCACAATATCACCAGTATGAAACATCATATTAATTGAATTCCAGAATAGTCAATTAGGCATTCATTTCCATACTCATCTACTATTTTTACTACAACAGTATTAAAAATATCGTATTTTAATAATTTAATTGCAGTTGCAACTGTACCGTTTTCGAACTTCTTATTATACTGAAGATTCTTAAAGTTTAACTTTTCAAATAATTTTTTGTTGTATTCATAGCACCAAGTATTGTTTATTACTTTAACTTTATGATTTGCAATTCTTAATTTGGATAAATTCATATAATAATATAACTATAATTTTTTAATTAAAAACACTTTATAAAAATAAAATTTAAATACTATATCCCATTTTAATTAATATACCATCGATTTTTTGCTCTTTATTAGTATATATAATTTTTTTAACATTCTTTAAGTCATTCCATCCAATATCATTTTCAATTGTATACACATATTTAATATCATCATACCATCGTCCATATATTTTGGTTTCATTTTTGATATATAATGGAATACAATATACACCAGTCTCAGATAATAAAATACAATTATTTTCCATTACAGTTTTAATATCATCTATATTATATTTTGTCATATATTATACCCCATTGAAATTAGCAGTCTGTCTATTTCATAATAATTTGTTTGATAATCTAATTGTGTATTAAAATTGCAATCTTCAATCGGTACTGTTAATATACCAAAACCAGAAACTGAAAAACAATGTTCGGCATTTTCCTTAGTTCCAAATGGTTTTCCAACAATACTTTCGTTTTTAATTTCTAATGGAACAATCCAACCATGCTCAGTTTTTGTTTTAAATTTAACTGCTTTATGATTGTCCATATATGCTTTTACAATATTGTAATCAATCATTATTTATAAATTGGTTTTCTATAAACATCAATTGAAACTAATGTAGTGTCACTATATAAATATGGTATTTTTATTACCTCTTTTATGCTAGAAGTATCTATGTAATGTATAAGTCTAGTATAATTCTGGTAATGAACTAAAAAATATATGTCTGTATAATCTGCACCATGTGGAAGAGTAACTATAATAGTATCGATATTTGTTAAAAGAAAATCACTTTTAGTATAAATGAATTCATCAAATATTATACTGTTAGTTTGCACTGAATAAACTGGAATTACCTGAATATCATCATTAGTATTAATATTACAAGCAATCAATAACAATGTAAGTAAAATAAAAAATATTACAATTTTCATATTATTAATATCCCATTTCTTGGTATGCCGTTGCTATTTTTTGTTCTATTATTTTATCTTCAATTTTAACAGTGGAATTTGTAATATTTAATAAATCTTCTTGTTCTGTTTCAAAATCAATGAAATCACCAAAGTACTTATTTAGTGTATATACCAAAATACAATAATCACCAGCCTTGGCTTCTTTTTGAATATCATCCCATGACAATCCAATTTGTTTGGCTAAATCTTTACATATTGCCAATAACACAAAAGCATTACCATCTGGGCCGTCTAGATTTATTGTTCTTTTATTTGATTTGGTTTTTTTAATCATAACCTAATTTTCTAAATAATTCATTGACATTATTATACACTAAATCATGAATTTCAATATTATTTGTACATTGTTCGTTTAAAAATTCACCAATATTTAATATATCTGGATAAGATAAAAATTTATCTCGAGTAAATAAAAACTTTTTATTTTCACCTAATTTAAGTGGCATATCTTTATATTTAATTTTCCATCTTTTTCTTAATGTTTTAATTGTAAATGTACAATCGGTAAAATTAAATATAATCTTTTTATTCTTGTGATATTGAAATGTTTTAGATATCATACCCGAGTTTCAGAAATAAAATATTAATTTCATCTATATTTTTTATTTTGCATACTGTATCGATTGGAAAAGCATAATTATCATCACCTAATGCCAATTCTATTTTGTGATGTTGTCTTATTTTATCGGTTGATACGACAACACTTTTAACATTTAAAAATTTATCCATTTCAGATTCCCAAGTATCATTCCACAAATCAGTTTCATTATTTTTTCTGAAAACAATTACTTCATCACCAACGTTAAAATCAATGTTGCTGTTCATACAACTTGTTTTTGAAATTTTTCTTTTATTTCTTTTGTTAACCAGTATTCTTCTTTTAATGGTTTAATGCTATATATCATTCTATTTATTGATGGTAGTTTATCATAACACCAATGTATGGCACTATCACTAATGTTATTTGAATCTATGTTTTTTATTGACCATATTGCACATTTTTCTAATAGGTATTTTCTGAAATTACTTACTTTAATAAGTCTAATTGAAATATAAACATAGTAGACGAAAAATAATACAAATAACAAAAACAATCCAGTTAAAACCTGTGTCATAAATTATATGTCTTGACTATTTGTGAAAATGATTCTTCTTTTACAGCATTAC
>ERZ1292625.2833-Hain-H41-01um-R1-2833-length-15093-cov-315_pt2 | contig 11249 bp, 9 predicted proteins | sample MGYA00564400_ERZ1292625 | MGnify/ENA primary metagenome ERZ1292625 (study PRJEB36523, sample SAMEA6512639) | groundwater metagenome | collected 2019-01-08 | study: AquaDiva: Metagenomics assemblies of 32 groundwater samples
GGCGTTTTCTGGGAATTTTTTGAATTTCTTTACGATGTTTTTATTTCCAGCCGCGGTTATTCGGGGTTTATGCAATTGGGCGCCGCCGACATGATAGGAGATTTATTTTTTGACCTTTCGGGCGGTTTAACGTTTTCTATTATTTATATTTACAAAATTTTTAATCGCCGTTAATTGCCGAATAATAAATATTTTTGTCGGTGAGAAAATAAATCATGTTTGATTTTAAGTCGTAGTAAGAGTCTGCGGCTTTTTCAATAAGCGTGTATTTGTTTATCGGCGCTCTATCGTCAATTTCAATAAAATCAACTTTTCCTTCATATTCAACTAAAAGATGGTAAGAATCTTTATACCAGAAAATATTTTTAATAGTTTTCCCTTCATAAAGATTTAAATTGATTACATCGCCGGCTTTTTTATTGATGCCGAACCGATAATCTTCCAGAAAATAAATATTTACATCGCCGGCTTTATTGAAAAACGCGATTTTTTTATTATCAGGCGAAAGAATAATTTGGGAATTAGGAAATTGGGCTATTATATTTTCCGTTTTAAGAATCAGATTAAAAGAGTTTAACGCATAAGCGGGAGAATTTCGCGTATTGTCCGCGTTTGTCTGCGTCAAGTCCGCGTCAGTCCGCGCTTTGATATAGTAAATATTCGGATTTTTAACGGTCCAGAAGAAAACAGGTTCTTCGGTAATAATTTCCAGCTTAAGGCGGTTTAAGTCCAAAAAATAAAGATAACCCTGCCCGTCCGGCAGGCGGGCGTTTTTGTCTTTGACGATTAATCTGTTTGAATCGGCTGGATGAAAAGCGATTTTATCGAGAATGGCGTTCTTTTTCAAATTTTTAAAAACCGCGCTGAGATTAACGGTTTTTGAAAGATCGTTTAAATCATAGAGATAATAAGTCTGACTCGCAGAGACAATGATTTTTCCGCCGTCTTCGCTGAAGCCGACAAATTCATCTCCTTTTAATTTAAAAGGGTTGGTATTTTGTCCGCGTTTATCCGCGTTAAGTCCGCGTAAGTCCGCGTTAAAGTAATATAAAACTCCGTTGCTTTTGAAAACAATTTTTTGTTGGGGAGAAATCCAAAAATTGTCAATTGATTTTGGAACCGGAACGGATATTTTTTCTAATTTTTCAGGAATTAGAACTATATTGGGAATTTCAGCGACTAAGTTTGATTCAATTTTGACTTTTTTTTCATAAGGCAGAAAGCCGTCTTTTTCAACTTTTATTTTATAAGTTTTCGGCGAGAGATTTTTGATTAAAGTGCCATTTTGAATTAATCCCGATTTGTCTTTGAAAATTTTGCCGTCTATTTTAATAACCACCCCTTTGGGTTCGGTTTCTATAAAAAGGCCGCCGGTTTTTTGGAAGCAATTTGAAGGTTCGGCGGCGGAGCAATTTTCCGCGCTGATTCGCCAACCGAAAGAATAAAGCACAACGGCTAAGCCGATAAAAATAAATAAAAAAAACAGGCTGTAAAATAAAACGCGGCGAGTTCTGATAGTCATTTATATTGTATATTGTAAGAAATTTAGTTGATTTTTTCAATAAGCCCATTATTATTGAGTTAATGGCAAAGTTTATCATTCAAGGCGGTAAACCTTTAAGCGGCGAAATTAAGGTGGCCGGTTCCAAGAACGCGGCTTTAAAAATATTTCCGGTCGCGCTTTTAACCAAAGAGACTATTAGGATTTCCAATGCGCCGGAGATTGAAGACGTTTCACGAGCCCGAGAAACGCTCATCGCTCTTGGCGGGGAAGTAAAAAAAATAAATTCGCCGGCTGGCGGGGGAGTTTTTGATATCAAACTCAAAAGCAATAAATATATTGATTTGCCGTCGGAGTTGGTCAATAAATTTCGAGCTTCAATTATGTTTGTCGGACCTATGCTGGCAACCCGAGGCGAGGCAAGTTTTCCTCATCCGGGCGGTTGCGTAATCGGCGCCGGCAGTCGGCCGATAGATATGTTTTTGGATGGTTTTAAAAAAATGGGAGCGAAAGTTGAAATTATTCGCTATGGTTCAGGGCAAGTTTACCGCTTGACCGCCAAAAAATTGAAAAGCGCGGAAATTTTTTTCCCGAAAATTACCGTGACCGGCACCGAAAGTTTAATGATGACCGCTTGTTTGGCTGAAGGCGAAACAATTTTAAAAAATTGCGCTATGGAACCGGAAATTACCGCTTTGGCGGATTTTTTGAACAGTATTGGCGCGAAAATAGAAGGCGCCGGCGCCCCGACGATAAAAATAAAAGGCGTTAATAAATTAAAAGGAGGCGAATATAAAATCATTCCCGACCGGATTGACGCCGGCACTTTCGCGATTTTGGCGGCGGCCTCGAACAGCGGCGAAGTTTTAATCAAAAATTGCAATCCGGGCCATCTTGAAGCTTTATGGTCTTTGTTCGATAAAATAGGCATTAATTATGTTTTAGAAAAGAATAATATTAAAATTATGCCAGTCAAAAAATTTTTCGCTTGCGACATTATGACTCACGAGTATCCGGGATTTGTCACGGACCTGCAATCGCCTTATACTGTGTTAATGACTCAAGCTCGCGGTTCAAGTTTGATTCACGAAACCATTTATGATCGCCGCCTGATTTTCGCCGATATTTTAACTCAGATGGGAGCGAATATTACGATGTGCGATCCGCATAGAGCGGTGGTAACCGGACCGACAAAACTTTACGGACGGAAATTGATCAGCCCTGATTTGCGAGCCGGCGCGGCGCTTATAATAGCCGCTTTAATCGCCAACGGGAAAACGGAGATTGACAATATTTATCAGATTGACAGAGGATACGAGAAGTTAGATGAAAGGTTGAGAAATTTAGGAGCGGATATAAAGAGAATTGATTAAAAAATGTTTACTCGTAAAATAGGCATTGACCTTGGCACGGCTAATACAATCGTCTTTGTTCCCGGACGCGGGTTTATTATTAACGAACCGACAATCGTCGCTTTAAACGTTCCGGATAATACGGTTTTAGCTATCGGAAAAGAAGCGAAAGAAATGGTTGGTCGGACGCCGGCGGACATCATTGCTTATAAGCCGCTCAAAGAAGGCGTGATTGCCGATTATTATATCACCAAAGCGATGCTGAAATATTTTATCAATAAAGCTTGCGGCAGTTTTAATATTTTTAAGCCCGATGTGGTAATTTCAGTTCCGGCCGGCGTTACTCAAACCGAACGCCGCGCTGTCGTTAACGCGGCTAGAGAAGCCGGCGCTCGGGAAGCGCATATAGTCAGAGAACCGATTTTGGCGGCTTTGGGCGCCGGTATTCCCATTAATTCTTCTTCCGGTAATATAATTATCAATATCGGCGGCGGCACCACCGAAGCGGCGGTTGTGGCTCTCGGAGGTATTGTTTCTTGGGCAAGTTTAAGAGTGGCCGGGAATAAATTTGACCAGGCGATTATGGATTACATTAAAAAGAAATACGGCCTTTCAATCGGCGAACAAACCGCCGAAACGGTGAAAATTGAAATCGGTTCGGCTTTACAAACCAGACAAAAATTGGAATTTCAAATCAAAGGAAGGGATCTGGCTTCCGGATTGCCAAAGAATTTAACCATTAATTCCAATGAAATTGCCGAAGCTTTAAATCCTTATTTATTGGATATCGCTTCTTCCATTCAGAGTGTTTTTAATGAAACGCCGCCGGAATTGGTAGCCGATATTATGGGGAAAGGAATAATTGTTTCGGGTGGCGGAGCTCAACTCAGGCATTTGCCGGATTTTTTCAAAAGAATGCTGGGGGTTAACACTTATGTGGCGGAGGAACCGCTTTTCTGCGTGGCAAAAGGCGCGGGATTGATTTTGACGCATTTGGATACATATAAAAGAACGTTATTGAATAAACGCTAAACTGATTGCCAGCTATGAAATCTTACGAAAATCTTACAAATACTTTTAAACAACTGATGGAAAATAACAAGCTATCTCATGCTTATCTTTTTTACGGCGGAAACCGGGAGGAAAAAATTATTTTTGCCCAATCTTTGGCGAATTCCGAAGAAACTTTAATAATTGAGCCGGACGAAAAAGGAACAATCGGTATTGATATTATCCGGTCTTTAAAATATTTTCTTTGGCAGAAACCGGCGAATTCAAAATTAAGAACAGTTATTATAAAAGAATCCGAGAATCTGACGAATCAGGCTCAAAACGCGGCTTTAAAAATAGTTGAAGAGCCGCCGGAATCGTCTTTGATTATTTTTATTACTAAAAACGTTGAGAATTTACTGCCTACTTTAACTTCAAGGCTCCAGAAAATTCATTTCCCCGAAATCGCGATGCGAAAAATGAGCATACAGACTAATGACACGAATAGCATAAATAACGACATAGATATTGATTGTTTTTTTAAAAATTTAATCGGCGATCTCAAAAAAGACCCGATAAAAAATTATCAACAATTGAAAGAAATACTAAAGCGTTTGACTTTGATAAAACAATTTAATGTCAATAAGCGTCTACAAATAAAAGCAATTCAATAATAATGAATATCTTAAAAGATTTGGAATTAAAAACCGACGAAGCGGTGAAATATTTTAAGGAACAATTATCCGCCATTCGCGGCGGTCGGCCGAATTCAAAATTAGTTGAGGATATTTCGGTGGAATATTTCGGGCAGAAATTGCCGATAAAACAATTGGGTTCAATCAGTATTTTGCCGCCGCGGGAAATTCAAATTTCGGTTTGGGATAAAAACGCCGCCGCCATCATATTAAAAGCGATTGAAGCGTCCAATTTGAATATCAGCGCCAATCTTGAAGGAAGTTTAATCAGAATCAATTTGCCGGCGCTTTCCGGTGAACGCCGGCAGGAATTAATCAAGATTGCCAAAAAAGAAACCGAAGAATCAAGAATAAAAATCCGCGGCCTCCGCGACGAAATCAACAAGGAAATCAGCCGTCAATTCGAAGAGAAAAAAATCGGAGAAGACGAAAAATTCAAATTAAAAGAACACGTTCAGGAAAATATTGATAAAGTTAACGGGGAAATTGATAAGATTTTAGAAGACAAGATAGGGGAGATAGAGGAATAAAAAAACTCCTCTTACAACAAAAATGATAGTTGGTATAATCATAGTTATAATTTTTCTTTCAATTTTAATTTTGGTCCACGAGTTCGGGCATTTTTGGGTTGCCAAGAAATTCGGTCTTTTGGTTGAAGAATTCGGAATTGGCTTGCCGCCGAAAATTTGGAGCAAAAAAATAGGGGAGACTGTTTATAGCGTTAACGCTTTGCCATTCGGCGGTTTCGTAAAGATTTTCGGGGAAAACGCGGACCAACGCGGAAAAGAAAGAAATTTCGCGAATTTAAAAATCTGGCGGCGGTCAATAATTATTTTCGCCGGTGTTCTAATGAATTTTTTGCTCGGCTGGCTGGTGATTTCCATAATTTTTTCAATCGGCATTCCGCGGACGGTTTTAATCACCGAAGTTCAATCTAACAGCCCGGCCGCCGAAATCGGTTTACAAACAGGAGATAAAATTATCGGTTTTTTAAATGTTGAAGAATTTATTAATTTTATTGACGAAAATCGCGGAAAAGAAATTGTTTTAAAAATAGAGCGCGCCGGCGAGATTTCCGCCAAAGACAAAGAATTTAAAACAACACCCCGAATAAATCCGCCTTCCGGCGAAGGCGCTTTGGGTATCGGTTTGATGGAAGCCGGTTTACCGAAAAAAAGTTTATTGCCGAGTTTTTGGGAAGGATTAAAAACTTCCGTCGAAACCGTCAAAATGATTTTCATGGCGCTTTTCAATTTAATCGCCAAGGTTTTTGTCGGCAAAGCCAGCTTGGAACAAGTTGCCGGACCAATCGGAATTGTAAAAGTAACGGCGCAGGCGAGCACTTTGGGTTTTGTTTATTTGCTTCAGCTTCTGGCTTTGATTTCTTTGAATTTGGCGGTAATTAATCTTTTGCCGTTTCCGGCGCTGGACGGCGGCCGGTTGTTGTTTTTATTGATTGAAAAAATCAAAGGTTCGCCTTTGCCGGAAAAATTCGAAAAATACGCCAACGCCGTTGGTATGGCTTTGTTGCTTTTGCTGATGATTATTATTACAATAAAAGATATAAGCAGGCTTTAAAACTTTTATGAAATGTGTTAGAATATAGTTGATGATTGAAAGCCCTAAAAAACCGGTTCGGGTGCGTTTCGCGCCTTCGCCGACCGGATTTTTGCATATTGGTTCCGCCCGAACCGCGCTTTTTAATTGGCTTTTCGCCAGACAGCACGATGGAAAATTTATTTTACGGATAGAAGACACCGATATTGAACGCTCCGAGTCGCGATTTGAACACGATATTATTGAAGGAATAAAATGGCTTGGCTTGAATTGGGACGAAGGCGTTGATGTTGGCGGCGATTACGGACCGTATAAACAATCAGAAAGATTGGATATTTATGAAAAATGTCTTCGGCGATTAATTGACGAAAATAAAGCTTATTATTGTTTTTGTTCCAAAGAGCAATTGGAAGGGGATAGGCAAGCGATGCTGGCGCAAGGTTTAGCGCCGAAATACAGCGGCCGTTGCCGCCATCTTTTAAGAGAAGAAAGCGAAAAGCGAATAGCGAAAGGAGAATCGGCGGTTATTCGTTTTAAAACGCCGGAAACGGAAATAGAATTCAACGATTTAATCCGCGGTAAAATTAAAGTCAATACCGCTTTAATCGGCGATATTGTTATCGCCAGAAATTTGCGTTCGCCGCTTTTTGTTTTTTCCGGCGCGGTTGACGATTTTGAAATGGAAATCACTCACGTAATCAGAGGCGAAGACCATATTTCCAACACCCCGAAACAGATACTGATTCAGAAAGTTCTCGGTTTTGACGAACCGAAATACGCTCATTTGCCGCTGATACTTTCTTCCGACCGCAGTAAAATGTCCAAGCGGTTTTTGGATACCTCTTTGGCCGATTATCGAAAACAAGGATATTTGCCGGAAGCCATCGTGAATTTCTTGGCTTTGCTGGGCTGGCACCCGAAAGATGAAAAAGAAATTTTTTCTCCGGAAGAATTAGTTAAAGAGTTTGACATAAAACGGATTCAAAAAGCCGGCGCGATTTTCAATCTTGAGAAATTGGAATGGCTGAACGCCCAATACATTAAAAAACTTAACCCGGACGACTTAATGGAAAAAATAAAAGAATTTATTCCGCCGGAATGGGGGAACGAAGAAAATAAAGAATTACTTATTAAAGCGATTGCGGCTGAAAAAGAAAGAATGAGAACTTTGATTGATTTCAAAAAATTGGCGGATTTCTTTTTTGAATTGCCTGATTACGAGTTAAAACTTTTGGCCTGGCCGCGATTAATTGACGGGGCGGAAATTGATAAAGAAAAAACACTCGCGAATTTAAAAATCTTAATTGAAGAGATTAATAAAATTTTTAAGGCCGATTTTAATAAGGAAAATTTGGAAGAATCAATTATGCCCCTTACCGAAATTTGGGGCAGGGGAGAGCTATTGTGGCCGTTAAGAGCCACTCTTTCCGGTAAAGAAACCTCGCCTGGACCGTTTGAAATTATGGAAGTATTAGGTAAAGAAGAAACATTAAGACGATTAGATATCGCGATTGAAAAATTATCTTAAAAAACCTTATGTCCCGAAAAATTTTAACATTTTTAATTGTCATTTTGATTTTTACATTTTCATTTTTACATTTAACTGTTGCTGCCGTTCCCCAAGAGCTTAGGGATTCTATCAGCCAGAAATCCCGCGAACTTCAGGAAATAACGGACAAACTCAAAGAAAATGAGAAATATCTTGAGGAAATTCAGGGTCAAGGTAAAACCCTGAAACAAGAAGTTGATAAAATTGACCGTAGTATCAAACAAGCCGATCTGGGAATCCGTTCAAGCGAGGTTGTTGTCGGCAAATTGGGGTTGGAAATCGATTCTCTTAAATACGATATCACCGACGCCGGGCAATCAATCGTTTCAAAAAAAGAGGCCGTTGCCAAAATTCTTCAGGAATTTCAGCAAAAAGATAACGAATCGCTTTTAATTGTTTTGTTAAAAAATAAAAGTTTGGCGGAGAGCGTTTTTGAGGCCCAGAATTTATCCGATCTCAGTAATGGTTTATCAGCTGAAGTTATTGACTTGGTAAATACAAAAACTGTTTTAGCGGATAAATTGAAAGAAACGGCCGATAAAAAAGTAATGACCGAGATAGAGCGGGAAAATTTGAAAAACAAAAAAATAATTTTTGGCGATTTAAAAGAAGACAAGCAGACGATTTTAAAACAAACCAAAAATCAGGAACAGGTTTATCAAAGAATAGTCAGTGATTTGGAGAAAAAGCAGGCGGAAATCGCGGCTGAAATAGACAAATTGGAAGAAGAATTAAGAATCGCTTTTGACCCGAGCATTCTTCCTTCAAAGCGGCCGAAAGTTTTAAGCTATCCGGTTTTAGATATTTTTGTCACTCAAGAATATGGGACAACGGCTTTCGCGCAACGAGCTTACAAAACAAAATTTCACAACGGCATTGATTTTAAAGCGCCGATCGGCACGCCGATTTATGCCGCCGAAGACGGAGAAATTTTTGCCGTGGGTAATAACGGACGGGTTCAATATGGAAAATTTATGGTGATAAAACACAAAAACAATCTGGCGACTCTCTACGCTCATCTTTCGAGGCAAATCATCAAGGTCGGATCTTCAGTTAAAAAAGGCGATATCATAGGTTATTCCGGTAATACCGGTTATTCAACCGGTCCGCATCTGCATTTTACGGTATATTGGGCGCCCAGCGTGATTTTGAAGTCTTTTCCCGGCGCCGGTTTAGTTCCGGTGGGCGTGACTATTAACCCAACGGATTATTTATGATATACTTTAAACACAAATGGATATTGTTCAAAAAATGGTTGAATTTTTAAATTATGCCGCCGCTTGGTTCGACCGATATATTATTTCAGGATTAGCGGGTATTTTAACGGCTATAGCGGAGTTGATTATTAAGATATTGGAATTTTTCATAGATATTATCAGATGGTTGATTGCTTATTTATGACGGTGTATTTTATATCCGTCGTAAAATAATCCTTGTGCGACAGGTAATTAAATCAAAAACAGTCTATTTTATCGGCATCGGAGGAATTGGAACCAGCGCTCTCGCCCGCTGGTTTTTAAAGCATGGCTGGAAAGTAAGGGGTTCGGACAGTGATGCTTCTTCCATTACCGACGCGCTGAAAAAAGAAGGCGTGAAAATTTTTATCGGCCATAGCGTTAAAAATATTTCTCAAAAAATAAAATTGGTGATATACAGCGCCGCCATTTCCGCGGAAAATCCGGAATTAAAACAAGCCGAATTTCTGAAAATTCCGATAAAATCATACGCCGAATTTCTCGGCGATTTGACGAAACGATACAAAACGTTCGCGGTAAGCGGTAGCCACGGCAAAAGCACGACCACGGCTTTATTGTCTTTGGTTTTGATTAAAGCCGGTTTTGACCCGACGGTTATTGTTGGCACTAAATTAAAAGAATTCGCTCCGCCGGCTGGCGGAAGTAATTTCCGAAACGGCAAAAGCGAATATCTTGTTTTAGAAGCCGACGAATACCAAAAATCATTTTTGCGTTACTCCCCTGTTGCGGCGATTATCACCAATATTGACCGTGAGCACTTGGATATTTATAAAAATTTAAACGAAATTAAAAAAGTTTTTTTGAAATTTATAAATAATATTCAGTTCGGTGGAATTTTAGTCGTCAATAAAGACGATAAAAATTTATTCAGCTTAAAAAACAAAATTCAAAAAATCGCCGAAAAAAATAAGCTTCAAGTATATTGGTATGGTATTCGAGATGGATTAGAGAAAAATCGTATTCGAGGAAAATTAGAGAAAATATTAAAAATTCCAGGTGAACATAATCTTTCCAATTCTTTGGCGGCTTATACTCTGGCTAAAGTTTTGGGAATTAAAGAAAAAGATATTTTTAACGCTGTTAGCGGTTATCGCGGCGCCTGGCGAAGAATGGAATACCGCGGCCAACTCATAACTCATAACTCAAAACTCAAAACTCATATCTACGACGATTACGCTCACCATCCGACCGAAATCAAGGCTACCCTCGCCGGAATAGCCCAAAAATGGCCTAAAACAGCCATTATTTGCGTTTTCCAGCCTCATCAGGCCCAAAGACTGTCCGCTTTATTTAAGGAGTTTACAGGGGCTTTTGACAACGCCGATGTTCTTATCCTTTTAGATATATTTAAAGTAAAAGGCCGAGATAATGTGTCGCACAATATTAACTCCAAAAAATTAACCGAGGCGATTAAAAAAAGAAAATCATCCCCTACCGTATTATATCTTAAAAATCCTAAAAATCTTAAAAAAGAAATAAAAAATTCCCTAAATTCTAAATCCTATATTCTAAATTCTCGCGCTATAATAATAATGATGGGCGCCGGAGATATTTACAAATTAACGGATAAGCTGATAAGATAAAATCTTGTATGGATTACTTTAATCTTAAGCATTTCAAAGAAACAGCCGGTTATGATATTGACGGCGTTTGGTATCCGAGAGTGACAAAAATCGTTGACATTAAGGCAAAGCCGGCGCTTTACCGTTTTTACGCCGAAATGAATAATTTTAACGAAGGCGAAGCGGTTAAAAAGAAATCGGCCGGCGAAGGAACTTTAATCCACGAAATAGTTGAAAAAATTTTTATCGGTGAAAAACCGCAGATAGATCCGTCAGTTTCGCCGGCGATTGAAGCGTTTTTGCGATTTTTGGAAGAAAAAAACATTCAAGTTGATTCCGAGCACGTTGAAAAACGGATTGTTCATTTTGAGGAGCGCTATGCCGGAACATTGGATTCGTTGGCTTTAATAGACGGCAAATTCGGCGTCTTAGACATCAAAACTTCGCAAGCCATTTATCGGGATTATAATCTTCAAACATCCGCTTATATGTCAGCTTTGCAAAATGATTTTAAAAATCTTCAAACCAGATGGATTTTAAGAATCGACCAGATTAAAACTTGCCTTAAGTGCAAGTCTACGCTTCGGGAAAAAGGCGGCCGAAAAAAAATAAAAATGCCGTGGAACGGCAAAAGTTATGATTATAGAGCTAAAACTTGCGAGCACGAATGGTCAGAACTCAAAGGCGACGTTGAACTGAAAGAATTCCCCTACTGGCAGGATGATTTCAAAGCGTTTCTCGGCGCCAAAAAACTCTGGGAATGGGAAAACGAGTATTGGTTGAAAGA
>ERZ1292625.4056-Hain-H41-01um-R1-4056-length-11249-cov-26_pt1 | contig 11249 bp, 20 predicted proteins | sample MGYA00564400_ERZ1292625 | MGnify/ENA primary metagenome ERZ1292625 (study PRJEB36523, sample SAMEA6512639) | groundwater metagenome | collected 2019-01-08 | study: AquaDiva: Metagenomics assemblies of 32 groundwater samples
CCGATGTGTCATAGTTTAAAATTTCACCTTGTTATGGGGGGGTGATATAAAATATTGGTGAAATCGCAACAAACGGGTAAAATTTTGCGGTTGATGGGAGGATATAGGGTGGGTAATATGGGTTAAAATCAAACAAGAGTTGATAAAAAATATATTTTAAAAAAATTATTTTCGGGGTAAAAACGCTGTTTTTTTGACGATAATTAATATATTTCTTCCCTGTAAGTCCAAAACTCAATAGTGGTGCCTTTCGCTCGGATTTTAACTAATCCAAAAGTACTGTTCAAACGATAAACCTCAACGCCTGGCTTCAGGTAAAATATTTTGCCTGTCGCTAATAATTCTTTAAGCGCTCCTAAATCCTTTGCTATTTTATAATCCTGTGCTTTTTTGAAATCTTCCTTGGAAATAGCTACGAAGTAATCTCCTTTTGTGTGATAAATTTGTGGGGAATATTCTTTTTTTGGGGTGTTTTTAGAGAGATAATTTCCGATTAGGGCTATTATAAAAATAAAAAGTATAATTGCCCACCATCGGCCATACCAGGCGGTATATTTTTCGTTCGACATAACTCATCTCCCAAGATGGAAAGTAAAATCGAATTTGATTATCCGGCTTCGGTTTTTTTTACCGCTTCAGAAGTATTAAAATTACGGGTTTCGTAGAAGGCATCGATGTTTTCCTTGATAGCGCTGACATTCCTCTTATTGCTTCCCCTTAAGATATCCAAAAGTTTCTCCATATAAAGCCGCTCTTCCCTGGTATAAGGCACATTATGCCGCCTTTCAGGGCCAGTGTAAAGAATTCCGGCCTCTTTTACAACAAATTCCTCAGTTTTTGACTCATCTGTATATAATTCCGCAATCGACATCCCGGCCGCCCTGGCAAGCCTTGTTAGGATTTCAGGGTTTGGCTTGCTTCCCCGCGATAAATAAGTTCGTAGTGTGCTATCTGGAATTCCAGCAACTCTTGAATATTCACTTGTGTTTCCCTGGAATTTTTCATTAATAATTTTATTTAGACTATTGATAAACCTTTGGTTTTTCATAAGTTACAACAAATCGTGCAAATGAACGATTTTATATTTGACAAATTCACGCAAATGCGTTAAATTATCCCTCGTTGTTATTAAACATCGTTAAGAATAAAGACAAAAAAATATGAAAAAGAAGATACGCGCATTATTACTTATGAAGGATATCACCTGCGCAGAGCTGGCCAGAGAGGTTGGAGTCAGCCGCACGTGGATATCGCTGGTCGTCAACGGACACGAGAAATCGAAACGCATTCGCAAGATCGTGGCGCATAGGTTAGGTCTAAAAGTAGAGGATTTATGGCCATCAAATGGAAATGGGCACAACTAAAATCAAGGGTTTTTACGGCGATTATACATTGGGGTTTGGATTAGTCAAGGAATTTTTATTTTTTTACCCACCCCGGCGCCCCTCCCAAGAGGGGATTAAAAGGAAAGGAGAGATATGATGGTTGCGAAAATGGCGGAAAGAAAGTCTGAGGACGAGACGCTGCGGATAAAGGTCGATGGGGCGTGCTATACGTTCCGGATCGGGGAGTTTGGCGAGGAGGATTTAAAAAAAATAAAGGTGCTGATACATAAGACATTGCTGGAGATGTGCGAGCAGAGGGATTATCTGTGGCACAAATTGAGGCAGATTAATGGGGAGCTGGATCGCAGGATAAACGAGCAGGCGGCGGGAATAACCCACCCCTAACCCCTCCCAAGAGGGGAATAAATGCTGGATTCCCGCTAGAAGCGTGCGGGAATGACAAGAATGGAGGGAAAAAGGAATGAATGCAAGATTGAATGGAGAGACGTATGAGGATTACAAAAAAAGGAGGGAGGCGGCGCATAAGGCAGAGAAGGCTTACCTGTGCGGGCGCAGGGTAAAACATACACGGAAAGAAATTAGGGCGAGGATTGAGGAGATAACCCACCCCTTGCCCCTACCAGGAGGGGAATGAAGGCTGGATTCCCGCTAGGTACATGCGGGAATGACATATAGTGGAGTTGTATTGGGCGACCGGGATCGCTCACTCCTGGCGGGTGGGTTACTCCTTACCCCCGCCCGCCAGGGGATACATTTGATTGGGGTGTGGATTAAACCCACCCCTAACCCCTCCCAAGAGGGGAATAATTGGAGGGAAATATGATATTGATACGACATACGGGGATACGTGACGCACAGAATGGACAGGACAAAAAGGTGTATACCGGGATATTCCACTGCACATTTTGCGGCGAGGACGTTGAGTTATCGGTTGCGACTGGCAAACACAGAAACCACTGTGGATGCCAATCGCAGAGCATTCGCCTGGCGACAATCTACAGGCCGAAGCCGGCGGAGCGGAGGTGTTTGATGTGCGGGAATAATTTTATTAGCCGCGGGCCACATAATAGGCGGTGTGTGCTGTGCGAGAAAAAACTGGAGGGTGACGGGCAAGCGTACTATATGCCGCCGGTGCATAAACAGAGCGATCACAGCGTGGTGGCGAAATGTTGGGAATAGTAGGGACACGGTGCACCGTGTCTACGAAATAACACACCCCTGGCCCCTCTTTTTAGAGGGGAATAAAAAGGCAAAAAAGGAGATGAAGAGATATGGATGAAAAGGAAGAAGAGAAACCCACCCCTAACCCCTCCCAAGAGGGGAATGGATCGCGGGATTATACCAGGGCGGCGTACAAAAATCTGATGGCTGTGGTGGAATTGCTTGATAGAAAGGCGCCGCTGCCGGTGAGTCAGAAGCAAATACAAGAGGAATTGAAATTGTCAAAGAGTGTGGTTTTCGACATCTGCTGGAATTTGTGCGGGCGTGAGTGGGCAGAAGATATCGGGGGTATGGTGAGGATAAAAAAGATACGCGGGGAAAAGGTGTTGCAGGTGGGCAGGATGATGTTGAGAAATATAAGGGATTTGTACGGAATCATACTAGAGGAGGATTAGTTTCTGGTTCCAAATTGGAAACATGTTTTGTTGATAGCAAACGACTTACGACTTAAAGCAGTCCCATTTTGGGACTAGAAAGGCGGGGAAATGGAAAAGGATTATTATCTGAAAGCAGGCGAAATAACAGGTATGGTTAAAATGTCGAGGCTGCAAAAAATCATGGCGGAGGCGATGGAATATTTAAGGATTAAAGAAGCAATAGATAGCAGCATACACAAGGCATACGAACTTACGGTGAAAGAGTATTGCGAGAAGGAATGCGGCGTACCCTATACAACTTATAACAGAAACGAACTCGAACTTAAACAAATAGGTAAAGATTTATGGATAATGAAAAGGCTCCTGGGCTGGAGACCTGACGAGATGCAGGCGCTCGTGGCACTGCCGGAGGATTCACGGGTAAAAATCAATGAAAAAAATAATGTGTTGGAGGTGGATGGTCAGAAGATATCACTGGAAAACAAAACAGAAATACAGGAAGTGGTTAATGCAATATTGAAAAGGGAGGCGTTAACAGCGAAAGAAAAGGAACTAGAACAGAAGGAGAAGAAACACATTGAGAAGAAGCTGGAAGGGCTTAACAAAGAACATAAACTTGAAATCGAGGCATCGAACAAGAAAATCGCCGATCTAACGGCGCTGGTGGTTGACGCTAAGACCACTGAGGGGTTTGATACGCTGTTTAAATTTGTAGAGCGCAAAACAGATGAGATTTTTACGGCGGCGTCGAAACTCAATTTTGACGAGGTACATAAGAATTTGGAGAACGAAGGGCACGTTAGGGCGCTCTACGTCCAACGCCTCAAAATTATCAGGAATAGATTCACCAATTGCATCGAGCGACTGGAAGACGGCATCGGGGCGGGCGAGACCGTATAAATGAAAGACATCGATACATCACTACTGACGGAGATGTATTGTGAGTGGCAAGCCACCACGGGCGGCGGCAAGAGCTACATCGTAAGCAAGCACGCCAAAACGCTGGGGATTGCATACGGAACGTTGTATAAAATGTTCCGGAGATTGGGATACAAGACGGTACAGAGGAAGGAGAAGGCCACGAAGGGAATGCCTAAAATTGAGGGATTGCATGAGATGGCAGAGCAGATCGGTAAGATATATGGGTTCATCCCCGCCCGCGCGGGCAGGAAGCCAGCCTTGGAAATTGCCATTCGCAAGGCAATCGAAAACGGTATGATCCCTGAGCGTGCACGCGAGATATCTACGAGCACATTTGCCAGGGTAATCCGGGAGAAGGGGTTGCTCGACACGGAAGGCCGGATACTGCGGTTCCAGGCAGAACGCCCTATGGAGCAGGTGCAATACGACGTGTCTGGCTCTGAATATCTCTATGTTACGGATATTGCCGATGGCGACCCGGTGCTCCGTGTGCGGGCGAGCAAAGGCTATAAGAACAAGGATAAGTACGAGAATCTCAGGATCTGGTATCACGGCATGGTAGATGATCACTCCAGGTACTGGTTGGCCATGCCGGTGGTCGCCGCGGGGGAGTCCTCTGCGGATGCGATACGGTTCTGTAAATGGGCATTTGCGCGGAAGGAAGACGAGAGGCTTGTTTTCCGCGGGCTGCCGGGTCGCATTTATATGGATAATGGCCCACTGGCAAAGGCAGAGGCCACGCGTAATTTCTTTGAGCGACAGCTGGGCGTGACGATTAAAACCCACGAGCCGGAAAGCCCATCGGATACAGGTAAGATAGAAATCAAGTGGCGGCAACTATGGAATAGTTTTGAGGCTGCGGAATTTCTCATGGACCCGCACTGGGATAAGCGTGAATACCGGCTATCAGAACTGAGGCAGCGATTGATGAATTATATGGTGGAGCTGAATGCAAAGAAACATCCGAATATGAATTGCACGCGCGAGGAGGCATGGCGCACGGTGATGCGCACCGGCGGGGTGATAGATATAGAAGAGTCGGCGTTTGACCGGGCATTCACGCGGACAAAGAGGTGTGTGGGTAAGGATGGGATATTTAGCCTGGAGAATGAAAAATATTTTGTCAAGGGCTTGCTGGATGCGGAGGTGTGGGTGTATAGAGGAATAATCCACAAGGTGGAACAGGCATCCTTGCCTGACATTATGACAACAGGCAGGGATGCCTGTTCCACCATACAAAACATTGTTGTGGAGGACTGCCTAACACACAAAAGATATGACGTGGTGCCATTTGAGATGCCAGGGCTGGATGAGATTCGCAGGGACAAGATGCCCGAAGGTGTGCGGATAAGGCAAGAGGCGGAGGAGATGAAGAAAAAGATGGTACCGGGGGCGTTTAAGGGGATATATGAATCCTCCCCCAACCCCCTCCAGCGGGGGACATCCGTAAGGGCTGAAGATTTTCAGCCCTTACAAATTCCCATCCGCACGCGGGAGACGCGCGATGTGGCGGACGTGTTTGACGTGGATATCTACCATACAATACAAGACGCGATGAAAGAGTTTTGCGAAATCGTTGGCGTGTTTATTGCGGCGGAAGAACGGGCGGTGATTGAGAAACTGATCGCGGAGAATGGGATGAAGAAGCAGTATGTGATTGACCTCGCCTTAGAAATTCAGGCGGCGAGGGAGAGGAAGATACGGGCAGTGTAACCCACCCCCAACCCCCTCCCAAGAGGGGAATGTTAATGGTAGGGACGCGGTGATCCGTGTCCTTACAGGAAAGGAGAGAAGAGATGAAAATTATATCTAGGAAATACCGACCATCTAATGGATCAGAAGGAGACCGTTTCACGGAAAAGTTTTGTGAGATCTGCGCCAAGGACGTGGATTATTCTTGCACTATCCTGGCGCGGACAATGGTATACGAGGAGAAAGATAAACAATATCCCAATGAATGGACATTCGATGCCGCGGGAAAGCCGGTTTGCACGGCATTTAAAAAAATGGTAGGGACACGGTGATCCGTGTCCTTATAGAAAAGGAGAGGACCATGAGCAGGCTAAGCGTATTAGCGGAATTTGGGTTTAAGAAGGACCCATTCCGCGGGGTGAATATCGAAACGGCGGACGTGTCGCGGGTAAAGAGGATCCTCGGTATGGCCGTGGAGTCGCGGGCGATGGTAAGTATCATCGCCGAACGCGGGCAGGGCAAGAGCCGTGCGGTGGACACGGTAATTAAGGATATGGAGGTAAAGGAGGTAAGACTGCTGACGTCGGACAAGGAAAAGGTTTTAGTGGGTGATATCGAAAGGGCGTTGATCACCGATCTCTCGCAGGAGGAGGTCAAGCGCACCCGCGAGATACGCGCCCGGCAGCTCAGGAGGATTTTGGGGGAATCGTCCAGGCAGCAGGAGACCGTGCTGGTGTTGGAAGAGGCGCACCGGCTGCATGGGCAGACGCTGCGGTCGCTAAAAACGCTGAGGGAGATGGAGTGGATGGGGCAGAGTCCGCTCTTTACAGTGATCATGCTGGGTCAATGTGACCCGATGAGGAAGCCTGGGGTCGATGAGGTGCGGCTCAGGACTGATACTATATATATGAAGGGGTTGACGCAGTGCGAGGCGAAGGGGTATACGACGGAAGTTGTCGGGAAGTGCTTTGAAGATGCCGCCATCGAGGCGCTGTCGAGGTTGAAGTCTGCTAGGAATTTCCTCGATTTGCAGGAGACGATCGTTGCATTGATGGAGAAGGCCCTGGAATACGGGCATAAGAAGGTAACGCCGTTTGAGATTTTCGACATGTTCGGCGGCGGATTAAAGGAATTAATCCGGGATGCGGATATATCATTGACCGAACTGGCAGACGCAACGGGCATCAGCAAGGCGACCATATCGCTCGTGGCAAATGATAAGATGGACAAGCTCACGGATGAGATGGCATCCAGGACGCGGGATGCGATTGCAGAGGTGCTGAGGAATCGGGCCGGCGGCGCCGTAACGCAAAAAGCGGCAACGGCTTGAAACGAGTGTGGGATTGAAACCCACCCCTAACCCCTCCCAAGAGGGGAATATATAATCCCCTCTTGGGAGGGGATACAGGGGTGGGTAAAAAGGGAGATAAACATGAAGGCATTGTATTTACCTGAAAAAACCAATACGACAGAAAAGCCGTGGCAGAACGAGCGCGGAACGGGCATGGCAAAGGGACACAAGTCGGCAAACATTTTGGATAGTTTTGCATTTTACGGGCGGGATATTTCCAAGAAACGGTATAGATTTTATATGCGGATTGTAGGGACACGGCGCACCGTGTCCTTACCAGGAAAGGGGGTGATTGATAGTGGCACGGTTAAAACCTAAAAATAGTATCAAGTCGAAGGAGGCCGCCGAGGCGGCAATAGCACGGCTGAACCAAATCGATACACAGCTTGCTCAGTGGGATCTCAACGAGGCGGAACGAATCGCCTTAGTGCGTGAGGAGCACGTGAACCTCCAGAACAAGGCCGGGCGGCCAGGACTGGAGACGGAAAAGGCGCTGCTGGTAAAAGAAATCGAGAGCTGGGCGACTGAGGCACAGACGTCATGGGAGAAGAAGACCTTAGAGACCCCGTTCGGCAGTATGGGATTCCGCATGGGGACGCCTGCTGTGGTGCTGATTAAGCGGGTAGCAAGATCGTTCAAGGATGCGATAGAACTCGTTAAAAAGATACTACCCGCCTACGTGCGCGAAAATCCGGAGATCGATAAAGACGCAATCCTGGCGGCAGACCGGGAGAAAACGCTGGATGTGGGCAAGCTCAACCGATGCGGATTGATGGTGGACCAGGAGGAACAGTTTTGGATCGAGACGAACGCCTCAAAGGATCTGGACAAGGCAAGCGAGAAGCTGAAATGCGCGTGATTGCCCGCGAAACACACGAAAAAAAATAATTGTAGGGGCGAACCTTGTGTTCGCCCCATGAGGGGAATTTTTAGGAGGGTGAGAAATGAATAGTGCGGTAATAGGGGAAGAAACAAAATCAGAAAGCCGATCCCCGGTCCAGTCGGGGACGAAACCCGAAATGGTTACGGAATCGGATCGGATTGTGAAGCACATTATGTGCAAGCTCACCGCCTTTGACGCGGCGGTCAAGGCGAGCAAGCTGCTGGAGATCGACGGCGTGGCTATCAACGGCCAGGCATGTGACGAGACCACGAAAGAGAGCAAGATAAAAGTCCTCAACAGCCACAACGAGGCGGCCTATGAGGTATCGGTAGACGCCATCGTCCGACAGCCGCTTAAGGAGTTGATCCTTGCACTGGAGACCGGGTTGTTCATGCGGCTGCACGGGGTGACGCGGATCGTGGGGTATTTCAGCCGGATCAACAACTGGAACAAGTCGAAGATCGGGGAATTGCATGACAGACATAGTGGAGATTACGGGGTGAAATCGTAGGGATTCCGAACGTAGGGACACGGAGCGCCGTGTCCCTACAATGCAAAACAGGGAGGCGCAATGGCAGACAATATAAATCATCCTGAACATTACAAGGCTGGCGGTATGGAGGCAATTGATGTGATCGAGGCGTTCGGCCTCGGCTTTCATCTGGGGAATGCGATAAAATATATATTACGTGCAGGCCGAAAGACGGCGGACACCAGGGAGGATATTGAAAAAGCAATATGGTATTTAGACCGATATCGTAGGGACAAACACAGGAGGGAAACATGTTAGGCGAACTGGAAGAAATTGCGGACATCGAAAAGATGAATTTTGTTGCATGGTACCGTGACGCAACGGTGGAAGAGATTGCCATCGCACGCAGGAACAACGCGGCAAAGCTGGATGAACTGAAAAAGAAATATGCATCGGAAATCGAATTGATGGATATCGTTGGGCGAAGGATGGCATAACCGTAGGGACACGGTGTGCCGTGTCCGGGAGGTAAAAATGGCATTTCGCGGATTAATATTAAGCATGCCGGTATGGGTTACTTTTTGGTTGTTGATTTATTGGATATTTTCCAGGTAGATTGTCCCCCGCTGGCGGGGGTGCAGGGGGTGGAACATGCGGAATCCGAAGGCGAAAATGTTACAGGCCCTCTTCGCAGAGGCAAAAAAACTGGGCATCGATCAGGAAACGTTGCGGGAGGACGTCGCCCCCGGCGTAATCAAAAAACGCCTGAGCGCCGCCACGTCGCAGGAGGTGGCGCAGGTGTTGGTATATATACATACCAGGCACGGCATCCCGGACGCTCCTCCCCCAACCCCCTCCAGAGGGGGACAAATATCCCCCGCTGGCGGGGGCGCAGGGGGTGGAAGTGCGGGGGGTGGATTCAAACGATACGAATCCAGCCGCGCCGGGCTGCTCGAAGAAATCAGGGACCTTGCGATCGCCCGGTTTGGCGAGGACTATGCCCTACCGCTGAATGCCTTTTGCGCCCGCTTCGGCGAGACGGACGGATTCCGGCGGATGCGGGTTAACCAGATGAAAATCGTTAAGCAGCGATTGAAGGAATTGCAACAGGAAGACCCCAGAAACATTCACCGCAAAGACGCAGAGGGCGCAGAGAAAGACAAAGAAAAAATAATAACGTTTCAAAAGGGTAGAAAAGGATTTTGTAACCAATTATGAATAGCATAAAAAAAATCGGCTGCTGGTTTCTGGCGGTTCTGTGCGCGTGTGTGGGGATTGCGGTTGATTGTTTCCTCGTCGCATATCGCAAACCTGGCGCGTTATCGACCGACATACTGGCTATGGTTTTGTTTTCCGCATTGTGGTGGTTGCTGGCTTACGCGTTAATTGTAGGGGCTGCAAGGACACGGAGTGCCGTGTCCCTACGGCCCATACGCCCACGCTCACGCGAGGACAGGCGATATCTGAAGAATAAAAAATGGAATGGCTCAAGGAAATAAAAATTGAGGAACTGCCCCGGCAGTATCAGGAGATGGCGGAGGTCGTCGGCCTGGAGGCCACGATCAAGCTCGCCGAATATTTCGGCAAGACGGGGTTTTATTTTGTGAGCCTGGACGGCGTGATCTCGGCCAAGAAGCGGGAGTATATCGCCAAAAACTTCAACGGCTCGAACCACCGAGAGATGGCGCGGGCGACCGATTACAGCCTGGTGTGGGTGTATAAAATAATCGAGGAAAACCGGGCAATCAGTAAAATCAAACAAAGGATGTTGTTTTAGGTGGGACAAGCTCCCTGCTTGTCATCATAATGTCAGGCAAGGATGCCTGACCCACATAAGAAGGGGGTGGGTAAAAATGCACAGCGCAAAACTAAAAACCTCGAAACGATTACAGCGGACATTGAAGGTGCTCAGGCGCGGCAAGGCGACCACGCGGCAGATCATCCGCAAGGCGCACGTCTGCGCCGTCAGCAGCATCATCGCGGAGCTGCGGGCAAATGGGATCAGGATCGATTGCAGGTGCGTGGAGAAGGGGATATTTGAATACAGCCTACAGCGCAAAGGTAGGGGCTGAAAATCTTCAGCCCCTACAACAATCACCACAAAATAAAAATTATGTTGACAAATAAAAACACCTTTACTATAGTTGGAGGCACTCGTAAAACTACAGGGGCTGCCTCCTGCCCCGCAAAAGAAGTACGCGGAGAGGGGGTGTTTTTATTTATAGGGCAAATTATCAGCCCAAGTGTCTTCATGTCGCGAGGCATGGAGGTGGTTCCCTGTGGTACCACGAGTACGCTTGGGCTGTTTTTATTTCACGAAAACTCAAAAAACTACAGGAGGCAAACCATGTCAAATGATCGAATGTGGCAAAAACCGCAGACCCCTGGTGAAGCGGTGGATAGATTGAATATGTTGTCGGATACGATCCAGTTTATCGCAGACTTAACCGCACAGCCAACACTGCCCATCAATGAATACACCTTTTCCCAGGACGGCTATTCAGGGCTTTTTTTCTTCCTCTGCTTTATTCAGGACACCATCCACGATTGCCAGGATGCTATTAGCAATAAATCCATTGACACTAAGGGAGGTGCATAATGATGGAAAATGTAATGAGAATGGAAGACAAGATAGTTGAATTGCCAGGGAAACCGGCCTGCATGCTTGATAGAGACCTGGCAAAGGTTTACGGGGTTGAAACAAAAGAACTAAATCGAGCACGGGAAAGGAATCCAAAGAAGTTCGTGGAGGATGTGGATTACTTTCTGCTCACACAGAGCGAGGTGACAATTTGTCACCTCGACTGGAAGGGTGGCCATCTGCCCTATGCCTACACGAAGCGGGGCGCATACATGTTTGCCACCATCCTGAACACCGACGAGGCGATACTACACGCCATGTCTATCGTAGAGGGCTTTTGCCTATATTCGCTGCTTATGGAAGAGATAAAGGCGGGCAGGATCACAATGAAGCCCAGCCCGCGGC
>ERZ1292625.4057-Hain-H41-01um-R1-4057-length-11246-cov-5_pt1 | contig 11246 bp, 15 predicted proteins | sample MGYA00564400_ERZ1292625 | MGnify/ENA primary metagenome ERZ1292625 (study PRJEB36523, sample SAMEA6512639) | groundwater metagenome | collected 2019-01-08 | study: AquaDiva: Metagenomics assemblies of 32 groundwater samples
GTTCGCAGATGTCGAGAGACGCGAGAACGCGGGTTTGCCAGATCGACAGACGGCGGCCCGTGAGCTGCGCCCAGGCCATCATGTCGGACCAGCTCGACGCGGCGGGACCGAAGCCGGACGAGCCGCGCAGCATCGAGAATTCCAGATACCAGTCCCAAAGATAGGCGGCCTCGCCCGGCAATTCAGGCCCGCCGCTCAAACGCGCAATCGCACCGGGATCTCCGGCCGATGCGGCGACCTTGTAATGGTCGCGGACGGTGGACCCGTCCGGCGTCCGGCGGCGCAGCCTGAATTCCCATTCCGCGAACGCTAGGATTTCGTCGGCGAGGCCCGCTTGAAATTTGCCCGGTTGGCCGACGCCGCCTGAACTTGTTCGCGGATGAAGGCCAATTCGGGATCGCTGTACAGCTCGCGCGCCGCGGCCTCGGTGAAAGCCACGTCGATCTTCTTGCCGTCCGCGCCGCACAGCAGCCAGCCTTTGGTCTTCTTGACCAACACCTCGACCGCGTCCGCTTCGAGCTGTTGCGATGTCAGGCGCACGCCGCGCATGGCGGACAAATGCCGGTTGCTGTTTTCTTGTTGGGCGGCGACGGCGTCGCGGCTATCGTCGCTCAACACGTCGATATAGGCTTGTTCCTCGGTGCCTTCGAGGATCATCGCCGCGCCTTCGATGGAGTGCAGCTTGACCCGGAACGGCACGTCGGCGGCGATCGCCAGGGCGGCGAATCGTGAAGACATGGGACTCTCCTTTGGTGGAAGGATGCGGGCGGCAGCCACCACCGCCGCCCGCACGGTTGCAACCGCCCCCCGCGAGGCGGGGAGCGCCTTGACGCGCGGGAGTGGTGGCCCCCGCGCGCGATCGATCAGGCCGTGTTGTCGGTGATCGAAAGCGTGGTGGCGTCGTAGCCGGTCGCGGCGGCTTTTTCCAGCGCCTGGAAGGGCATGGCGATGCGCAACGCGCCCTCGCCCTGTAGCGGCACCGGGGAAGCCTGGACCTTGACGCGCGGCATGAACACGCCGAAGCACGGCGACGATCCCGCGGACGTGGTCTTGAGCATCGCCGCGACCTCAAATTCGGTTTCGTTGATGAAATAATTGAGGAAGGTTTCGTCCTGCAGCAGCACGTTGAGCGTGCCCTTGACGACGCTGCGGCCCAGGATGATGTCGGCGACGATGTCCTGGCCGTCCACCTCGGGCGCGTCCACGCCCATTTCCAGCGACATATCCCAGCCCGTGATGATGCCGACCTTGGTTCCGGCGACGGACAGGATGCCGGACACGCCGGCGGCGATGCCCGAGCCGGTGACGCCGGTGGGCGACGTGAAAAACGGCGCCGAGCCACTCGTAACCACCGTCTTGTCGCGGCCGGTGAGGCCGAACATCATCTTGCACATGCCGGACGCGGGAACCGACAGGCCGAATTTGTTGACGCGACACTCCGAGAACAGCTCCGCGATGTCGATTGTGCTGTGGTAGTGCTCGAACAGAAATTTCCGGTCGACGTGGCTGGACGCCGGAATCGTCATCTTGTTGCCCAGGCGCGTGATGGTCGCGGACGTGTCGGCCGACATATCCGTGGGCGCGGGATGAACGGTCGCCACGGCGCCGGACAACGCGACGATCAGGAAATTGATGCAATTCGCCGCCGCCACGTTCGACGGGCGGACGATATCGCCCACCCGGTAGCCCTGCGCGGCCCAGGTGGAGCCGCCCAGCGTTAGGGTCGAGGCGCTGTTGGCCGCCGCCAGCGACGTGACATCGACCTCGGTCTTGTCGAAGGTGGCAACCTTCGTGCAACGAAGCGCCGCCTCGATCAGATCGAGATAGGTTCCGGGCGAAGCCTCGCCTTCGATGTCGCCCTGCACCATCTTGGGACCGTGGCGCATATCGCCGACCTGGCGCGATGTCCGCTGTTCCTCGGACTCATAGGTCTTCTTGGTCAGCGCGAGGGTCGAAGACACGCGCCGCAATTCCTGGGCGCTGCCGGCGGCAGGATCGCTGGACAGAGTCGGCTGGGTGTTCGCCGTGATGACGCCCGTGGAGTGGGCCTTATAGGTCAGGCGCGATGAGGGGTTTGGCTGTAACGCCATGAACGTAGCTCCTTTTCGCTTGATGCCGCGGCCACCAGCCTATCTGGCGGGCGCGCAAGTGATCGAGGCGGGTAGGCCGCCGCTTTTGTCAGCCCGTGAAATCGGCCGTGAATTCGCCGACGGCATCGACGCGGAAATAGCGGCCGTTGTCGGCTGCGCCGCCGCCCTGGATCGGCATCGTCCCGCAATCCACCGTGACATTGATTCCCGCGAAACGCTGCCCGCGGAAAATCGCCGCCGCAGCGTCCGCCAGGACAAACCCGGCATCGACGCCGCCGTTGAGCGGGACCAGCACTTGAATGTCGATGGTGCCCTTGTGGCGATAGAGATTGCCGCCCGGCCCGCCGCCGATGCCGGCCAATTCCTGATCGTCGGCGACGATGTCCACGAACAGGAATTGCGCTGCGTCGGGAACGTCGTTGCCCTCGTTCTGCCAGAAAACATCGGTCGCGGCGTAGGGCGTCGATGCCCATTGCGCGACCATGCGCGCCTTGATCGCGGCGGCGACGGCGGCGAACATCTAATTCACCTTGCGCGTGATGACGATGGCGGGATAGCGTACGGCTTTCCCTTTGTGCTGGCTGTTCGACAGGATGCGGCTGCGCTTGCCCTGCCGGAAACCCTTGGACCGGCGATTGGCCTTGTACGAGACGCGGCGGTGCAGGCGGCCCTTGATCACATAGCCGCCGGCGATCTCCACGAACCAATAGCCCACGTCGAGCATGTCGCCGTCGAAACGCTTTGCCATATCTTTCGCCACGCGCTCATAGACGCGCGGCGGCGTGTCGGTGACGAAGGGCGTCCCGTCCTTCTTGATGCCGATTTCGATGCGGCGCGAATAGGGCACGTCGTTGGAAATGATCGCCAGGATTTTGCCCGGCAGGCCGCCGCCCCATGTCGTGTAGATCAGCGTCGCGCTTTCCATGACGCGGTGCCCGTCGCGGTATTTGCCGCTGGCGATCGGGCTGGCATGACGCAAGAGCATCAACGCGGTCTGGACGACCTCTTGCCCGTAGTCGAAGCCGAAGGTGATGCGCCCGCCCGGTTTCACGCTTTCGAGCTGCGCGCCCAGCTGCCCGTCAACCGCCTGGCGCGTCTCGGGCGCCTGGCCGGCGCGGCGCACGGCCTGATCGATCACCTCGTCCCGCCCGGCGCGGGCCGCTGCGATGAAATGCTTGCGCGCAGCCTCGATGCCCTGACCGCGAACGTCCACCAAGACCTGCCGCACGGCGGCGTCGAGCCCTTGGAACGTCGCCATGCGCTAACCCCGCACCTGAAGCTCGATCCGCACCAGCACGTCCTGCACGATGAACGGGATCACGTTCACGACTTGATGCTTCTTGCCGGTGATGATCACCTCGGCCTTTTTCAGCAGCGCCAGGCGCGGGTCTTTTCCGTCACTAGCGTCTTCAAGCGGCACGCCCTTGTGCCATTGCTTCGCGTCGAGCGCGGACGGCGACAGAATCACCAGGCGGTCGCCATGCTTGATGTCGCCCGCGAGCTGATCGGGGGCATAACCGCGCACCAAGGCGGGTATTTTGATCTCGAACGTGCTGCGCGCGCCGCCCGAAATCAGGACGCGGCGCAGACGGACGGTGCCGCCCGCGCGGCTCAATGCTCGATCCAACGCCGCGATCATTCAGGCTGCTAACCGCGAACGGCCGCGCTTACGGACAGCGTCGAATTGACGTAGGTTCCGGTGGACAAGATCACGACATCGAGCACGTTGCCCAACACGCCGTCGAAAACGCCCTCGGCCGACAACGCGACGATCGCCGCGATGGCCTTGGCGGCGTTCGCGTTGAGCGTGCAGACCTTGCGCGCCGTCGCTTCCGTGAAATCGAACCGGGCGATTTCGATTGCCTGGCCGTCCGCGCCCAGCTTGGTGCGCACAACAGCGCGGCAGGTGCCGGTGCCGCTGCCATAGGTGAAATCGGCGGTGATCGTCACGGCCCCCATGCCGTCCAATTCCTCGATGGGAGTTTGTTCCTGGGCCGCCAGCGCGGCGCCCAGCGCCTTCGTGCCCAGCGTATAGACGCCCTCATTGATCATAGTGTCACCCAAAGCTGATGTTGCGGTAATTGGCGAGCGTGGCAGCCACGTCTTCCGGCAGACCGTTCAAACCGCCCATGCCGCCGACCCAAAACGCCTGATCGAGCACGCCCGGCACCGATTCCTGTTTCACGGCCGGGTCGCGCTTCAACGCGAACCAGGCGGCCTTAATCGTCTTGAGCGCGGCGTCGCGCAGGTCCGGCGGGCAATCGGCGGGCAGATCGTAGCCGCCCGAATAGGTGACGACGATTTTTCCGGCGGGCCACAAGGTCCGGCCCAGCCCGTCGGCGGTGCGCCGGAACAGCTTGCGCTGGGATTCCATTTCGTAGGCGTCCACGCCCAGCGTCTCGCCGTTCTCGACCACGGAGGCGATCGCCGACACTGGCCAGTGTTCGAGCCAAAGGCGTTCGCGGTCCCGGTTCAGGTATTCGGTCTGCACGACCTCGATGGCGCCGAAGCCGTTGGTCGCATCCCGCGCGCACAGGCGCGCGAACGCGGCAGAGCAGCCGGCGATCAGGCTTTGCAGCTGATCGTCGGTTGCCTTGCCGGTGATGGACAGCTCGCGCTTAATATCCCGCAGGAGCACAAGCGCGGTCCTGTCCGCAGGGCTGGTGTAAACCAGCACGTTAGGCTTTCTTGTCTTCCGCCGCCGCGGCCTTGGCGCCGCCCGGCTGATGCGGTTGCGGAGCCGAAGCCGTGCGAGGCTGGGCCGTGCGCGCCGTGGCGCGTTCGCCCCTGGGCTTTTGGGCCGTTTCCGGCGCATCCTTGGCGGCCTTGTCGGCATAGTGCCCGGCGATCAGCTGGGCCGCCTCGACATCGGGAACGTCGATCACCGAACCGGGCGGGAATGTCCCGCGCGGCCCGGCATAGGCATGGCGCATCTTGATCTTCATGTCGGTGGAGTCCTTTCGTGTCGTGGTGGTGGTGGAACGAGCGGCCGGGCGGCGATCGCCTAGCCGATGGTGACGTGGAAAGTGCCGGACTTGGCGTTGCCGCCCTGCGCGATGGAAATTTTCACGCGGTCCCCGGCGAGCGCGATGCGGTCGCGCATCGCCCGCGTGCCGTCGAGAGTGGCGGCCACGCCCGCCGTATCGTTGACCTGGGCGCGCGGGTAGCAGGACTTGGACGCGTTGACATCGGCCTCCGTCCAGAGGGTTTCGCCCGTGGCTTCGGCGGTGATGGTGAAATCCACCCCGTTGTCGAAGGTGTCTTTCACATACCGGACACCCAGCACCCGCCCGGTGACAACGGGCGTGTAGCCGACCACGGTTCCATCGGAAGCCGTTGTAAGCGCGACGGTGTGACGTTCGACGTGCATGGTCGCCTCTCCTGTTCGCGGTGGCGTTTATGTTCCGACGCAAACCCAGCCGATAGTCTCGGTTCCCGTCGAGGCGACCAGCGTTGCATCGCCCGTCGCGGTGACTTTCCACCCGTACAGGCTCAACGTGGCGCTGGACCAGCTATAGGTAACAATCGACGTGCCGACGCCGGGCGCCGCCGTCGCCTTGATCGCCGCTGTGCAGGCAACGACGGTGGTTAAGCCCGTCGCAACATCCGTCGGGTTGCTGCCGTCGAGCGCGGTTTCGCCGCGCGCCACCTTGTAGCTTGCGGCCACGCCAGCGACCGGCGCGGTGACGGCCGCCGCCAGCGCCGTGGTCTTGTCGGTGCCCGCGACCTTGATCGCGCCGCCCGAGACGATGTCGATAACCCCGGCAACGCCCCAATAGGCGCCGCCCTGGGCGGAATAATTCGATGCGCTGTATTGCGCGATGGCCGCGCCGCCCAGCAACGCGCCGACGCACAAGGCGGCCAGCGCCAGACCGATACGCTTCAGGAATTTCATGACCGATGCTCCAGATGGGTTGTGATGGAAACGCCGGACTGGCGGGGCGCGAACGCCCCGCCAGGCAGTCGGCTCGACGCCGCCGCTTAGGCGGTGCCTTCCGCCGGCGAATTGAACACTTCGCTGGCGATCACGCTCGCGTCCTCGGTGATCGGCTTCACGCGCGGATCGAACAGCTCCACGATCATGAAATCCACGACCGCGTTCTGCGTGCCGCGGTCGATCACGGTCCGCAGATACCGCTCGCGCGGGTTGCGGATTTCGGTGATCACGATTTTGTCGTCGTGCGTGTCAGCGACCGTGACGCCGCTGCCTTCCAGATCGGCCATGCCGGTGCCGCTGTTGGCGGAGTTTTGTTGAACCTTCGTTGACGTGACGGCGCCCGACGTGATTGCGCCAAACCCGGTGATGAAGCGGACGCCTTCATAACCGGCGGTGTCCACGATGTCGGATTCGAGGTCCGACGTTCCAGCCGCGACGGCATAGGTCGAGCCGTCCGGCTTGATGCGCTTGGTCAGTACGTTTTTGCCGACGTTCATGGTGCTAGTCCTTCGTGCAAGGGTGTCCCGCGGCTCTAGGCGCCTTGCCCGCCGCGCGGTGAAACGAATTCGGAAAGAGAGGCCGGGCTATTCGCGCCGCCCGGCCAGGGGCGCTGGACGCCGTCGCTCGTCGGCGTCCGGGGGTTGGACGGTTAGGCCAGCTTGACGCGGGCGAACGCCTCGGGCAGCACCGGCATGCCGTCGCCTTCATAGCGGCCGATGAAACCCACCTGGTTGGTTTCGGCGTACAACTCCAGCAGCGTTTGCAGCTGGAAGTCGAGGCTGTCCATAATCCAGTAGTGGGAGAAATCGCCGAACATGCCGACATACTGGCCCGTGGTGAACGTGCTGGGCGTGTATTCGCTCATGTCCACCGGCGCGTTCAGGATGGTGTCGGGCTCGCCGGCCTTGACGCTCTCGCGCCAGAGATAGCGGCCCTCGCCGTCCTTCAGCTTGGAAATGCTCTGCACGGCGTCGCGGTGGAAATTCCACGCGCATTTCGACCAGTACGCCTGCTTGACGGCATACTTGGCGCTGATCAGCCCGTCGAAGGTCAACGCCGTGGTGGTGTTGCCCGTGGACACGTCGCGGCTCGTGGGGATGCCGTCGGCGCTGGCGACATAGATGCCCAGCGGCTTCTGATCGCCGTTGCCGGTCAGGTAGGCTTTCTCCTGGGTCACGCCCACCTTATACTGGATGCGATCACGCACCAGATTTTCGATCGGCAGGGCCGCGACGCGCAACAGCTTCTTGCTGATCTTGATGCGCTTCGCCATCGGATGCGGCCGCATTTCGCGCTTGCCGAACCGCATCGCGGTGTCCTCGGTGCCGGTGAGCAGCTCCGAGGTCCAATCGACATCGTCCACGTCGGCGTCCAAGGTCGGCACGCCCAGGCTTTCGGCGGCGGTGACCGTGATCACCGTCGCGCGGCGGCGGATGAACACGGCATTGTCCACGCCCTTCAGCAGCGAGGCGATGAACTGCGCCGGGGTGCGGATGAAGCCGCCCTCGGTGTCGAGCCCGGCCTGCAACGTGCGCAGCTCGGCGCATTGATCGCCCGAAACCTTGCCGGTGCGCAGGAAATGGCGCAGGCCGATCATCTGGCGCTGCTCGGGCGTTTCGTCGCCCTTGCCCTTGTCCTTCGCTTCCTTGTCGCGCTTCTCGGCATCGGCCGCCGCTTCGGCATCCTCGCGGCGCAGCTCGATGGTGCGTTCCTCGGCGGTGATCAGGGCGCGCGTTTCGTCCTGGACCTTGAACAGCTCGGCGTGCTTCGCGGCTTCCTCGTTGGTCAGATCCCGCTTCTCGGTATCCGCCTTGTCGGTGATCGCCTTGAGGTCCGCGACGATCTTGCCCCGCTTTTCGCGGAGCGCCTTCAACTTATCGCTCATGGTCTTGTTTCTCCTGTGATTGGACCCGCAGGGTTGCGGGTCGGGTTTCGCCGCCTCCGCGGCGGGGAAATCAGATTTGCGCCTGTTGCTCTTTCGCGCGCAGCAATTTGAACGGCGTGATGCCGGGCCGGTTCGCCTCCCAGCTGCGCAGCTCGCGCAACGCCACGTCGGTTTGCGGATAGGCCGGGAACACGACCGGCGACACGTCCATCAACCGCACCTTTTTCAGCGTGCGGATCGTCCGCCCGTCGCGGTCCTTGGCCCAATCCTGCCCGCCCGGCAGGGCGCTGAATTGGAAGCTCATGGCCGTGATGTCGCCCCGGTCGATGGGCGCCACGACCAGATCGCGGACCATTTGCGTGTCGGGCAGATCGATCTCGAACGCCAGGCCGCGCGTGTCTTCGCTCAAGCGCAGCGTCTTCGAACGGTTGCGGCCCAGGATGAAATTGGGATCGTGGTTGAACAGCGCGCGGACATCGTCTTTTTCCAGCGCCTCGATGAAGGCGCCCGGCGCCACCTGTTCGCGGAAGCCGCCCAGGTCTTCGCTCAATTGGTTGAACACGGCGGCGTGCCCCTTCAGCAGCCCGCCCGATTTTTCGCGCTTCTCGATCTTGATTCCCTCGACCGAGAACACGCGCCGTTCGATGTCGCTCATTGTCTTCCCTTCCTGCGGCTCAAGCCGCGGCCTTGAAAATGTCCTGAAGCCGTCCCTCGTTCGCCGCCTTGACGATGCTGGCGAGCATCCGCGTGGCATCGTCCGCCGTCTTCGGCTCCGTCTTGTTGCGCATCAGCACGTCCATGATGCGGGACGCCGGCGCGTAATTGATGGGATGCAGGCGTTCGTTGCCGTCCGCTACCGGCGGCAGGTTCATCAGGCGGCGGATTTCGTTCGGCGTAGCGAGCCCCCACTGGACCATGAGGGCGAAGCCTTCCATGCGCGTCTTGAAATCGCCGCGCAGCAAGCCATCCACGTTGAATTCGAAAAAGAAATTGCGGCGCGTGGCGGACGACATCAAGGCGGCGTTCAACGCCTGTTCCCAAATCACGAATTTCGGCCGCATGGCATAGACGACGAAGCCGATGGATTGCTGTTCGATGCCGGTTCCCCAGCTGGTCGCCTTGGTCATTTCGCCGATCAGGTGCAGCGGAATGTCCCAAATCCGCGCGACCTGCGAGACGGCCAGCGAATAGGTTTCAATCGTCTTCGCGGCGTCGTTGTCCACGCCCACCGAATTCAGCTTCATCCCGGCCATCAAGACGCCGATGCGATGCGAGTTTTCCAGGCCCGCGTGCCGCGCCTCGAATTGATCGCGCAACAGCTCGGCCCCTTCCTTGTCCAGCACGCCCGGCACTTCCAGAAACGCCTTCGGGACCGCGTAATTGGAAAAAAACCGTGAGATATATTCCCCGATCGCCAGGGCGCGGCCGATGGTTTCGCGGTGTCGCGTGACCTTGCTTTCACCCTCCACAAGCGATGCCTTAAACGGGCTGTCTTTTAGGTGCAGCACTTCGTTTTGCAGCAACACGCGCTGCGAGCCGCTGTCCGGCGTCCAGCGATAGGCCACGCCGCCCGGCACCCGAAACGGCTGCATCTGGGCGGGCGGTATCGGTTCCAGCGCGGACGGAAAGCCCGACAGGCCCGACGTGACAATGCGGGCATAGGCGTTGCCGTGCGTCGAACGCCAGCCTTCCATCATCTGCCGGAATTCGGCGGACGTTTGCCAGCTGTTTGGCGTGTCGTGGAGCAAAGCGTGCAGCGGATGATCGTCGCGGCGCTCGCGCGAGCCGTCGCCGGTGCGTTCGAAAAAATCCAGCGGCACGGTCGCAATCGTGTCTTCGATCAGGCCCACGCAGGCGTCAACCTCGGGGCATTGCCGCGCGTTGTCCGGCGTGACGCTGATCCCGGTCGCGGTGCGCGCGCCGCCGCCATAAAGCCAATCCACCAGGGCCGGATCGCGCGGGTGAATCGACCGGCGCTCGCCCGTGCCAATCATGCGATTGAGAAAACCGCCCATCAGCGCCGCGCCCCGGCGATCGCCAGCGCGATCAGCGCCGCGCCGCACACGATGAACATGCTGGGCGGGTGCAGGCGGTAGATGCCGTATGCCAGCATCCCCAGACCCGCGAAGCCGACCACATCGCTGGAGCCGATATGCTCGCCGATTTTCTTGACGATGTTTCGCATGGAACCCCTTACAGGATGAGTCTGCCGGCGGCGATTTCCTTGCGAAGATCGATGGGCTTTGCGCTCGCCATCGCCAGGCCCAGGGCCATGACGGCGGCCACCAGGCCGTCGATCTTCTCTGCCGCGCGTTCCTTGTCGGGCTTGATGTTTCCGGCCGGGTCTTTTCGATAGGCCGCGTTGCCGAACATCCATTGCATGACGGGATGGTTGCCGTGCTCGAGTCCGCCGGAAATGAACAGCCGCTCGATTTCCTTGGACGGGGCGCCCATCGAATTGAAGCCCTGGCCGAACAGCTTGACCTTCAATCCCTGTTCGCCCAGGTGGACGCCGACTTGCGTTGCGTTCCATCGGTCGATTGCCAGCTCGTCGCACTTGAACGCCTCAGCGTCCGTCATCACTTGCTGTTCGATGAAATCGTAATCGGTGACGTTGCCCGGCGTGACGAACAGCGCGCCCTCGGCGATCCATCTTTTGTAGGGCGTGCGCGGCGAGTCGCGCTCGGCAACCTTGTCCTCGGGCACCCAGAACCGCGGGATCAGCACGACGCGCTTTTCTTTTTCCTCGGGCATGAACAGCCAAACCAGCGCGGTGATGTCGTCGGTCGAGCCAAGGTCGAGGCCCGCGAACGCGCGGCGGTGCGCCATCTTGCCCGCCAGCGAACGCCACAACGCGGCGTTTTTCGGCGCGGCCGTGTTCGCGGCCCAGCGGTGCATGGGGAGCCAACGCTTCTGTTGCTCGACCCATTGATTGAGGTGATAGCGGCGAAAATCGTTTTCCAGGCGCGGGTTGCGCTTGGCCTTCTCGCACTCCGATTCTAGGAATTCGCGCTTGGGCGATATGCCCATGTTCGGGTTCGCCAGCGCCCACACTTTTGGGTCGGTCCAGTCCGCGTCTTGCGGCGCTTCGTGTATGAAAACGTAGCACTCCGCGTCAAGCGACGGATCGGCCAGGATCGATTTCGATTCCTCGTACAGCTCATGGGCATAGGTCTTGATTTCGCCCGCCGTCGAAATCACCAAGTCCATCGGTTGACGGCGCGAGGCCATGCCTTCGACTAGGAAGCGATGCAGCCGCCCGTCCGGCCATTCGTGCGCTTCGTCGCCGATGGCGCCGTGCGCGTGATGCAGCCGAAGACCGGCGGCGCGCGGC
>ERZ1292625.4059-Hain-H41-01um-R1-4059-length-11246-cov-4_pt1 | contig 11246 bp, 10 predicted proteins | sample MGYA00564400_ERZ1292625 | MGnify/ENA primary metagenome ERZ1292625 (study PRJEB36523, sample SAMEA6512639) | groundwater metagenome | collected 2019-01-08 | study: AquaDiva: Metagenomics assemblies of 32 groundwater samples
AATACATTCGAACTTTGTTTAATACACACCGCCAAAATTCGGAATTCAAATTTCATTATCCGGATTTTCGTCAAAAAATGTTCGAACTTCGCTCAAAAAACACCGCAGTGAACATGGTGAACGAAGGAGGGGGGGGGCGAGTAAACCGCTTTACTCGCGAGAGATTTGAACGCCGGAGCGATGTTTTGCCAGCAAGCGAAACCGTGAGGCGGCGGTTAGACAAAAGTTTGCGGCGGCAAAGTTTTAGTCGGAACCAAATCTCGCCCCCTCTGCCACAGTTCAATCAGGCGGGGGGTTTATGAATTCGGCTTTTCTTACCGCACCTCGTTGAATTCAATTATAGGCCTAGGGTTGGTGATAGTAATTGATTTTGTAATTTGGGATGAGACTCCTTCAGAATCTATTGCCCAAAGAGTAACACTTTGAGGACCTGTGTTCATTAATTTAATTGTTTCAGAAGCTCCTGTGTATGGCGCTGTTGATGGCGCAGACGGCAGAAATCCGCTTGGAAATGTCCACTGATATCCTGATGGTGAAATCGTTTTGCCTCCGTTCGCGACTGTCGTGCTGTTAAATATCGTATCTTGTCCTTGTATTGGTGTCACCGGCGTTGTTGTAAAGTCAATGGTTGGTCCTCGTGCTGAAGGTGTCGTAAGTGTTCCTAATACAAACGGAGATGGGGTCCCGCTTACAGCATCGTCCCATGCCCGGACTTGATAGTTGTACGAAACTCCATAACTCAAGATGCCAGAAGGGATTTGTACGCTGAGCGTGTCGGAAACTATTTTTCCAGAATCCCAAGAAATTGGTGAGGTAATTTGTACTTGGTATGCTTTTGAATTTGTCGGAATCCCGTTTCTATCAATGAATGTCCATGAAATAATTGGTTCCGGGGTTGCTCGATATGCTGTTGGATATAGTTTTGTTTCAGCGGAGACACTTGTCACAATACCACCAGTACACGCCACTTTAACGCCATATGATGTTCCGCTCATGTGAATGGCGCCAATAACATCGGATCCCCACGCGTATCCCGTAAGTGTACAGCCATCGCTACCGCCCAAAGAAACGCCATACAAGGGTCCGCTCATTTTAATCCATCCGTCCCAGTTGCCAAGTTCCGTACTGCTTCTAAGAGCACCAGAACACCCCGTTTGAAAAACTGCGCATGCTTGCGCCCAGCCGGTTGCCAATCCAGCACTCGGAAGGCTTGCGAATTGATTGGGGGCAAACGGATAGGGACCCGACGGATCAAATTTAATCCATCCAATTCTTTCAGCCCACGCATAACCGGATAAATTTCCGTTGCTTATTGTTCGCGTGACTCCATAGTGAGCTATTGGCGTTCCGGCAGAAGGGCAATTAGGTATGGCACCATCTGATTGACCGTCGTTATTCGTATCGCAATTTTTACTGCTAAAACTAATCCAGCCGATGTTTGATGACCACGCATACCCCGAAAGAGGCTGAAGCCCGCTTGTGTGAGTTGCGGAGACGGGCCGAAGGGGAAGCGTAAGCCATAGAAAAAAACCTAGAATAAGAAAAAAACCAAAGCTAGTTATAAATAGTTTTTGAGTTTTGCTGTTAGAATTCATTTTTTAAATATAGCATTATTGTAAAGATTGGGGTATGTGAGTTATCAACAACCTTGCGGGATGTTTTATGCTGAAAACGCGAATGCGCAATCGGAACAAAGTGCCTTTTATTCAAATTTTGCTCCTAGAATCATTGGGTATCCATTTATCAAATCTTGTCCGGAAATTGGTTTCTTTCCTTCAACCTGAAGTTTGTGGAGAAAAATCCCTCCATTTGCGGTTGCGACTAGCGGAAGTCCATTTTGTTCAATAATTTTTCCAGGTTCTTCACGCGATTGCTGTGTTGAGATGGTTCCGCGGATGATTTTTATTCTCAAGGTTTTTCCGCCAATGTTCACAAATCCAAACGCTTCGGGCCACGGCACATATGCGCGGATTTTTCGTTCAATTATTTCAGTTGATTCGTTCCATTGGATATGGCCGTCTTCTTTTAGAATGAGTTTGGTAAATGTTGCGACAGAGTGATTTTGTTCTCGCGGAGCAACAGAGTCAGAAGATCCAGAAAGCAATTGCGGGATGGTTTTGACAAGGAGCTTCGCTCCATGATCCGCAAGGCGCGCGCTCAATGTTTCTGTTGTGTCGTTTGGAAAAACACTTTCTTCCTCTTGCGCGATAACAGGACCGTGATCAAGTTCTTTGTCCACAAGCATAATTGTTACGCCGGTTTTTTCTTTGCCTTCAAGAATCACATAGTGGATTGGAGAAGGGCCACGAAATTCAGGAAGAAGGGAGGGGTGGATATTGAGAATGCCTTTTGGAAAAAGCTGAATGATGTTTTCAGGAATGAGTTTGCCATACGCCACAACAATGCCAATGTCCGCGTGGAACGATTGTAGTTTTTTAATACTTTCTTCGTGTGAAAGTTTTTCTGGTTGGAAAAGCGGAAGTTCAAGTTTTTTTGCGCACAGAGCAACGGGAGAAGGGGCATTGTGTAAACCCCGTCCGTGCGGTCGGTCGGGAAGCGTAATTACAGCGGCGGGCGGAGAGCCCGCCGCTGTAAGCGCTTCCAGCGCAGGCACGGCGAATTTTGATGTGCCGAAGAAAAGAATGTTCATTATAGTTTGCTTGAGTTTTTTTCCAACTTTAATTCTTTGTGCATTTTTTCAATAAAAAGAATGCCGTCAAGGTGATCGGTCTCGTGCTGTATGACGCGGGCGAAAAATTTTGAACAACCGCGAGAATGTTTTTTTCCGTGTTCATCGTGCCATTCCGCAGTGATTTTTTCCGGACGGCGCACGAGTCCGAAAATTCCCGGCACGCTCAAGCACCCCTCCGCCAAGTCTATTTTTTTCGCGGAGAATTTTTTGATAATCGGATTGATGAAAACATGATAACCCCAAGCGGTCTTTTCTTTTTTGGCGTTTTCGTTTTGATGGATAACTTTTGATTTTTTGTTTTTGTCAATCGCTTCAGCTTCTTCGGATATTAAAAAAAGCCGGATTGATTGTCCGATTTGAGGGGCAGCAAGCCCCACTCCGTCATCTGAGTCTTTGAGTATTTCTTTCATGGCAAAAACAAGCTCCTGAATTTCCTTTGAGTTGATGTTTTTTAGATCTACTTCTTTTGCTTTTTTGCGCAGAATTGGATGTGGATTCGTGAGAATTTTTAGCATATCGTATGACAAAATTATACCGCAAAATTATTATTTTTGACAGTTTTAAAAACCTCCGCGCATAATCCCGCAGAGGTTTTTAAAAATATCTTTTTTCCTTTTTTTATTCTTCGCTTGAGGCTTCCTTTCCAAGTGCTTCTTTTATTTTATCGGCAATTTCTTTACGAAGCTTTTCGTCTTCTTTAAGTTTTGTTTTTGCCGCGTCAAATCCTTGACCGAGCTTTACCGTTCCATATGAGAAGCTCGCGCCAGATTTTTTAACGAGTCCTTTTGCCAGTCCCAGATTAATAAGATCGCCTTCATAGGAGATGCCTTCGTTATAGAAAATATCAAATTCAGCTCTTCGAAATGGCGGGGCAACTTTATTTTTTACGACTTTTGCTTTTACGCGATTTCCGATAGTCTCTTCTCCTTTTTTTATCTGCGCCATTCGTCGGATATCAATGCGCACGGAAGAATAAAATTTAAGAGCTTTTCCTCCGGGGGTGGTTTCCGGATTTCCAAACATCATGCCGATTTGCGAGCGAATTTGATTGATAAAAATAACCACGCATCGTGAGCGAGCAATTGATGCGGTGAGCTTTCGCAGGGCGTGTGACATAAGGCGCGCTTGAAGCCCGATTGTTTGCTGTCCCATTTCCCCTTCAATTTCAGCGCGGGGAGTGAGTGCGGCGACGGAGTCAATGACGACGACATCTACGACATTTGATTTAATGAGTGATTCAACGATGTCAAGCGCTTGCTCACCATTATCAGGCTGGGATATTAAAAGATCGTGTATTTTAACGCCAATTTTTTTTGCGTATTCTGGATCAAGCGCGTGTTCAGCGTCAACGAAAGCGGCGAGTCCGCCCTTTTTTTGCGCTTCAGCGACGACATGGAGCGCTAAAGTCGTTTTTCCTGATGACTCAGGTCCAAAAATTTCAATGACACGGCCCCGCGGAAGTCCGCCAACTCCGAGCGCGACATCAAGCGCGATTGAACCAGTAGGAACTGCGTCAACATCAACCCTCCGCGCATCTCCCAGCTTCATAATTGTTCCTTCGCCGAACTTTTCTTGAATTGCCTTGACGGTATCTTCAAGAATTTTCAATTTTTGTATTTTTTCTTCTTTCATCCCGCGCATAACCTATACAGTGAGGCAAGTTTTTTAATTAAAAAATGCATCACGCGTAAGTTTAATTATAATGTTTATTTTTTAGAAATTTGCTTTACTCACTCACCACTCTTCGCTGTATGACGGCGGTGCGTCCAAAACTATTTTTTCCTTCCAGCGTTAATGTGTTGATGCCACGCTGGAGAACGATCGTTCGGGAAAATTTTCCACTAGCGTCAATATATACAGGTTGCTTGTTCAAAGTCAATTCAATATGAGAATCTGCCGTACCGCGAATCGTCAGCACCGACTCGGCGGTAAGGGTGTCTTCGCGTGGTTCATCAAGCGTGAACGATGGTGTGCGAATAGTAATGAATGTGCTGTTCGCAAAATAGAGAATTAACGCTGTGGCGCATAAAATACCCGCAAAAAACAATACAATTTGTGGTGTAATATATTCTCTCGCTGATTTTTTTTTGAGAAGCTGCGAAACAGGGCGATGTTCTGTAGAGCGCGCGCGCGCGTTCCATGCACGATCAAACTCTTTAACGCACAGTTCCTCATCAAATTCAAAAGTCGCTGCGTATCTCCGTGCAAGGCCTTTTGCGTACACAAACGCCGAAAAAAATGAAAAACACTCGTCTTCAATTGCTCTAATATGCTCGGGCGAAACGCTGAGTTTTTTCGCAATATCCTCAACGGTTATTTCGCGTTTTTCTCGCTCGCGTCGGAACGCCTCTCCAAGCGATATTTTTTCATCATTTTTAATATCTTCTTCCACAGAAGAAAGTATCTCCGAAATTCGTCTCTTTGAGAAGTCGACAGGAGCGTCTTTCTGTGGTACATTTTAAAATTATATATTGAGACTGTAGAAAAATACTTTTGTCATTCTGAATGCATTTGCTTCGCTCAGAATTGGGCAGGAGAGTCTATTTTTCTACAAGCTCATATTCTATGTCTCTCAAAATAGGAATTGTTGGGCTTCCAAATGTAGGGAAATCAACGCTATTTCAGGCGCTTACGAAAAAGGAGGTTGATATATCAAATTATCCTTTTTGTACCATTGAACCAAATATCGGGGTTGTCGCCGTACCTGATGAACGAGTAAAAAAACTCGCTGATTTTTTTCATTCGGAAAAAATTGTTCCGGCAATTATAGAATTTGTTGATATTGCGGGACTGGTAAAAGGCGCTTCGGAAGGGGAGGGGCTTGGAAATAAATTTCTCTCGCACATTCGTGATGTGGACGCGATTTTGTATATGGTTCGTTTTTTTGAGAACCCAGATATTATTCATGTTGAAAAAACAGTTGATCCTATTCGCGATATTGACATCATCACAACCGAACTTTTATTAAAAGATTTAGAGACAATCCAAAAACGAAGAGAGGGCGTTTCTCGTGACGCAAAGAAGGGTGCAAAGGAAGCGGTGGTGGAGTTAGAGCTTTTAGAAGAGCTTGAAAAAACGGTTGGCGATCAGAGGAGTGTTTTTTCCGTTTATAAGAAGATACACGAGAACACTGAAAAAATAAAAATTTTAAAATCTTTTCAGCTTTTGACGGGAAAGCCTGTTCTTTTTGTTATCAATACGGATAGAGGGGACATTCCCGAGGATTTGAAGGTAAAAATTATTTCACATGGAGGTGAATACGCTCTTTTAAACGCAAAAAATGAGCTTGACTCCGTGGCGTTTTCTTCGGAGGAACGGACGGAATTGGGTTTGCCATTATCACAGCTTGATATACTTATTAAAAAGTCATATACGCTTTTGAATTTGATAACATTTCTTACCACGGGACCAGATGAAACACGGGCATGGACAATCGTGAACGGCGTCAAAGCCCCGTCCGCAGCAGGAACGATACATTCTGATTTTGAGAAAAAATTTATTCGCGCGGATACAATTGCGTGGAACGAGCTTTTGAAAGCCGGCGGATGGGCGGAAGCGCGGGCAAAAGGCATTGTTCGCGCGGAGGGGAAGGAATACATTATTCACGATGGTGATGTGCTGGAAATAAAGCATTCATAAAAGATAAAATAAGAATTAAAATTAATGCGTGGTTTCACCCCGATACCTAAAAGTATCGGGGTCGTTATATGACAGCATGATGTCTAATTCGCGCGAATAGGCGAATAGATAGATTGAGCGGTACATTGTGAATTAGAAAAATAAATAAAAATTCGGCGCAATAATGCGCCAAATATAACAATCAAAATCAGTTAATAAATAAGCTATATAAAAATCAAATGTGTGTTTTGAACCAATGCTTCAGTGCTTCAAATTCTCCCGCGCCCATCTTAAACGCCCCTCGTTCTGGCGCAGACGGATCATGAATAACAAACTCATTTGTTTCAAGTAATATGTCAATAACCGGACACTTAGAGCAGTCTGCACACGCCAGAGCCCCATCATAGATGCGAATAAAGTCGCCGCCGTTCATCGCGTTTCTCCTTTTTTTATTGTGGTTGTCACGCACTTTATTTTAGTGGAAGTGCCATACAAACAAATGCGCAATGGTTGAAAAAACAACGATTCCTGCCGTACACGCCAGCAGTACAATTTGTCCGCGACTTTTCCAGTGCTGATTTCGTACAAAACGAACACCTGATACGGCCAGCATTATATACGCAAATGGAATCATTATGTGAGCAACGGAGCGCATAAAAATTCCGACAAACGAAATGCTTACTGTCCCGACAAGCAAGACATCAAAGATAATGCAACACCACGGCACCGAACTCATTGTGGCAAGGACTTCTGGCGAGAACAAACGACTTCGCTTCATGGCTTGCCTCCTAATTTCTATTGTCGCCTATTTTTAAAGTGCTGCTTCTTTATATAACAAAAAATTAATTTTTACAAGAAAACGGCTGTCGCTTATATGATTATCGTGTCGCCTTTTTTATATGTGCCCGCAAGAAGGTCTTTTGCAATTTTTGATTCAATAGAATCTTGAATGAGTCGTCGAAGTTCGCGCGCGCCAAAAACGCTTCCCGCGACTGCTTCGGCGAGTTTTTGTGGTGTTTCTTCGGAAATTTTAAATCCATATCCTTGTTGTGTAATTCGTTTTCCGAGAGCTTTTAATAAAAGTTTTGCCACTTGTGCCGTATCGTCTTTTGATAATGGTTTAAATATGACAACGCGATCAAAACGATTCAAAAATTCTGGACGGAATACACCGCTTTTGAGTACCGTATCTACAAGCGTTTTTTGAAGTTCTTCATAGGGCGTATTCTGCGAAAGCGCTTCGTGGATAAATTCCGCTCCGGCGTTAGAGGTCGCGATAATAATTGCGTTTTTAAAATCAGCCCTTTTTCCAAACGCGTCAGTACAGTGTCCCTCATCAAGAATCTGTAAAAATAGATTAAGGATGTTTGGATGCGCTTTCTCAATCTCATCAAGGAGGATGAGCGAGAGGGGATTTTCGCGAATTGCGTTCACCATAAGTCCCGGCTCGCGCATTTCCATTGAGCCGATGAGGCGTTGAAGATCGGAAATTTTCTGATATTCCGACATATCAAAGCGAATCATTCGTTCTTCGTTTCCGAAATATATCTCCGCGAGTGCTTTGGCGGTTTCTGTTTTTCCGACGCCCGTCGGTCCTAAAAACAAAAAGGATCCAATTGGCTTTTTTCCGGACGAAAGTCCTGTACGGCTTCGGCGCATCGCATCGGCAATGGCGCTGATGCCCTCAACTTGATCAACGACACGCGCGTGAAGCCGTTCTTCCATATGAATGAGCTTGTCCGTTTCGCCACGCTCTATGTCTCCGACAGGAAGTTTAATTTTTCGTTCAATGACGGCTTCAACATGTTCTTTTCGCATTGATTTTTTCTCGCCGATGCTTTTCATATATATTGCGGTATCTTCAAAAAGATCGATCGCTTTTTCTGGAAATGGACGGTCGGCAATGTATCGCGCTGAAAGTTCGTATATTTTTTCAAGCGCTGCGTATGTTATCACGGGCAATCCGTGCCGTTCTTTGTGGATCGCTGTATCAATGAGGATTCGCATTACGCTCTGTTCATCGGGTTCCTTCAATTCTATTTTTTCAAACAAGCTATACAGTTCCGGATTTTCAATAGTTCCGCGCCCAAAACCTGTTCCGTTGGTAATGCCGATAATTTTTACAGTCGTTGATTTAAGAAACGGTATGAGGATTTCTGAGATATTCATTTTTGATTGCGCGGAGAGGTAATTTTCAATGTCGTCAATGACAATAATAGTATTTCCCGCCCGCTCCGCTTCGTGAAAAATATGCGTGATGGTACTCACGATATCGCCGAAATTTTCTTGACCGAAGATGAGCTCAAGTTTTAGTTGTATGATTCGTTTGTAGTTTATGATTCCGAAAGATTGTCCGCGCGCGATCCGTTCCGCGAGTCCTTTTACAATAGTCATAGCGCCAAGTCCGGGTTCTCCGACGATAAGCGCGTTTGCCGCGGCTGATTTTGCGAGTGCTTCTTCTGTCATTCCGATTTCATTGCTGTGGATTATGATATGGAGGTCTTCTCCGTCGGCGCTTTGAAATGTTATTGGCCTAGAAAAGCGATTAAGAATTGGAGTAAAGGCAAATGCCCATGTTTTTCCAATTCCGTATGAATGTTCAAGCCTTGTGAGAAGCGAGGATCTTTCGTGTTGAAGAGTGTTTTTGTACCACACCGCCGTATATTCAATATCTTTTGGTTGAAAGCCTTCTTGTAGGATTAATTGTCTGAATGGTTGTGAGAGTGATACAGCGGAGAGCAGTATATCGGAGAGTTCTATTTTTTCGTGGCGACTTTCTTTCGCGAGCGCAGCAGCAGAAATAAGCGTCATTTCTTTTGCGTCGTGCGCCAGTACGAGAGGGACTTGAAGTATCGCGCGGAGTTTTTTTTCATCAAGTTCTAAACGATTGATGAAAAATGTTTTGGCAGGGGAGTCAAAGAGCGAAATGAGAATATCGTGCGGGTTCCAGCTTTCTTTTTGCGCGAAGATTCGCAGAGCTTCAAAATCAATACATCCGATAAGCGTATCAGCGTCAAGTTCGGGGCTTGGTGTGTATGGCGGAGGGGCAGAACGATAATAATTTACAAAACGAGTCCACAGAAAAAGCGTTGCGACAAATGCGAAAAGAAATAAAAATATCGCAAGAAAAATATCCGCTTTATAAATGATATAAAATAAGGAATCAAGAAAAAGAATAAAAGCACCAATGCGCTGTATGATGCGCGTTGTATGATGCGAAAATGTGTTTTCAAATTTTGCCGCCAGCAAAGAGATGCTATTCATTTAAAAAATAATGATTATTCCAAGTATGATTGCCGTCGGAATCGCCAGAGGAAGAATGAGCCAGAGAAAAAAACAGAAAACAGCAAAGGCAAAAGCACAGGCGCTAAAAAAAAGCCCAATAAAAATCGTTATAGTCCGCACAATCGCGCCCAGTCCACGCGAAATCATATTTCCAGAAAGCGCCCAAAGAAACACGCCCAGATCAAATCCGCTTTTGTACTGGTCGCTGTATTGATGCCATGGATATAAAAGCGTTCGGAAAAGATGAGAGATTGAAAAAAAATTAAATATGCCAAAAATAAGCCGCAATCCGTCTCGCGCGACCTGTTTTGCGCCTAATGAGTAATGCCAATACAGATAGAGTATGGAGAGCATTGTTTTAGATGTTCTAGGCGTTCGTTGGGTTTACTCTTTTTATTTTATCGTATGTGGCGCTTTCTGTACATCTGCAATGATTTTTGCAATGTTCTGTCGGGGCTATCTTTTTGCTGAAAATTTCATTTTGAAATATAAATTCAGCACCATAGAATCGTAGCAAAAACGGCACCTTTAGATACAAAAACTTGCAAAAAAACTGTTTCTGATGTATAATTATAGCTCAAGTATAGTTTTGTTCGTTGATATGAAAATTTTGTAATCGGTCGGAAACGCAATCAAAATTTAAAAAGGAGGCGCGTTATGGATAGCAATCTCATTATTTTTGTTATTGCGATGTTATGGATTTTTATATTTTTGCCGTTTGCGTTAACGAGGACGTCGCCACCGCCAGATGAAAAAAAATAAGAATAGTTAAATCGTTTGAACGCCTAATGTCATTGACGCGATTGGCATGAGCGCGCTTTTGTTGGTCGTTTAAACGACCAACAAAAGCGCGTAGGAATATTTCAAGACTCTTAAAACGGGTCTTTTTTTATTGTCGCAAAACGAAATGACGCGCGTATGTTGATTATGCGGTTGCCGTTGTTTTTCGGCGAACGAACAGCATAATAACAAACAAACCATTCGCTAAAACGAGATATGCCGGATACAAAAATGTCGTGGAGTTGAGCGATTGCAACGCCATTAAACTGACGGCGTATTTCAGCGCGTTGAGGGAGTAGGTGCTTGCCGTTTCCTCCAGAGGTTTTTTATACGCTTTTCTAATCGTTGGAATGAACGCAAGAATGTCGGCGATTGTTACCAGTATTACGGCGGTAAACGGATTGCTTGTTAATTGCCAAAAAACCACTCCGAAAAGCGCGCTGATAAAACTAATCCAATCTATTTTTGTTATGTTTTTTTCTCCACGAAAAAACGCGGCTATGGCTATGGAAGCGCAGACAATTGCCGTAAAACCGGTAACCCATGCGCCTGGTCCGGCCCCTTTTACTATTTGAGCGGAGAAGGCGATTCCTGCGGACACGGACCACACGAACCAAGAAAAAACATGGGGTTTTGTTTTTCCATTAAAAATATCCCGAAAATACGGTATGTATGCTATAAATCCGATAGTTACGGCGATTACGCCAAGCGCAATTTTATAATCCATAATTAAAATTGTCTCATGGGCGAGTCCCGATGGCAAAGCCATCGAGGATCCTCGACAAAGTCGGGATCAATGACTTCGTTTCCTAACTGGTGATGTGTACCCCATTTAGTGGACACTTTGAAAACACACCTCCTGCCCCCTTTG
>ERZ1292625.4061-Hain-H41-01um-R1-4061-length-11244-cov-4_pt1 | contig 11244 bp, 13 predicted proteins | sample MGYA00564400_ERZ1292625 | MGnify/ENA primary metagenome ERZ1292625 (study PRJEB36523, sample SAMEA6512639) | groundwater metagenome | collected 2019-01-08 | study: AquaDiva: Metagenomics assemblies of 32 groundwater samples
AGGGAGGATATTAGTAAGACAACTCTCATGAAGAAAGTGTTTGGGGCATCGGTAATGTTTGCGGGTATCTTTTTTATTTTAGTTTTGTAGGCTTATTTCGCCAGCGCAACACGAATAATGTCTGTAGCGCCTGCCTCAAAGAGCGCGCGCGTCGCATCTCCTAACGTTGCGCCGCTTTCGGTAACGTCGTCAATAAGAAAAATTGTTTGCCCGCGTACCGTGGAATGTAAGTGTACTGGCACGAAAAATGCTCCCGCTATATTGTCCGCGCGTTTATTTTTTGGCACTTTCGTTTGACTCGGACGGTCGTGGCGTGAGAGCACATCAGCGTACTGGTACGTATTTTTTATATCGCTTGGGAGGGCTTCAAGTATTCTTTTTACCTGGTGGGCCCCGCGGCGCCGCGCACGCGTGGGAGCAGTGGGGACAGGAACGAGTAGGGGAATATTTTTGTCACTCTTTTTCTCTCGCGTTCTCTCTATATCGCAGATCATGTCGCGTAGTATGAGCGCGAGTACAGAACTACTGTGAGCGTCCCGGTAGTATTTGTTTGCCTTAATGAGCGCGCGCACCCCTTCGTGTGCATAGGGAAGTCCTGTGTAGACACTACTTTCACTTCTCAATGACAATACAAACAAAGGTTTTAGTGTTTCTTTGCTAACCGAGTGTGCCACAACCACGTCCCGGTGTGGAGGGAAAAGCATGTCAACGATCGCCTTAAGTCCAGCGTTCACCATGGTATTCTAGAATAGTACTCCTTAAAAGCGGTATGGCTTTTTCACTAAACTCACTTTCAAAAACAGTAGAATCATTCGTTGATTCGTTTCAAAAAAAAGACGGCGAGAGCGTCGTGGGTATTGATATTGGTACGTCATCAATAAAAATAGTGCAGCTCGCCGAAAAAAAGGGCACGGCGGTGCTAGAAACGTATGGAGAAATTGCACTCGGCCCGTATGGCGACGCTGAAGTGGGGCAGGCAGTAAATCCGCCACCTGAAAAAGTTGCTGAAGCACTCACTGATGTTATGCGTGAGGCAAACGTCACCAGTCGCGTGGGAGGTATCGCGGTTCCGCTCTCGGCAAGTTTGATTAGTTTAATTACACTCCCCACGAAGGATGAACAAGACCTTGCGGCGATGATCCCTATTGAGGCGCGAAAATATATTCCTGTACCGGTGGGAGAGGTAACGCTGGATTGGTTTGTCATTCCCGAAGCAGAGTCAGAGTTTTTGAGTGCTGCGGGAAGAACGAAGACGCCTAACTCAACTGATGTGTTGTTAGTTGCCATTCACAACGCCACACTCACTCGTTTGGACACGATTACGAAAGCGACCGCCATCACGCCACGTTTCTACGAAATTGAAGCGTTCAGCATGGGTCGCGCGGCGTACGAACACGACACCGCGCCTACGATGGTTATTGATCTCGGGGCTTCCAGTACCCGGGTATATGTTATTGAATTCGGCATCATAGATATTTCGCACACTATTACCAAAGGTGGGCAAGATTTAACACATGCGCTCGCGCGTTCGCAGAGTCTCACTTTTTCCGAAGCAGAAACCATTAAACGAACGAAAGGCATTTCAAATCAAGAACTTGGACAAACGAGCCTTGAATTTATTTTTTCCGAAGCGCGGCGCATTTTCCTTAACTACCAGCGCAAAGAGGGGAAGGCAATCGCCAAGGTGGTGTTTGTGGGTGGTGGGGCGCAGCTGTCGGGTATTGATACCATTGCAAAAAATTATTTTGATGCGCCTATCGTGTTTAGTTCCGCGTTTGACCGTGTGCTTGCGCCTGCGTTTATTGACGACGTGCTCCGAAGTGCGGGCCCCTCGTTTGCAACAGCGGTGGGCCTGGCACTTCGCGCGTTGAAGAAGTAAAGAATAGTGATTAGTTGTTAGTTTCTAGTGGTTAGCCAGACAGAGTCTAAAAATATCCGGCACTTTCTAAAAATAATTGTTAACTATCCACTAGCAACTATCCACTAGCAACTAATGGGTGATACACTTTTTATACGTATGCAAGAGCGGGTCAAAACTTCATTTATTCCAAAAGCCTCACTCGCCGTGGAGCACCGAGAGAGTACCAGCAAAAATCCTATCGGGATCGTTAATATTATCGCGACTATTATTCTGATTGCTGCCATTATTGGTGCCGTGGTGCTTTTTCTCTTTGAGCAGTTCACCATTCAAAGCATTGAACGTAAACGAGATTCTCTTGACCGTGCCCGCGCCGCATTTGAACCTGCCACTATTAAAGAGTTGTCACGTCTCAACACGCGCCTTGAAGGCGGGAGTGTTCTCTTAGGAAGTCACCTGGCGCCCTCGTACCTTTTTGACGAGATAGAAAAACTTACCCTAGACTCAGTTCGTTTCAGAGATTTCTCTTACGGGGAGGTGAGTCCGGGCCGTATCATGGTGGCAATGGCGGGTGAGGCACGGAGTTTTAATGCGCTTGCGCTCCAGTCAGACGCGTTCGGAGCCAGTGATTTTTTTACTGAACCTATTTTCACCGACCTTAACTTAGACGACACGGGAAACGTGGTGTTCACTTTCAACGGTGTGGTTGATACTACTCAACTCAGATTTACGCCACGAGCAGTAACGGACGTTGCTCCTTCCACCGATACATCCAATGAAGTGGCACCATGAGAGGACTAATTCCCGTTTTGTTTGTCGTGATCGCCGGAGGAATTTTCTTCGGATTTATTGACCCTGCATACGATCGTATTCGCGAACTGCGCGCTGAAGAGTCTCAGTTTGACCAAGCGCTTACCCGCTCAAAAGAGTTGCAACAGGTGCGTGACGAACTACTCTCTCGCTACAATACTTTTTCACAAGGTGAATTAGATCGTCTCCAGAAACTGTTGCCTGACAACGTTGATAACGTGCGTTTGATTTTGGACTTTGACTCTCTCGCGTCACGCTACGGTATGCGCGTGCGAAATGTAGCACTTGAAACGAACGAGTCACGCGCGGCGCGCGGTCAAGTAGGGGCAGAGGAGTCGCGGTTTGACTCCCTCATCCTCTCATTTTCAGTAACAGGCAACTATGACACCTTTCGCGCGTTCCTTGCTGACTTGGAGCAGAGTTTGCGTCTTGTTGATGTAAATTCAATTTCATTTTCAGCAACACCGTCTGGAATTTATGATTACGCGGTGTCCATTAAAACGTACTGGCTAAAACCATGATGAATCTCTTTAAACAATACCAACAAGTTATCACTATCGGCCTCGTCGTCATTGCGGGGTTTGTCGCGTACTCAGTCTTTTTTAAGCCAACGAACGAAAACGCGCTTACCGCACAGACAGTTGATCCTTCAAAGACAGCGGTGGAACAAGAATTGATTGCGCTCCTCATTGAACTGCGCTCTATAAAATTAGATACAGCAGTGTTTGGGGATGAACGTTTCAAAGCACTCCAAGATTTTAGTCAGCAGATTGTGCAAGAACCAATCGGTCGAGAAAATCCCTTCGCTCCTCTGGGACAAAAATAGAGTATGGATGTACTCACCCTTCTCAAAGATAAAGGGATAATAGACGACCAAGCGGTCGCAGCGGTTAAAGAAGAGATTAGTCAGCGCGGGCAAACGCTTGAAGAAGCGCTCCTCGCTCGTGGCGTTTCGGCGTCAGACATTTTAGCAGCGCGCGGTGAATACTTTGAAGTTCCCGTCCGTACCCTTGAAAGCGGAGAGACCGTCGCGTACGAAATTTTAAAATACATTCCTGAAGAATCAGCGCGTCACTACCACTTTGTGCCGCTGGCGGTTAATGATGGCGTGTTGGAAGTGGGAACCACGGACCCTGACAATCTTGAGGCAGTTGAAGCACTCAATTTTATTACGTCTCGCACCAACATTCCGTACAAACTGTTTCTCATTTCAGAGAAAGATTTTGAAGCAGTGCTCAGTACGTATAAAGGACTCACGGGGGAAGTGGGGAAGGCACTCAACGAACTACAAACTACCATTACTGTTGACGATGTCGTTGAAGATAGTGGTGCAGAAGAATCTGAAAAAAATATTGTTGCAGAAACCCCTGGAACATTCAAAGAAGACGCGCCCGTTACGAAAATAGTAGCAACGGTGCTCCGCTATGCCGTTGATGGCGCAGCGTCTGACATACACATTGAACCCACTCGCGGAGATGTAAAAGTACGTTTTCGTGTCGATGGATTGATGCACCAATCACTGACGCTTCCGAAAAACGTGGAGCGCGCAGTGGTTGCACGTATCAAAGTGCTCGCTTCGCTTAAGCTAGATGAGCGAAGAAAACCGCAAGACGGCCGCTTCTCTGCCACCATTGACGACCGCCGCATTGATTTTCGTGTTTCAACATTCCCCACCTACCACGGGGAAAAAGTGGTGATGCGTATTTTGAATAGAAACGCTGAGAAATTAACCTTAGAGAGTTTAGGGCTCAGTCCGCGCCACATTGAAATGATACGTCGCGCCATTGCGCGTCCGTATGGCTTGATTATTATTTCAGGCCCTACGGGGTCAGGAAAATCAACAACGCTCTACAGTATGCTCCAGGAGTTAGAGCGTAGCGAGATGAACGTAGTGTCTCTTGAAGACCCAATTGAATATGACGTGGAAGGCGTATCGCAGTCTCAAGTGAGGCCGGAAATTGGGTATACCTTTGCGAGCGGACTTCGCTCTATCCTTCGCCAAGACCCCGACATTATTATGGTGGGAGAAATTCGCGACAAAGAAACCGCACAGCTTGCCATTCAGGCAGCGCTCACGGGGCACCTCGTACTCTCAACCCTTCACACCAACAATGCTATTGGCGTGGTACCTCGCTTGGTAGACATGGGCATTGATCCCTACCTCATTGCGCCGACACTCATTCTCTCCATCGCACAACGTCTTGTTCGCAAGCGTTGTCCTGACGCAGGGAAACCTATGCCCTACGAGGGGAGCGTGTCAGCACTCGTTGGAAAAGAATTTCAAGGTCTCTCTCCGGAATTACTCAAAGAGGTGCCAAAACCAAAAGAAGTGTTTGGTATCGCTCCTTCGCCCGACTGTCCGAATGGAACGCGGGGGAGACTCGGCGTATTTGAATTTCTTCCTACTTCAAAAGAAATTGAACGGGTGATTCTAAAAAATCCCGTTGACGAAGCCATTTTTGAGGTGGCACGTGCTCAGGGTATGATGACCATGAAAGAGGATGCTATTATAAAAATGCTTAACGGCACTATTCCATTTGAAGAAATTAATACTCTTGGTTCGGATGTAGTGCTACAAGACTAATACTATGGGCGACGTCACTAAAAAAAGAAATTATTCCATCCTTCTTGTTGATGATGACAAGTTCCTTTTAGATATTTATTCACTCAAATTTAAAGAGTGTGGTTCAACGGTAGAAGCAGAACCCGACTCAATAAAAGCGCTGGAACGCCTGCGCGGTGGATTTAAACCGAACGTTATTTTACTCGACGTCATTATGCCCAATATGAATGGCTTTGATTTTCTTGAAACCGTTAAAAAAGAAAATCTCGCTCCAGGTGCCACTATTATTATTCTTTCCAACCAAGGACAAGATGAGGATTTAAAAAAGGCGACTGACCTCGGTGCCGATGGATACATTGTAAAGGCGAGTGCCATTCCTTCTGAGGTGTTAGAAAAAACACTCGCCTACGCGGATAAAAAACAAACAGGAAAATAACTCTTTTTCCTCAGAGTGGGCGCGGTGTTCCATTGGCCACCTTATTTTACTTGTATACTAAACCTATGATTCTTTTGTAAGATTCATCTACTATGGATTATGCTACTGAACTCGCTGGTTTAATTGAAACGGTCATCACCGAAGGCGCCTCGGATTTGCACCTTACCACCAACTCGTTTCCGATCATTCGTGTGTCGGGGTCTCTCGTCCCACTCATAAAACGTCCCCAGTACACCAAAGAAGACATACTAGGATTTTTGGATGTGCTCGCAACCCCCGAGGAAAAGCAAAGTTTTTTTGACACCCAGGAGCTCGACTTTTCATTTCAACATAAAGACCAAGCGCGATTCCGCGGAAACTCATTTTTTGAACGAGGAAGCGTTTCCATCGCGCTGCGTATTATTCCAAGCTCAATTAAAACGTTTGAAGAACTCAGCTTGCCACCCATTTTGGATACCTTCGCGAGCTTGGAACAAGGATTTTTCCTTGTCGTCGGCCCCGTGGGGCAGGGAAAGTCAACGACACTCGCTTCAATGATTGAACGGATCAATCAAAACAGAAGCGAACACATTGTGACCATTGAAGATCCTATTGAGTATTTGTTCAAACCAGTAAAGTCTATTATTAATCAGCGCGAAGTTCGTGTGGACACAAAAAGTTTCCACAGCGCGCTCCGCTCAGCGTTTCGTCAAGATGTTGACGTCATTATGGTGTGGGAGATGCGCGGTCCCGACACCATGAGCGCCGCGGTTACTGCCGCAGAAACAGGGCACCTCGTGCTTTCAACGCTCCACACCAACAACGCTGCGCAAACCATTGACCGCATCATTGACTCATTCCCTGCGGGGCAGCAGGACCAAATTCGCCTGCAGCTCGCTTCAAGTTTGGCGGGTATCTTTTCACAACGATTACTCCCCCGTATTTCTGGTGGCTTGATACCGGCGTATGAACTTCTGATTAATAATGAAGCGGTAGCAAACTTAATTCGCGAGCGACGCACGCACGAAATTAACGCCGTCATTGAAACGGGCATGGAAAATGGCATGATTGACATGAACCGCTCTCTCGCCGAATTGGTGCGAAGAGGCGAGATTACTCCCGAAGTAGGACTTTCGCGTTCTCTCAACCCTAAAGCCTTCTCACGACTCATTTAATTTTTCATGTTGTTTAATTACGAAGCACTCGATCAGGCAGGAACAAAACAAACGGGAACCATTGATGCGGTTTCTCGGGACGTGGCGATTCAGTCACTGCAGCGCAGGGGCCTCTCAGTGTCTTCGGTGATAGAGTCTGCGCCACAAGGTGGAACTTTTAACATCGCGCTTTTTGAAACAGTTTCAAACAGCGATATTGTATTGTTGAGTCGACAAATTGCAACACTTTTTGAAGCGCAGGTATCAGCGCTTCGTATCTTCCGCTTGCTTGCTTCAGAAGCGGATAAACCGCTTTTGCAGCGCGTCCTCACTGAAGTTGCTGATGACCTACAGGCAGGAAGTCCCATTTCAAAATCTCTTTCCAAACACCCAAAAGTGTTCAGTTCTTTCTACGTCAACATGGTGAGAAGCGGAGAAGAGTCAGGAAAACTTGACGAGACATTCCTGTACCTCGCTGATTACCTTGACCGTACGTATGAAATTGTTTCTAAGGCGCGCAACGCGCTCATTTACCCCGCATTCGTGATTTCTACGTTCGTGGTGGTGATGATTTTGATGATGACGATGGTTATTCCGCGCATCTCGCAAATTTTGATTGACTCAGGTCAAGAAATTCCGGTGTACACGCAGATCGTTATTGCTATGTCTAATTTCTTTGTGGACTACGGGGTGTTTTTATTGATCTTGGCAGTCATTGGCGGATACTTTTTGGTGCGTTACGCATTGACTGAGGGAGGGAAGGGACAGTTTGACCGTCTGCAACTTCAAATTCCTTACGTAGGAACGCTATATCGAAAACTATATCTTTCGCGTATTGCCGATAACCTTTCAACGATGTTGGGGAGCGGAATTTCAGTCGTGCAAGCAACTGAAATCACGGCGAGCGTTGTGGGCAACGCGCTCTTTGCTGATATTCTCACCGAAACTTCAAATGCTATTAAGGGGGGAGGATCTATTTCAGAATCACTCAGTAAGTATGATGAAATTCCTGGCATCATGACCGCGATGATAAAAGTGGGGGAAGAAACAGGGGAGTTAGGCAAAATTTTGAAAACACTCGCGCGCTTTTACCAACGTGAAGTGACCAACGCCGTCGACACCCTCGTTGACCTCATTGAGCCGTTTATGATTGTGGTTCTTGGCTTAGGCGTTGGTATCTTGCTCGCCTCAGTCCTCATTCCGATATACAACATCTCTTCGGCTATTTAATCCTCTCTCACTTTAGCGAAGTGTCTCTTACTACCGAGCGAGAGAAGATCATAAAAACACCATAGGTGTTTTTATGATTGAACGAGCGCTGGAAGCAAGAAATTGTGTAGCAATTTCTTATCCACACATCCCCCCTCCCAGGGACCGCGAGCTCGTTACAATGGTGGAGACCCTGTATACAAGAAGGTCTTAATATTAAATTGTTTCGTTTACTCATTATGTTCAAAAATACAAAGCGAGGCTTCACTTTAATTGAACTCCTCGTAGTGATTGCAATCATTGGTATTCTTTCGTCAGTAGTCTTGGCATCATTAAATGATGCACGTCAGAAGTCGCGTGACGCAAAACGCGTTGCAGATGTTCGCCAGCTTCAGCTTGCGATGGAGTTGTTCTTCGATGCGAACTCATCGTATCCAACAACCACCTTAGGATCAGGTAACCTTGTTCCTAACTACATCGCTACTATTCCTGCTGATCCATTGGGAGGTTCATACTTCTTTGAATCTCTTTCAGCAACAGATTACAACCTCGGTGCTGACTTGGAAGCAAGCACACACCAGGCATTGAGCGCTGACGTTGATTCCGGAAACGGCGGAACAATTGATGCAGGAGACGACGACAGTTGTACGGGTACTGCTGGACGGTACTGTTACAGCGTGAAGCCGTAAGTTCTCTCGTTTTAACAAAAAACCCAGCCTACGCTGGGTTTTTCTGTTTTAGGAAAACAACTGCTCTAAAGACAAAGCGTGAAAGGGAGTGTCAGTAGTGTACGATATAGACATACATGGAGTTTTTTTTGTTAGGAATTTTTTTTCTCGGAAGTATTGTGGGGAGTTTTTTAAACGTGGTGGTGTTTCGTTTTGGTTTTCAAGAAGCACCTCGTAGTCGTTCTGCGTGCCAGGCGTGTGGACACACGTTGCAGTGGTTTGAATTATTTCCAATCGCGTCGTTTATTTTTTTGAGAGGAAAATGTAGGGCGTGTGGAAGCGCGTTATCTCCACAATATCCGCTCATGGAACTTTCACTCGGCATACTTTTTGTTTTGACAATGCTTGCCGTTCCTTTCCCGCTCACTTTAGTAGGGATATTGTTTTTTGCCTCCGCACTCGTTTTTTGGGCAGTGTTTTTGGCAATTACTGTGTATGATCTAAAACATACACTCGTGCCTTCTGTGCTGGCGTGGTGGTTAATTGGCTCGGCTGTAGCAATGCGCGGACTTGACGCGCTTTTGTTCAGCGATCCGGCGCTGTTTGTTGATGGAGTAATAGGAGGCGTATTAAGTGCATTTTTTATTGGAATAGTGGTGTTGGTTACTCGCGGTAGGGGAATGGGTGCAGGTGATATCTATATTGCCGGGGCGATCGGGATACTCTTTGGCTTAAGTCGTGGCTTTGAAGTATTACTCATTGCATTTTGGATAGGTGCACTTGTTGGAATTGCACTCATTGGTGGCGGATACCTTTATAGAACGTATAGGTTACCCCCGTTTTTAAGAAGCAAAAATCTCCAAAGAGGGAAAGGAGGATTTAGAATGAAGTCTGAAGTGCCGTTCGTTCCTTTTCTTTTTTTGGCAACGTGCATAGGGATGTTCACGCACTTCTCTCCACTCGCACTTATCGCAACGTATACGGGCATTCTATGGCCATAAAAACTCATCATTTATCACGCATTACTCATTGCAGCGTAAAAGTATTTTGTGCTTTCTCACTGGTTGAGTTGTTGGTGGTGCTCAGTATTTTAACGATGGTTTCAAGCGTAGTGCTCGCCAACCACTCACGTTTTAACGGAACCGTTCTTTTAGGCTCGCTCGCGTATGACATTGCGCTTTCGGTGCGTCAGGCACAAGTATATGGTTTATCAGTTCGCCAATACTCCGATGATTTCCACGTGGGATACGGGGTTCATTTTTCGGATGCGAGTTCCTATATTTTTTTTGTTGATAGAAACATAAATCAGCAGTACGACGAAGGAGAGGATTCCATCGTGCAAACCTATACCGTTGGGCGTGGGCACATCATTCAGTCGTTCTGCGGAGTCACTGCCAACGGCACTGAACGCTGTTCAGATTCAGAGACTCCCATAACGCACCTCGATGTTGTTTTTTTGCGCCCCGACCCCGATGCGGTAATGAGCTCTAACGAACCTGGCATGCTCTCGCAAGGTATTATTACCGTAGCGGCGCCTTCGGGAGACACGCGTTCCATCGTAGTTGCCTCAACGGGACAAATTTCAGTACAGAATCCATGAAAAAATTAGTATCCAGTATCCAGTATCCAGTATCCAGGGAAGCGCACAAGCGGGACGTTTTTCATACTCAATACTCAATACTCAATATCCAATACTCCAGTGTGAAGCCCGGCTTCACGTTGATTGAAATGATGGTGGCTGTTTCTATTTTTTCAATTGTTATGTTAATTGGCGTCGGTGCGCTGCTTTCACTCGTTGACGCCAACCGTCGCGCGCAGGCAATAAATTCTGTTATCAATAACATGAATGCAGCGTTAGAAAGTATGTCGCGCTCAGTTCGTGTGGGAACTACCTACCACTGCCGTACGAACGCGGTGGTGCCGAGTCCTGAAGAAATTTCTGAAACGCAAGACTGCGCAGCTGGCGGAGGGTTACTGCTTGCTTTTGAGGCGTCAGACGGTGATCGCTCTGACCCTGAAGATCAAATTGTGTACCGACTCAACACGCTTCAGTCGCAGTTAGAACGTTCACTTGATTCGGGGGCAACGTGGGTTGCACTCACTGCACCTGAAGTGACCATAGAGTCGTTTGAATTTTTTGTCATAGGATCTTCACCACTCTCCGCGGGAGATGCCATTCAACCGCGCGTGCTTATGAAGATCCGTGGATCGGCGCCCGTACCGGGAGGTTCAACCAATTTCAGCGTGCAGGCGTCAGTGACACAGAGAATTATTGATATATGAAAAAATTAGTATCCAGTATCCAGTATCCAGTATCCAGGGAAACGCAAAAGCGGGACGTTTTTCATACTCAATACTCTCTACGGGGTTTCACTTCGACCAGAGAGGGAGAAAATGAAAACGAGTTTTCATTTTTCCCGAACGCCGTCGAAGCAAAAGCGCAACGCGCTTTTACGCTGATAGAAACATTGGTGGCTATTTCTATTCTCCTTCTTTCGCTCGCTGCTCCACTTTCCATTGCGGCACAATCACTACGCTCTGCCTATTACTCACTAGATCAAATCACC
>ERZ1292625.1781-Hain-H41-01um-R1-1781-length-23127-cov-16_pt2 | contig 11242 bp, 23 predicted proteins | sample MGYA00564400_ERZ1292625 | MGnify/ENA primary metagenome ERZ1292625 (study PRJEB36523, sample SAMEA6512639) | groundwater metagenome | collected 2019-01-08 | study: AquaDiva: Metagenomics assemblies of 32 groundwater samples
TAACCAATTAAGCTATTGTCGCCAAATTAGAAACCAGGACAAATATATGAACGGCTAAAAGGAAAATGAATAATCATTATTTTTTTCATCCCGGTTTCTGATTATGGTATAACCAAGATCCGGGCAACTTTCAAGTTTATGATGAAAGTTTTTCTTGTTTTCGGTTTTTTATATGATCTTTCTTGTTCTGGTGGTTGCGAATCTTGTGATTTTGTTTGATCTGTTGTTTTCTGATCTTTTCTTGTTCTTCAATTTCTTTTTGTTCTTTCAAAAGAATGGAAAGTTTTTTGCGAATTTTAAGAACAAAAGTTGTTTGTCCATTAAAATTTAACTTTTTAATCTTAATATCAAAAGTCTTGTCAAATAATGAATCAGAAAGAAGTTTTTCTTTCTCTTTAACAAGGTCAATATAGGCCATTGAAGAATATTTTATATTCCATAAAGGACCGTCTTGATGCTTTGGCTTATTGTTTTCAGATTCTGTGCTATCAAACTCGAACATATCATTTTTCATTGTTTCCTCTTCACCAGTCAAAGTCAAATGATTTTACGTTCTGTTCAAGGATGTATTCCTTTATTTTGTCAAGGAATTCATTTTCCCATTGTTCTGAACAAGAAAATTCAACAATATCTTTCATAAGAAAGCGGCCTCTAGAACAATCTTTTAACAAAGAATCATTAAGTTCTTGTCCACTCGGAAGAATAAATGGAAAATGGAAAATAGAATTAATATGTTTGGATAAACAATCATTGGACCTTAAAAACATCTCCCATCTTTCTTCAAGAGGAATATTTTGATTTTTGATATATTCCTCAAAATATGGTTTTAAACTTTCGATATGTTTATTTAAATTTTCTATATCTTTGAACATTTTATCCTTCCCATTCTTTGGGGCTTTTAAGAAATTTGTTTTTTCTTTTTTCTTCTTTTTCTTTTTTAAGACGTTTAAATTCTTCTTGTTCTGCTTTTGTTTTTAGTGTCGGTTCTGTTAACACAAAGTCTTTAACTTTTATGACAATTCCATCATCCATTAATAATGTTATCGAACAACTTCCCAAATTATTATATATTGGGGATGGCCAAGTTCCAGAACCCTCTTTTCCTGATCCCCACAAAGATGTATAAGCTTCTATTATCCCGGAATATTTTTCTTTTTCTCTTATATCTATTCTTTTGAGGCCGCCTTTACCAAGAAAGGTTTCAATATTTTCATCCCATTCATTTCTATTTAGACTCCACAATATTCCATTTTCATCTGTTTCATAGGCATTTTGAAATGGTTCAAGATCTTTGGTTTGAAAAGAAATATAATATTCTCCATCTCTATAACATTCTTCCATAAAAGAAGAAGATGGGATCTTATCATAAAACCATTTTTGATGTATTCTAATGTAATCAAAAAGACCGCATATTATTTCCTCATATCTTTTTATCGAGAAAAAGTGAATGTTTTTTTCGGGTCCATCCAAAAACATTCAAAAAGATGCCGAACCAGTTAATAGGATAAGTTTAAACTTTTTTCCCATTATACTTCTGCCCTAAAGACCATCTTTTTCAAACAGCCTTATAAGTTTTGAGTTTCTTAAGAAGTCTGTTGAAAAACTTCCAAGTTATTGTTCGACGAACTTTATGATGTTTAAGCGAAGTTATAAGCTCTTCAATATAAGCATTTCCATATTTCTTTAGTTTGATAGAAGACAGAATAAATGGCTGACCTTTTGGAGTACCGCTATTCTTATTTGACTTTATTGATTTCAATTTTTTTCAACTCCAAGTTGGATGTTGTTGGGCAACATGTTCTATTCCGTCAAATTGTTCTATTTGAAAAATAATATTAAGTGGTATCTCAACCACTTTAAGTTGAGCACAGGCACCATTTGCTTCTTCTTTTAGAGTTTCAACGCACTCAACAAGATTAAGATCCGTTCTTGAATCATTTCCATATCGATCTTTGAACATGATTACTTTTTTTAAATCTGGAGTCAGAGGTGGCCTCCAGCTATTAGTTTTGGATGTTTTCATGTAGCTTTCCATTTCGATAACAGCTTCTGCTATACTGTTTTTATTTTCTTCCCCACGATAATATTCTTCGATGGGTATAACTTCTATACATTCAGCGTTTCTTTCATGGAGCCACAGTAAGGCTTTGTAAGACAAGCCAAACCCACCATAACATTTGTTGATGACAACTTTAAGTTGAGAAGGTTTAGACATAAAAAATTCCTTTGTTTGTTTAAAAAGTCGGATAATAAGAAAAACCACCAAAAACTACTATCCTGTTATTGTTTTTCCACTTAAATAAATGTTCCCAGCACTTATTTAAGAAACCATTGTTTTGGTTAACCAAAAGTTGTCGTATTTTCATAGCACTTAGATAACGTGAAAATTTACCTTGATTAACTTTGAGCATCTTATCAGGGTCCACCAGGGAATGCTCTAAACTTATTATAACACACTTACGATATCCTGTCAAGGTTGTTCGCGCGAAACCAAACTTGAACCGATATTTTTTATATTGTTTTTGATCAAATGAATTTTTCATCTTTTTTTTCAATTTCGTCCAAAGTTATCCCATATTTTAAACAAACGTGTCTCAAACTCATTTGATGAATTCCCAAAAGCATTGAGGCTTCTGTAAAACTTGAAGTTTCCTTTAAAACTATTTTAACCAACGCTTCTTTGGTTGCTTCTATCAACCCTTTCCATAATGGCAAACCATATATATTTCCCGACCGGGACCAATTTGTTGAAACTTCAAGTTTCAATGCTATTAAATCTTCATAAGATATTCTATTAAGCATTAATATAAATTGATCGTTGATCTTATTTTCTTTTTTTAATTTTAAAAGAGTGGATATTTTTTTAAAAGTTTTTCTATTTATTTTCCTTCTAACTCTTGGTTTTTCTATTCTATTTTTTATTTCAATATTAGATTCCACTTGCTAATCCAGGTCTTTCTTCCTGAGGCTGTTCTGAGCCAAATGGAGTGTTTATTTGCGGTGGTTGAACATCTGCCTGAAGTTCATCATTAAAACGTTCAAACCAAAGTTTTAAATTTGTTAAAAGATATTCAAAAAATATTCTTTTGTCTTCGGGATCTGACAGTGCGTCATAAGATTCCGCAATGGACTTTTCTATTTTTTGGTATGATATCAGAGCCATATTTCTTCCTGTTTCATCTTCTCCGCGGAATGCCAAAATCCAAAGCTGGATTTTTTTGATCTTCCTTTTTTCTTCTTGATGGTCTTTCAACATCAATAAATTTTTCCTGATCAGCCAAAATTTGAGGATCAACTGGTTTCAACGGTTCTCTTAAATCCATTTCTTGATCTTGGTCATCTAAATTTATTTCAGCTTCGGCAAGTTCTGAATTATTAAAAGATGTGGCATTTTTTTCTGCTTCGCCACCAGCTTCATCTTCTACCTTTTCTCTTGTTAAAGTATTTTGAACTGCTTTTAAAATATGATTTATAAAAGATTGTCTTTGTTTCTCATTTGTTGTTAATTTTTTAAAGTCTATTTCTAATACAGGGATGGTCTTTTTTAAGAGATCTGATAAAACATTAACTCCAGTTGAGTGATGTGGTCGATCTTCTTTTGCTTCTATTATAATAATATCTTGTATAAGCGAACGAAGTTTGTTTTCTCTAACTAAAACTTCGTTTTTCTTTTGGTTTTCAAAAAGCCTTAAATATTCTCTTATTGTTCTTCTCAATTTAAGTTCTTGTAGAAATTGTTCTCTTGAAGTATATTCAAATATGTTTTTTTTGTGTTTTTTTTTATTTTCGAATCCTCCGAGAAACCATTCCGGCTCCCATCGAAGATGCTTCTTTAAGATCTTGATTCTTCATATCCTCTGTTTCTAGTTCATCATAAATTTCTTTGATTAATTGTTCGAGTAGATTTTTATTTTCACTTTTCATATGTTTAAAAAATTGAACTTGTTTCTCACGATGTTCAGCGCCATTTTTGTCATCATAACAACCAAAGTTCTTGTCTGTTTTTTTTGAAACGAGACAATATTTCCCATTTTTTTGAATAATACGTTCATTCAGTTCGTCAGTGTCTTTATTTTCTTTATTTCCAGTCATTTGTTCTCCTCGCAGCTTATAATAAATATTTCTATATATTTCAATAGCTTCTTTTGAAATATTTTTTGGACCGTATTATTGAAACCCATTTTTCAAAATCTATATTCTCTTTCGCCAATACTCTGGCTTCAGTTCCAGAAAATATTCTTGGAGTTTCTATCATTTCTACTTTTGAAGAATTATATTGATCCTTAAGAAATGGAGAATATTCATGATCTTGAATATATTTTGTTGGTTCAAAATATTTAAGTTCTCTTTGATAATCTTTCATTCGATCCGATCCAGCCAACCAGCCAACAACAATATTTCCTGTTGAATATATATGATCTGCGATATCTTTTATGAAAGAACTTTTAGGAAACTTATTATATATTTCAACTTTTGGATCATCCTTATATAAGGAATACAATAAACTTATTTGTTCTTTTTCGTTAAGTGGATTCTTTTCAAGATCCAAACCTTGCCCCTTAATGATCATAAGCAATATTTTATTTGCTCCTAAGGAACTTAAATATTGTTTTCCAAGTTCAACCATTTCTGAATGACCCTTATGCCAAGGTTGTGCTCTTCCGATTCCATATTATAACTTTTGGTCTTTGTTGTTCTTCGGGATCTTCAAAATAATCAAAATCTATTATTTTATCTATGCGAAAACCCAATATAGCATCAAATATTCTAAAATAGAAATCTGACCCATTTAATGATGAATGAAGAAGGTTTTTTAGCTTATCAAATTTTGTTTTAAATGCTGAATAATATTCTTTTGTTTTTCTTATTGAGTTGATATCTAAATGAATCTTGTTTTGTTTGAATATTGCTAAAAATTCATTATATTCTTCTTCAAAGCCATTCAATATCGAACTCAAACGAAACTTTGTGCTATCAAAATCAACTTCTTTTTCTAAAAGACTTGGCAATAAAAGAGATATAAATTCTTTTCTTTTAAGTTCTAGTGATTGTTGTGAACTTATAAAATTTTCCGCAGCAACTTTTATGGCAGAGTTCAACGCGGCTGGTTGTTGAGTTCTTAATAATAAGACTTCTTTTATTATCTGAAATTCAAAGTCTATTTCAAAATTTATTATGTTTGTTCTATCTTCCCAAATAAAATCTTTTTGTTCGCGAAAAGACTGACTTGTACCTTTTGCTTCAAATATATCTCCATCGGGAGTTTTTATTCTTAATATAACCCCTTCAATATCTGATGTTTTATGACCCAGGATAGAAGATGTTTCGTTTGCATAAAGATCTAAAATGTTTTGAATAGACGTTCTCGCTTTAGATAGTTCTGATAATAGTTGTTCTCTTTCGTTTGTCTTACGTCGACTCTTTAATATGGAAACTCCAAGTTGATATAAATTATCGTTTGAAAGATATGAGCTTATAACTTTTCCAAGATTTATATTAAAGTTGGCATTTATTCTTAGATCTTCATCGTTAGTATATATTTTCCAATCTTTGTCAAATATTTTTGACTGTGTTTTTAGAGTTCTCAGTAAAGTTTCATTAAGACTTGGTTCTGGTCTATACCAAGTAAAATTTGTATCATTCCACAAAAGAGTCTTAAATAAAACAAACGCCCCATATTTTCCCAACTTTCTTGAGTCATATTTGGTAGCAACAAATATTATATTTCCGTCATCTTCTGGTTCGTGGGTCAAAACCGGGAAAAGCTCAGCTTCATATTTAAATGGACCAGTTAAGTCATATATTCCAGATAATACTTTTTGAAACTTTTTATATGTTTTTAGGTATTTAAAAGTTGTCAAAAGATCGTTACTAAAACCAAACTTTTTTGCCGCCGTTCTTTCATGGACTGGTCCACTATTGGAACTTTCCATAAAAAACTGACCTGTTTTATCTATTCCAAAAGACGAATATAAACCGATCAACCTTCTCGATGAGATCTATATTTGATGAAGGCTCTGACAGATTAAGATTTATTGTTTCTTTTCCTTGACTTTGAGTTGTTTTGACTATTGATTTTAAAAGTTCAAATAAAGTTATATTATTAAATTCGTTAACTCCGCTGAAGCGACCAATAGACTGTTTTCCTTCATTAAGAATATTTGAATGAGTTTGATTAACTCCCAATATTTTTCCTATTTCGTTTAGACCGATCCTGAACTCTTCTTCGGTTAAACCGCTCTGTGCGCGCTTGTACGCCAAGTCTTTAAACGTTTCCCAAACCTGTGGTATAATATCGGGTCTATTTTTTCGAAGGAATTGAGACAACCTGATGGCATGAAAAATATCAGCAGAAGAAGTATTTAGATCTTGTAAAATAACTTGAGCTAATTTATCGAGGTTTTTAAAGTCTGCCCTTGGATCGAGGTCAATATTTATTTTATCTTCGATTGTTTTGCCTTTTATATTCAGCTTTTTTAGATCAAGAATAAGTTTTAATCCTTCATTGGCTAACGAGAACCTAACTTTAAATGGTGTAAATCCATCTTGTTGTTTATTCATTAGTTCTTTGGCAAAGATGGAATTTGGGTTATTTTCTGCGAACTCTAAAATAGTCTCAAGAGCTTCTTGAGGTTCTATTTTCATATGAGAAATCGTTGCACGCAGCAACAATATCGAAAACAAACCTTTTATATTATTGGCAAGATCAAGAAATGAACTTTTTTGAAGAAATTCTGTGGAGTTTTCATTATCCTTAACATCAACAAGATCAATTTGAACTACTTTATTCCCTATTCTTATGGCAACATTTATTTCATTGCTTACTTTAGCAGCATAAGTTACAGGATCTATTTTTTCTATAGCATCAGCTATTTGTTTTTTGTTAACCTTAAAAACAAGATCAACGTCAAGATCTCCAAATTCATTCTTTTTATTGCTTGCTATTTGTATTATTTCATCGGTTTCAAGTTTATCTGTCCATATAGATTGTTTTCCATATTTTTTGAGAGCAGCAAGCCTCGTTGAACCAAGAAGAAATTTGGGAACATAGGAAGTTTCTACAAGATTCATCAAACCGATAACATATAATATTTTTCCAAGATAAGACTTATCATTTTTGTCTGGATATATCCCATAATGTTCTGGGAAAAGAACATCGAGATCTTGATCTGTTATATTTGATGTTTCAAGCACATAGTTTGAAGGTTGTTTTGCTTGTAATTTCTCAACAAGTGAAGAAATTCCCCCACTTTCTGTATCTTGAAAGGTCATTTAATTTATTCTTTGGGTTTTTCTGTGTTATTTTGGACTTCTTGTTCTTTTTTAAGTTTCTTTTCTCTCGCAAGACGCATTCTTTCAGCATTAAGAGCATTTAGATCTTTAGATTGGTTCAAAAATTCCTTCAAATCAGGAGATGTTTCTGTTTTTTCTTTCGTTATTTCGGTTTTAAACTTATTTTCTGGTTCTGGTTGAAGTTTTTCTATTTTTTTAGTTTCGGAAACAGTTTGTACTGTTATTTTCGCTGCTTCTGCTGCTTCTGCCTCTTTTTGTTCCGCTCTTTGCTTTCGAAAAGCAACAAGTCGTCTTTTTTTATTGGGGTTCATTCAAAGTCCTCTTCTTTTTGCTCTTTCTCTTTCTTTTTATCATCCTTGGTATATTTTTCAACCAATCTTTTGTTGAGTCTCATTGATCTTTCTTCAAAGTGAGCGTCGATAGTGTCTTTATTCTCTTTTTCTTTTAGTTTTTCTCTAACAATGTCTTCTGGGTTCTTCATTCTGTTCTCCATTAATGTATTTGGATCATTTTCTTCCGTGAATGTGCGAAAAAGCATATTCCCTTGTTCAAAGGTTTCTCGTTCTAATTCTCGAAGGTGTTTATCTTTTTGAAAATAATGTTCTCCGGTCTTCATATTGAGCATTATTGTCCATTTTTCCATCAAGATTTTGTTTATGGTGAAATAATTCATGGGCAAAACTGCGCGTTATGTCTTTTGGATGTCGATCTTTCACATAAACATGAATAGTTTGCGTTTTTGGATCGTATGAACCTGTTTTTCCAAAAAAGTCTTTGGCATTTTGATCATCATAAACCAATATTACTCTTGGACACGAAGAAATATTTAGTTTTTCTTTAGCAAAGTTAAAAAATAACTTGATAAAATGCTTTATTTCTTCATTATTTTCCATCATTTATAAATAGAGTTAGATTAACAGGCCATTTCTTAAGATTTTATTCTCAAAACTATTTTTGGTTGTTCCAATTGTTTCTTTGCAGCCAACAATTCATCGCTTAAATTTGGAACACTCACTTCTTCATCCACTTCATCTATTTTTGACCACTTATAAGCACTATTTTCGTTGTCCAATTTTATTTTTCCAGAAAATTCATTGGTTGTAAAGAAGACATGGTTAAGTTTTTTAGATATTTCAGGCAAAAACAATATTTTTTCAGGGAAAATGTCCAAACCGGTTTCTTCCTTTGTTTCTCTTTGAATATTTTGAATAAGAGTTTCGTTTTCTTTTCGTCTTCCGCCGTGGAATTGACCATTTACCCGTGGTTCCCAGTTATCCTTGGTGGATCTTTTTAATAAAAGAACTCTTTGGTTATGATCGAAGATCACGATATGTGAAGAATTTTGGTGCATCAAAGTTAAATATCTAAAATAAGCAAATCAATCTTCGAAATTAAAAGAAAACCGGAAATTTTTCATCCGGGATTATATTATTATTCAGTTTTATATAGATCAGAGATTTTTTCTGATCCAAGCAGCTATTTGTTTGAATGTGAAGGGTTTTTTCCCTTCCTCTTCGTTGCCGTCATTCATCTCTGCTAACAAACCTTCCACATCTCGGTATGGATTTTTTTTAAGTCTTTCAAGCAAACCATTTTCTTTAGCAAAAGAAAATAGACTAGTACTTAAATAGTGTTCTTTACCACTCGCTTTTTCTGTATCAAATTGATTTGATCTGCCAAGTTTTCCACAAATATCAGCAAGAACGCCAAGGCAACAATATTCACCTTTTTCATTCTTTAAACATATTTTGCCTTGTTTATAATCGCCACTTAAAAGGGCTTTGATCCAGTTTGTTTTTAATTTTTTATCGAGTTTTGGTTGTTTCATAGTCATTTTTTTTATCCCTTTCATCCTTGGAATTTATCAGAGGTTTTTTCTGATCCAAGCAGCTATTTGTTTGAATGTTTTAGGTTTTATTTTCTCACCCTTGTCCCACCCGTCGTTCATCTCAGCAAGAACTGCTTGTGTTTGTCGTGTTAAACCAAAAGAAAGATTGTTTGGCAAATCTGTGCGGTTGCCTCCGACTTTAATACAAGTCCAATTGTCATCATATTCGCCTTGTTTTCTGTTCAACAAAATTCCATTAATATCAGCAAGGACACCAAGGCAACAGAAACCACCTTTTTTATTTCCGTTTCTTAATGCTGCACTACCTTGTTTGTAGTCACCGCTTAAAAGTGCTTTAATCCAATTGGCTTTTATTTTCTTATCAAGTTTTGGTTGTTTCGTGATCATTTTTTTATCCTTTAGTTATGGTCTGCTCTAATTGTACCATGTTTTTGGTTTTATGTCAAGCTTTGTTTCTTTGTTTCTTGATAAAATATTGAGTTCCAACGTTCAAAAGTATGAAAGGACACACTATAATAAAAAAGAAGAAAATCCTTATTGGAGGAAATATATTATATATTTTCATTTGAAATAGAAAACCCCAACTTATTTATCGCTCGATATGAAACTCTCCTGGTTTTCATATCGATCATATAATAAATTTCGACAACTTCAAGAAAATCATCAAAACTTAATATAATGGCCGGTTTATTCTTTGGTCTATATGACCAAACCTCAACAATTTCTCCGACTTCAAAAATTTTAGGTAGTTGAACATTTTTTTTCATTTTGTCCCATTAAATATTTCCTTGAAGATTTCATCTCTTTTCTTTTTAAAAGAAGACTCAAAATCTTGAAGTTCGCTTGACTTATCTATTTTTATGCGATCAAGTTGATAATCATATGCTGTTTTTTTTATTATGTGGCGTTTCTTAAAGAAGGTATAATATGTTCCGGCTTCAGTTCCAAAAAAACCTTCTGTAAAATATACTTCAACAAAAACAAGATCTTCGTTTCGATCTTCTAGATTGTCTTGGTCTGGACTAATTTTGTATATTTTACCGATTCGAGCACAATAGGCAGTATGTATTTTATCATCCCAAAATTTCCATTTTGTTTGTGGAATAGGAATTATCTGTACATAATCACCGAACATGAAATTTCATTTATTTATCCTCTATAATCCATTTCCAAATAAATTTTATTTGATATTAAGTTATATATTATATATATACCACTTTCCAAGTTTATTTTTTTTTCTCCCTCCATAAATATTTATTTCTCTTCGAAAATAATATCGAAGAAACTGTTTAACTCATCTCTTGTATAACCAAGTTTAATAAGTTCAACGATCTTATGAGAGTATATTTTAAGGTTATTCTCTTTTAGGGCACTCAAACATTCTTGAGCAGTCAATGACTTTTTAATCATCCAGTCATAAATTTCTTTATCTGGTTTTGGTTTGATATTGAATATTTCATCTGTTGTCATTTATCAAAATCTTTCTCAAAGTTTAACCATTTAATATAAATGTAATTACATTCAGGACAGGAAGCTAATGGTTCTTGGTTAAAGATTCTTGGGTTTTCTTCTTCCCAGGAAAATTCACAACTTAAACACTTATATCGACATTTTTTATTAGGAGAACTTTTTAAGTTCTGTTTCATAAAAACTTATTTCTTTTAAAGTTTTGATAGAAAATACTCTATATTTTTGTTTTAGTTCATTATGTTCATTATCAACTCTCAATACTATGCCAAAAGTTCCATCATAAATTTTGGCGAAATTATCATGACATTTACGTATTTTTAGTTTAACAAGATCGCCGGGCTTTGGCTCAAAGAAAAACATCTCATATTATAACCCATCCTTGGGTTTCTGTCAAGGTCTCACTGATCGAAATTAGTTGTTCCCGGTTTCATGGTTGAAGATCTGGGAGTTCCTGGTTTTTTTTCACTAGGATATAATTTAAAATGCCCTATGTCAGTACCGAACATATTCACCGATCGCTTGGTCTTATCATCACGTTTTCATCATGCAAATCTGCCCAGTGAATATTATAATGTTCAGCAAGATATTCTAGAGCGTCAATAAAACTTTTTTGTTTTTCAAAAGCTTTTT
>ERZ1292625.4062-Hain-H41-01um-R1-4062-length-11241-cov-13_pt1 | contig 11241 bp, 13 predicted proteins | sample MGYA00564400_ERZ1292625 | MGnify/ENA primary metagenome ERZ1292625 (study PRJEB36523, sample SAMEA6512639) | groundwater metagenome | collected 2019-01-08 | study: AquaDiva: Metagenomics assemblies of 32 groundwater samples
TAAGTTAATTTACTAATGTTGCATAACTTTGTACGGGATGCGTCCGCGATTTCGTACGGGATTTCATGCGCTTATTATAACAAAATTTTTTAATGAGCTATAGTGAAAGCGATTATTTTTTTTGCGCCAGCCTTTCGCAAAGTTTTTTTTGCTTCATTTAATGTGGCGCCAGTGGTTGTGACATCGTCAATTAGAATTATATTCCTATTCTTAACACCTTCGGGATTTTTTACGGAAAAAGAGCCGATAATATTTTTTAGTCTTTTTTGTCGATTTTCAATGCGAGCTTGATGTTCTCCATTTTTTACTTTTATTAAAATATTTTTTTCTAACGTGAAATTCCCGCTTGAATGACCAAGTCGGGCAGGTTTATTTTTATCTAATTTCATTAATTCAGCGCAAATTAGCGTGGCTTGATTAAAACCCCTTTCACGGATGCGTTTTTTTGACAGGGGAATTGGCACTAAGATTGGCTTTTGAAAATTATTAAAAACCGTTAAATCAGAAAGTTCTTCTATTATTCTTCCATACATAATTTCTGCGAAAATTTTTGCAAATCCTTTTTTGCCTTTATATTTAAGAAACCCAATAGCCTTTTTAACCGATGGATGACGATAGTCATACATTGGAAATACCCATTCTAAACTTTCACGTTCGGCTTCCGGAAACGAGGACATGCATTTGATGCATAAATCTTCATTATTTTTACCGCAACCAATGCAATTCGCGGGGAAAATCAAGTTTAATATAGTGTTTAAAAAGCTCATATGTTATACTTGAGATGTATTTTATCATAAAAAGAATGGATAATCCGTTTAAAAACATATTTTCAAATATAAAAATGTTTAAAAGCGCTTCAAGCGACAGCGCTGTTGGCATAGATATTGGCTCTTCTTCTATAAAAGTTGTTGAAATAAAAAAGAAGAAAGGCAAAGTGTTGCTTCAAACTTATGGAATGATTTCGCTTGGACCTTATGCTGACCTAGATATGGGAAAAGTTACAAATCTTTCAATTGACAAAATAGTTCTAGCCGTCAAAGAAGTATTAAAACAGTCCGGAGTTGTTACAAAAGCAGCGGCTGTTTCTTTGCCTATTCAATCAAGTTTGATTTTTTCAGTTGAACTTCCTTCTAATGTAAAAGAAGGAGAGATAGCTTCAATTATTCCGACTGAAGCTCGTAAATATATTCCAGTGCCAATCACCGAGGTTTCTCTTGATTGGTTTTTAATGCCTAAAAAGGAGACTTCTTTTGAAGAATCAAACAACCCTGACGTTCCGGTTTTGCCGCCACAAAAAAAAGAAGTGCTAGTCGTGGCTATTCAAAATGACGCATTGGCAAAGTATAAGTCTATTGTCAATGAATCTAATTTAGATGTTGGATTTTTTGAAATTGAAATTTTTTCTTCTATCAGGGCGAATCTTGGGCATGAGTTGTCACTGGTGCTCCTGATGGATTTTGGCGCATCACGCACTAAATTATCATTAATTGAATTTGGCGCGGTAAAAAGTTTTCACACAATTCCTCGCGGAGGAGCTGATATAACTGAATCTATTTCACAATCTTTGAGTATTCCATTTAATAAAGCGGAAGAAAAAAAGAAAGAATTTGGCCTTTTTGGAGATCCTCAAGAAAAAAGCTTGGCTGATATTATAAAAGTTCATATGGATTATATCTTTTCTGAAACAAATAATGTATTATTAGGATACGAGAGAAAACATAACCAGACTATCAGCAAAGTAATTATAACCGGCGGCGGTTCTATGCTGAAAGGACTGAAAGAAATCGCCTTAAGTAATTTTAAAGCGGAAGTAGAAATTGGAAATCCTTTCTCAAAAGTTGGCGCGCCGGAGTTTTTAGAGAAAGTTCTTGAAGCGATAGGTCCGGAATTTGCCATTGGAGTCGGTCTTGCTTTAAGAAAATTGCAATAAGTGATATAATAAGTGAAAATCAATGAGCAAAGCGAATATGATTTTCCTTATTCCGCACATAACTTTATATTTTAACTTTAAAAATATTTGTTTGTTGAAATCAATAAAAGAAATTATTATAATAATATGAACAATGTAGAGTTATATGCGGGGTGACAATTTTAATAGTCGTTTCACTCCTTTAAAACTAGTCATGGATCAGAACTTTCAAACATCTTTTATACCCAAAAGGCCCATAGTTGAAGAAAAAACAGCTTCTTCAAGTTCTGTCGGGTTGTTTACGATTATTTCTCTTTTTATTTTCTTTGCCGTTTCTTTAGGTTCAGGCGGTTTATATTTTTATAAAGGAGTTTTAGAAAAATCAAAAATAAAAATGGAAAATGATTTAAGTTTAGCAAAAAATCGCTTTGAACCGGCAACAATAAACAGACTGAAAAATTCAGACGAACGTTTGAACGCAGCCGCAGAAGTATTGTCAAATCATATAGCCATCTCGCCGATTTTTCAAATTTTAGAGTCTTTGACAATGAAAAATGTTCGCTATACAAAATTTTCTTATGCCCTAAATAATGAAAATAATGTAGAAGTAAAAATGAGCGGTCAAACTATAGGATATCGCTCTGTTGCCCTGCAAGCAGATCTTTTTTCAAAAAATAAAAATCTTATTGACCCAATATTTTCTAATCTTACCCTTGATAATAAGGGAAATGTGCTTTTTGATTTAACTTTTTCCGTTGACCCGACTTTTGTGGATTATAAGCAGATGCTTGAAACTACGAGCAGTAATTCTGCCAATGTCGGTCAAAATGGCGCCGGAATATAAAATTAATTATGTTTAAAAACATTTTACCAATCATCTTAATAGGAATTATTATCACTGGATTTTTTACGTTCATCAATCCGATGTATAAAGAGATAATCAATACCAGAACGCAAATAGTATCTTATAATGAAGCTCTTAATAATTCTAAGTCGCTTGAAAATGAACGAGACAAGTTGACTAAAAAATATAATTCAATTGACCCCGTTAATTTAGAAAAACTAAGCAAGCTTTTACCGGATAGCGTTGATAATATTCGTTTGATTCTGGAAATAGAAAAACTGGCCTTGCCATATGGAATGGTTTTAAAAGATGTAAGATATGATACTGTCAGTGGAAATAAGGCAAAAAATGTCATTCCCGGAGGTGTTTCTACGGCTGTTGGGCAAAAAAATTATGGAACTTGGGAACTGGAATTTTCCATTCAAGGAACATATTTTAATTTTATTTCTTTTATAAAAGACTTGGAAAATAATCTTAGAGTTGTGGACGTAGTATCTGTTGATTTTTCATCTAATATCGCTCCCGGCCTAAACCCAACCCTTTCTGAATCATATAAGTATAGTATTAAAATTAAAACTTATTGGTTAAAAAATTAAAATGGCTTCAAAAATAAAAACTGTAATAATTTTTGCAATAATCGTGACATTTTTGGTTTTGGTCTACGTATTTTTATTTAAAAAAAATTCGGACCAAGCAAATTTGACTTCTTCATCCGAAGTGAATTTATCGCCAAATACCGATATTTCTTCCCAAAATATTCCAGTTGACACTGAATTTCTTTCGGTGCTCTTGAGTATTAAAAATATAAAATTGAATGACGCTATCTTTTCCGATATTGCTTTTACTAGTTTGCGTGATTCAAGCATTACGCTTAACCATGATGGCACGGAAGGAAGAAAAAATCCTTTTGCTCCGATTGGATTTGATGCAGTAACGCCAACAAGTTCCGATTTATCTATACAAACAGATACGACAAAAAATACCAGCGTATTGATAACACCGGAAACGAATTAATTTAATATGAGTTTTTTAGAAGAGTTAGCTAAAAAGGGCTTAATCAAAGAAAGCCAAATAGACAAAATAAGAAATCGCGCAAGAGAAAAATACAATGGCGATATTGATGATACTCTTGCAGAGATGGATATTCCAGAAGATCAAATTCTTGATGTAAAAGGGGCGTATTATTCTATGCCGATAAAAAAATTAGACACAAAAAATGTATCTTTTGATGCATTGAAATATGTTTCAGAAGATTCAGCAACTCATTATCATTTTGCGCCTATTGGTTTTACGGAGGGAGTGCTGGAAGTTGGGGTAATAGATCCTGGAAATATGGAAGCCATGGACGCATTGCAGTTTATTTCATCAAAAATTAATATTCCTTTTAAAATATTTCTTATTGCAAAAAGCGATTATAAAAAAATAATGGATAATTATAAGGGCATAACTTCTCAGGTTGAAGAGGCGCTGGTTGAATTAGATAAAAATGAAGATGCAGAAAGCCTTAAGCAAACTGCACTCTTAAATAAGGATTTAAAAAATACAAAACCTGACGAAGAAAAAAAAATTATTGAAGATGCCCCGGTTATAAAAATTGTTGCTGTTATTTTACGCAACGCAATAGAAGGGAATGCTTCTGATATACATATAGAAAATACAGGAGAGAAGGTGAAAGTTAGATATCGCGTGGATGGGTCGCTTTATACTTCAATTGTTTTACCGCCTAATGTTTATAACGGGGTGGTAGCTCGCATAAAAATTCTTTCCAAATTGCGTTTGGACGAAAAAAGAAAACCTCAAGACGGTTCTTTTAGCGCCAATATTGACAATCGAAAAATTGATTTTCGTGTTTCTACCATGCCTGCTTATTATGGTGAAAAGGTTGAGATACGTATTTTGGATTCTGAAAAAGGAGTTAAGCCGCTTGATCAGTTAGGTTTTTCAAAAATGAATCTTAAAATGCTTAGAGAAGCGATTAAAAAACCATTCGGACTTATTCTCATTACTGGACCAACCGGGTCTGGAAAATCTACGACCATATATTCAATGATGAATGAACTTGATAAAGAAAAAAGCAATATTGTTTCTCTGGAAGATCCGGTTGAATATCATATGCCTGACATTAACCAATCTCAGATGATGCCTGAAATTGGGTACACTTTTGCAACAGGACTTAGGTCAATTCTTCGTCAAGACCCAGATATTATAATGGTTGGAGAAATACGTGATAAAGAAACAGCTCAACTGGCAATTCAAGCGGCTTTAACGGGACACCTTGTGCTTTCAACTCTGCACACCAATAATTCAATAGGGGCAATTCCTCGTCTCATAGATATGGGAGTTGACCCATATTTGATTGCTCCAACTTTAATACTTTCTGTTGCTCAACGTTTGGCTAAAATGGTATATCCAGCTTCTAGAAAACTCGTACCGATGGACGCAAGCATAAAAATGCAGATTGAGAATCAATTAAAAGATTTACCGCCGGAATTTAGAAAGGAAATTCAAATTAAAAACGAAATGTACGATGTCGTACCTTCTCCGGAGTGTCCTAGCGGCACTCGTGGCCGTATTGCGATTTTTGAAATGTTTAGTATTGATAAGGAAATGCAAAGTGTGATACTTAAAAACCCCGTAGAATCTGAAATTTACAATGTGGCTCGCAAACATGGTATGCTTACTATGAAAGAAGATGCAATGTTAAAAGCCGTAGAAGGGATTATTCCTTTTACAGAAGTGTATAATTTTAGCAATGAAAGCCAGGAAATTTATTCACAATAAACTTTTGTAAAAAATATTTTTGTAATATAATCAATGGATAGTAAAAATAGATGGAAGAGAAAAAGAAAAAAATTTTAGTGGTTGATGATGACAGCTTCCTGTTAGATGTGTACGCTTTCAAATTCAGCCAAAATAATTTTGAAGTGTTCACGGCTCATAGCGCTTTACAAGCGATAGAAAAATTAAAAGATGGCGTTAATCCGGATATTATTATAGTGGATATAATTATGCCGGAAATGAATGGTTTTGAAATGCTTGAAAAAATTAATAATGAAAAATTATCTGAAAATTCAGTCAAAATAATACTTTCTAACAAAGGTCAACAGTCAGACATAAACAGAAGCGTTAGTCTGGGAGCATTAGGATATATTGTGAAAGTGAACTCTACCCCTGCTGAGGTTGTGGAAAAAGTTATAGAAATTTTTAAAAATAAAAAATAATTAATAAAAAATGACTGATTACAAAAAAGAACTTGAAGAATTAATTTTAACCATCATTCATGAAGGCGGCTCGGATTTGCATTTAGGTGTTGGAAGAAATCCAGCTATTCGCGTGGCTGGGGAACTTATATTTTTATCAAAACAGCCGGTTTTAACCAAAGAAGATATTATTGGTGTTTTAGGTCAAATATTGAGTAAAACAAAAGTTGAAAAATTTTTGGAAGAACAAGAAATTGATTTTGCTTACGATTTTCGCGGAGAAGCGCGCTTACGAGGAAATGCTTTTTTTCAAAAAGGAACCATTTGTCTTGTTTTTCGATTATTATCTAAAATAAAAACTTTTAAAGAATTACATTTGCCATCTGTTCTAGCTGATATTGCTCGTAAAAAACAAGGATTCTTTTTGGTTGTTGGTCCTGTTGGACAAGGAAAAACAACCACATTAGCTTCAATGGTTAATTTGATAAATAATGAACAATCAAGAAACATCATAACTATTGAAGACCCAATTGAATATTTATTTACACAAAATAAATCAATAATTAATCAGCGTGAAGTTGGTATTGACACAAAAGATTTTCACATAGCCTTAAAATCTGTTTTTCGCGAAGACGTAAATGTAATATTGATTGGCGAGATGCGCAATCCGGAAACTATTTCAACAGCGGTAACCGCCGCAGAAACCGGTCATCTGGTGCTTTCAACTCTGCATACAAACAATGCTTCACAAACAATAGACCGGATACTTGATTCTTTTCCCGCAGAACAACAAGAACAAATTAGAATACAGCTGGCATCAAGTTTGATTGGTATTTTTTCTCAGAGACTTATTCCTAGAATTGCCGGAGGTTTAATCCCTGCTTATGAGCTTCTCTTAAACAACAATGCTGTTGCTAATTTAATAAGAGAAAAGCGTACTCATGAAATAGATGTGGTTATAGAAACGGGAATGGAATCTGGCATGATAGATTTAAATCACTCTCTTTTAGAACTCGTACGAGCCGGAGAGATTTCCATTGAAAGCGCTTATCAATACTCTTTAAATCCAAAAGGGCTTGAGCGTATGATTTAAGTGAAAATCAATGAGCGTAGCGAATATGATTTTCCTTACCCAGCCCCACTTTTAATGTTTGCGTTTTGTTTATAGCAGTATATTTTTACAAATGATAAATTTTAAGTTATTATGAATTAATTATTAAAAGTGGAGCTGGGTGGCGATTTTAATAGTCGCTCTGCTCTTTTAAAATCAGCCATGTTATTTAAATACAAAGTTTTAGATGAAAAAGGAATAAACAAAGAAGGAAAAATTGACGCAGCAAACCGTGATATGGCAATCAGCGGCTTACAGCGCAGGGGTTTTATTATTATTTCAATTAAAGATACTGAGAAAAGCGAATCTATTTTCAGTATGTCTTTTTTTGAAAAAGTTTCTCAAAAAGATGTTGTAGTTCTTTCTCGCCAAATTTCAACATTATTTGAAGCTCAAGTTTCGGCCCTTAAAGCATTTACAATGCTTGCGGCTAACTCTGAGAATAAACTTTTAGGTAAAAAACTTTTAAGCATAAGTGATGACCTTCAAGCCGGCATATCTATTTCCGGCGCGTTGGCAAAACACCCCGATGTTTTTTCGGATTTTTATGTAAATATGGTTAAATCCGGGGAAGAAACCGGTAAATTGAATACTACCTTTGCTTATCTAGCGGATTACTTAGACAGGCAATATGCTCTTACTTCAAAAACAAAGAATGCTCTTATCTATCCGGCGTTCGTTATATTTACTTTTTTTGCAGTTATGGTTCTTATGTTTGTTGTAGTTATTCCCAAGCTTTCGGCTATCATTTTGGAATCTTCTCAAGAAATTCCAATTTTCACTAAAATAGTTATTGCTATTTCAAACTTCCTTGTCAATTATGGTTTTTTTGTCATAATCTTTTTTGTTCTGGCTGGTTTTTGGGTGTGGCGACTTTCTACGACAGAAAAGGGCAAAATATATCTTGACTCCGCGCGTCTTTCTTTTCCCGGCGTTGGAAATCTTTTTAAAAAATTATATCTTTCTCGCATAGCCGATAATTTGGATACAATGCTTACTTCGGGAATTCCGATAGTTCGAGCTATTAATGTCACTGCGGCGGTTGTTGGCAGTCGCGTATATAAAAAAATTTTGACAGAAGTTGAAGACGATGTAAAATCTGGCAAATCCCTTTCGGGAGCATTTGAAAAATATCCAATTGAAATACCTCCGATTATGGTGCAAATGACAAAAGTAGGCGAGGAAACCGGTTCACTGGGAAAAATTTTGAAAACATTGGCAGATTTTTACAAAAGAGAAGTAGATAATGCTGTTGATACGTTAGTTGGGATGATTGAACCTGTGATGATTGTAATTTTGGGCTTAGGGGTAGGACTATTGCTGGTTTCTGTTTTAATGCCTATTTATAATATGTCAGGGGGAATTAGTTAGAATTAGGTTCTAGAAACTAGAACCTAATTTATGTGGATAACTAATTTGTATTTTTTCTGTGTATGTTATAATAGATGTGGTTAAAAATAAGTCGATGCATCTCTTAAAACAGATGTAATTATAAATTATTTATGTTTAATATCCGCCACAGCTTTTGCTATGGCGAGACAAAGAAAAATATGAAGAAAATTAATTTTAAAAAAGGTTTTACGTTGATTGAACTTTTGGTGGTCGTGGCGATTATCGGTATTTTAGCTTCAGTTGTTTTAGCATCACTTAATAGCGCTAGAACAAAAGGTTCAGATGCCGCTATTAAAGCCGCTTTAAGCGGTGCTCGGGCACAAGCTGAACTTTTCTATGATACACCTCAATCATATGACGCTGTTTGCGCCGCTTCTGGTACGAATGTTATAGGTCCTATGATTTTAAATGCTGCTCAAAAGTTAGCAACAACCGCTGTAGTTGGTCTTGACATACAACCTTGGGTTGCGGGTAATACCGGCGCTACTGGAAACGCAGTTTGTCATGACATTGCTGGCGGTTGGGCTGCTATGGTTTCTCTAAAGAGCTCTACAACAGACAACTGGTGTGTTGACTCTACTGGTGCTTCAAAGCAAACAGCAGGACCTCTAGCTGCTAATGCTGTTGTTTGTCCTTAATAACTACGATTAATAGCTTCCAAAAACCACTCTGAGCGCAAACAAAGGGTGGTTTTTGTTTTTAATTGTTATGTTATAATAAAAGAAGTTATTAATTAATAAAAATTTATTATGAAATTTAAAAAAGGCTTAGTTTTGAGATGTTTCAGAGGGTTCACCCGCCAAAATTTTCTAAAGAAAATTTCAGACGGGTTCACATTGATTGAGCTTCTGGTTGTTTTTGCCATTATTGCTATTTTAGTTTCTATTGTTTTAGTCTCATTAAGTGATGCTAAATTAAAGGGAAATGACGCTGGAGTAAAAAGTAATTTAAACACCATACGTTCCGTAACTGAAATTTTTTACTCGGACAATAGAAATTCATATTTGCCATCCGGAGGTTCTGCTTTTAATATCGCTACTTGTCCCGCTTATGATGCATCCGGGACTAATATGTTCTCTAAAGATAAAACTATATCTAACGCTATAGCCGAGGCGGTAAAAAGAGGAAACGGAAGTTCTTGTTATAATTCAAAAGATGTATGGGCTGTTGCCGTTGGACTAAAATCAAATGCAAATGCCTCTTGGTGCGTGGATAGTGGAGGTAGTTCCAAGCGAGAAGCTTTTACTCCGGCAACAGCTATTGATGCTTCAACTTTTTCTTGTCGGTAAAAAAATTTTATGACTTTTTTTATTACATTTTTTTTCTTTATTCTGGGTCTGGTGGTTGGAAGTTTTTTGAACGTTGTTATTTACAGATATAATACTCATAAAACTTTCGGCGGTAGAAGCGGGTGTATGGCTTGTCAAAACAAACTTTGCTGGTATGAACTTATACCTTTAATCAGTTTTTTTGTCTTAAAAGGAAGATGTAGAAATTGTAAAACTAAAATATCAATTCAATATCCATTAGTTGAACTGGCCACCGCCCTTATTTTTATGGGACTTTTTTTAAAATTCCAAGATATTTTTTATTTTAATACGCTTGTTTTTTTCATAACGATGGTTTTTTACGCAATCATGTTTTCCCTTCTTTTAGTTATATCTGTATACGACCTAAAACATAAAATTATTCCAGATATGCTTGCTCTAATCTTAGGCATTTTATCTTTTGTAGGATTATTTTTCTTTTCGGGATATAGTTTTAATCCACATATTCCTTCTATTTGGGAATTTTTATCCGGCGTAATAATTGCGATACCTTTTGCTTTAATTTGGCTCATATCCGGGGGTAAGTGGATGGGATTGGGAGATGCTAAACTTGTGATAGGAATAGGATGGCTCATTGGTATTGGAAGAATGCTCTCTGGCGTGACGCTCTCTTTTTGGTTGGGAGCAATAATTGGACTTCTATTAATATTTTTTTCAAAAAAATATTCAATAAAAAGCGAGATCCCGTTTGCCCCATTTTTAGTTCTAGGGTCAATATTAGCTTTTATTTTTGAGATACATCTTTTTCAATTATGGTATTAATTTTTAAAAAATATAAATATACGGATTTTAAACGGGGGATGACTTATGTTGAACTTATAGTCGTGCTTGGTATTTTTGCGATTATATCTTCAACCACGATGTTTAATTACGGTTCTTTTCAATCAAAAGTTGATATAAAAAATCTTACTAGTGACATAGCTTTAAAATTAGTCCAAGCTCAGAAATATTCCACATCTGGCAAATTACCGCCATTAAAACAACAAGTTTTGCTTTCAGATATTAATACTTGGAAGCCTTCTTATGGAGTTTATTTTAATACAATAAGCGAGGTCAATAAAAAGAAATTTGTTTATTTTACTGATGTTAATTCAAATAACATTTGTGATGCAACTTGCACAAATTTTTTTGCAAGTGGGGAATTTTTGGAAAAAATAGATATTAATAAAGGAAATTATATATCAAAACTAGAAATTATTGATTCTAATAATTCTGTATGCGCAACTCTTATTACTGGGCTAACCGTACTTTTTAGGCGTCCAAATTCAGAAGCAATAATTACTACAGAACCATCATCAACTTGTGTAATATCGCATATGCAAATAACTGTTTCTTCTCCTTCATCAACGTCAGTTACATCTAAGATATTAGTATACCCATCTGGTAGAGTAGAAATAAAATAATGAATCCCGAACGAAATCGCGGACGCATCCCGTACAAAGTTATGCAACATTAGT
>ERZ1292625.4063-Hain-H41-01um-R1-4063-length-11240-cov-36_pt1 | contig 11240 bp, 12 predicted proteins | sample MGYA00564400_ERZ1292625 | MGnify/ENA primary metagenome ERZ1292625 (study PRJEB36523, sample SAMEA6512639) | groundwater metagenome | collected 2019-01-08 | study: AquaDiva: Metagenomics assemblies of 32 groundwater samples
CCTGATGTTTTTATAACCTCAAATCTGAAACTTGTTACCGCATCAGCCGTATTGTTGGCAAACCTCCCCCCTATGTGTACTACATTAACAGTGTCCGATGCCCCTATTCCTGATGCCGCGCAGTTAAATAAATCCTCCGAGTTTAATAAATTAGTCTGTGTATAATCCGTAGCATCGTTAGGAGTTTCCTCATCACATAATGTGTAGTTATTAGCATCTCCTGCACCACCTGCCGTATTAAGCCTTGAGTTGGCATCCCCCGCAGCGTTAGGCGTTAGTCTTATAATCTTGCCCTCACCGCACCATGAGGTTTGGTTAGATCCTGAAGTATCATTTATAGCTATATCATCAAAATAGATATCATAAGAGGTTACTGATGATGTAATTCCTATGGCTACATTTCCATAAGTTCCTGTATTGGCATCTGTGGTTGTTGAAGCAATACTTGTCCCACCAAGCTGAAACTCAAGCTCCGTCTTACCTGACGTAGTATTATTAAAAATCATCATCTCCACCCTGTACCATTGATTTAAGTTAAGAGCTGCTGATGCACTGCCTATTTGTGTTCCTATAGCATTTTCTAAAAATAGAGTACCCGATGTGGTTATTCTGATCTTACCTCTATCTGTACCTGCCAGAGCCTCCACATTTAATATAGTTGCTACCGCAGAAGGTAAATCGACAACATACATATACATTCTAAAGAAATGTTTGTTTGAGGTGTCTGCTGCCACAAAGTTATAGTTGAATATTGCCCGCCCATTAGCCCCAGCATTAGAAGAGTGAAAAGAGTACAATCCTGATCTTTTAATTGTTGCATCAATAGCAACAGCCCCGCCACCTGCAACAGAGGTGCTTGTAACCTCCACGTTTGCTGTTAAGCTGTTAAGTTCTAATCCTATTGATGTAAGTCTTGCCATATTTTAACTCCATATTAACTACGATCATATTTCATAGCCAACGCAGGTTATATAAATATTACCAGCACTCGTTGTAACAAGTAAATCGGCGGCGTCCTCTCCCGAAGCCATCGGGTATTGCTCGGTAAAAGACAGTACTGCACCTGAATTAGCAGCTAGTTCCCCTTTCCAAACAGGATCATCCCCAGCCGCTTTATCATCTTCTAATGTTACTGTAGCTGCTGCTGATGTCTGGATATACATTGTAACAACATGCCACCTCTTACCTGCTGCTGGCGACCATATAATACCATCAGTCGCAGCACCCGCACTTGTATAATACTTTCTAGCGTAGTTGGTATGAGCAGTTACATCTATGTCTGGTGGGAGGAGTTTGCCTATTGCATTTGTACCTGCTGCTAGAGCTGGCAAAGTCACTACGTCCACATTACCAATATTGTTGTCTCCCGCTGCAATAGATAGAACATCAACATCCCCAATATCAACACCCGAATTAGCAGTTAGTTTACCAATGCCCGCAGTTCCCGCACCAAGTTTAACAACGCCAGTGCCGTCCGTAGGGAGAGTTACTCTAATAGCAGTTGCTTCAAGTCCTGCACCAATTGGTACAGCCGCACCACCTAGTTGCGTTATATTAAAACCTGCTCCCGAAATAGCGTTATCAATAAGTTCAACAGCCGTCTTAATTGCTCCTGAGTTAGTTTCCGTTATTGCTCCTGATGTAACAGTGACATCATTATTCGCTCCAAGATCAACAACAATAGGTGTAGCGTTAGCTGAAGTTGCACCAAGGTCAACCCTTAAAGCTCCTGATGTTGTAAGTGATAACTGGTTTATCTGACCTGTGGTAAAGGTGGGAGCTGCGGTAGTTACTGAACCCCCCATCAATGAAACTTTGGTTATTCCAAGAGCAGTACCCTGAGCAACAACAACATCATCTAATAAAGCAAGTGACGTGACCGCCCCCGCATCTATTTGTACAGCGAATGTTCCTGCGTTAGAAACAGGTTGTGTAGCTTGCCAGAATGTACCTGTAACAGCAACAGTGGGCATTGTAAGCACATCCACCTGAACCTCTGTCCCCGAAATAGCACCGTTTAAAGCGGTAAGTCCTGCGTTAGTTACAGCAACAGACTCACTGTCAAGCGTAATCTTCACGTCAGCAGTTTGTCCTGCACCACCTGTAACGGTAACAACATCGGTTGAGGTGAGGTCACGAACATCTAAATTGGTTGCGGTAACAGTAACAGTGGGCATGGTCAGTACATCTACCTGTACTTCTGTACCGCTAACTGCGCCGGCCAGTGTGACCAGATGAGTAATCTGCGTATCCTGTTTAGCTGATGTTGCAAGACCTGTTGTATCAAGAGTGGCAGTAACAGGAAGTGGTTTAGCTGCGCTAACTACTCTTAATGTGTCACCTGTATCCTCCCACATAACAGCAATACCTGAAATGGAAGAATCTGTTGCACCTTCTGTATACTCTGTACCACTTGTAGAACCGGATATAACATTAACATCAAGACCCTTCTTCTCACCCGATGTCGTGATAGTCACGTTTCTAGTGCCATCAGTAAGCTTAACCGCACCCTGTCCTCCACCAGACGAGACCAGAGTTGTACCTAAACCCTTCAACCCATGAGCTGTTTCCAATTTCAACTCATTAAGAGCATCAACAACAACCTGCAAACCCTTTAAGATATTGGGGCCTTCCTTTAAGGTAAGATCGCCCTTAACTTCCTGTACTTTGGGGAAGTTGCTAACCTCAACAGATCCTTTGACATACATTTCTTTGGGTACAACAAGCTTAGGAGCTTCGGGCATGTTACTAATACGAACCTCATTCGGCATGTGGGGCATACTGCGAACAGCTTGTTCGAGTGACGATAGTGCGCTTGTGACATCCGAATTATCTAATGTACTAGGATTAGTTATTTCAACCTTGAATATACTTCTCTTTATAAGGGCAACAGCACCAGTGATTGCAGATACAATAGGTAAGGATACGCCCTCAACAGCTTTTACCACTTCATTACTGTCTTCAGTTCGTGGGTGATTAATCACCTCAACCTTGAAGACATTCTTACGCAGATTATTAAACCAGACGGCTAGAAATGAGAAAATATCCATGTTCATCTTAGGAGTAGGCATATATCTCTAACTTACAATAAGGGAAAAGAAAATCAAGTTAAGCTGATTTGACGATTACAGTGATGTACTTTACATCCCCTGTTTGATTGACAGGAAGTGCGACAGTGCCGGATCTCACTTTAATAAAGCGGAAGGGCCTTAGAGTATCAGAAAGAGCAGTCGCGGAGTGCCACTTGCCCGCAGATGCAGTGACAGTATAAGCATTACCGGATACGTCATTGAGTTCCCTATATTCACCATCAGGTGTTGCACACCCCTGAAAGGTTAGATTAGCGGCTGTCCAATTACCGGGAAGCCCGATAGCGACAGAATACGCGTCTTCACCAAGATCAAGAGGTAGTGATAGAGAAGTGCCAATACGGATTTCAGTGTTCTTAACGGAATAGTCCATACATTTAATATGCCACTTACATATTTTGTGTCAAGTTACCTATTATAGTATTCGACAGCAGAACCCGCACCATAAATATTAGCCCCCCATGCACACAAAGCTAAAGCCATCACCATATCAGTATCAAGACCTTTGTCATCAAGGTTAGCAGGATAACCCCTAACCTCACTAAGAAGCTCATCATTAGGAGCCATTCTAAACGAGTGTCTTCCTATATAGTCCTGTAAGTTGTTAATAAGACTGACCTTCTTAGCTGGGGAACCTCCAAACTGATAGGGTGTATAAGCTACCCCTAAATCATCCAACCATGTTTGCTGCATATCCCCACCCATCCCTGTGGCATCAACAAAGAACTCACCACCATACTTCTTATAAATAGCAATAATGTCTTCAAATATATTCTCCCAGGTTACAGCACCACCACCTGCCCTATAAACATTAACCTGAATATGTGGTTTAACACTGACGTCCCATGTTACACAACATGTATAATCACCCTTCCTCCCGAAATCCAACCCATGAACATATTGATGTCCTGTACTAGGCATTATCACGGGCTTCAAATCATTAGAAATGCAGGCATCAACATCGCTGTCTTTGAAAGCAGAATAGACAGAATCAGTGAACTTACCTTCAATCCTCTCCTTTATATAATCATCGTGCCTACCAACCATTCCGCGCATGATTTTATCCTGATCCGCATAAGGATTGGTACGAGAATCCGAATACTGCGAATACACACGGGGTTCCCAGAACTTATGAAACCGCCCATCAATAGCTCTCTGCCCCCTTCTCCACAGCTCATAATACTCACCCTTACCTTTAGGTGTACCAAAACCACATATCAACCCACCTCGCCTCCAAGTACGGGGGACCAACACACGCTCGAAACAGTGAATCAGATTTCTGGCATCAGCAGGTTCATTAATAAGTACCAAATCATATGCCTGACCCTCTATATGCTTACCCCTATCATGTAAACCGATAGCTTCTATCAAGCTGCCGTTGTTCAATCTGATAAAAGGGTGAAGGTTACGCTTACTCCCTGTCAATATCTCTTTGACATTAAACTTTAGAATAGGCGACTTATTAAAGGCATCCTCAATAGAAGACCATAACTCAATAGCCTGCTTATTCTCCGGACCTGTACACAACACATTATAAGGAGTATCAATATAGTCCTGGTAAGAGTTAAAAGTGGGCTTACCCGGACGAATCTTATAAGAAGCCCAATGGGTAGCCATGAACTTAGCCGTCCATGTTTTACCACTGCTGTTACCTCCCGCAAACCAACAATCATCATAATCACCACTAATAGCAGATAACATGAATCTCAGCTGCTCTGACGTGGGTTTCGTAGGTTTTCTAATATCAGGAGATATATAAGTAGATATAAATAACTCAGGATCAAACTCCGCCTTATTCCAATTATCCTTGTATATATCAGGAAGATCTGCACCCTTTGTCATAATAGGTTACTCACTCTTCTTTTCTACCTCTTCAAAGACTTGCCCCTCCACGAGTTTGGGTCCGGGGATGAATCTACCTCGGTCCAGGCCATCAAGAAGATCTTTGAGTGTTCCGGTAGTCTTGCGGGAAGTCTGCTCTTTAATAGCTTTTAGGAGAAGATCACCTGTAACCTTAATATCGCCTGATAGAAGTCTTGTGTTACCAATATTGACAACAGCTTGCAGGACTTCATCGGGATCAACATAATTCTTAGCTACCTCATCAATATTAGAAACAGGGGTTTCATCAATAGCTTTATCCACAGCCTCTTTCACCGCCTCCAAATATTCACAATGATTCTTAAGATGTGACATCAGCTCACCCTCAGTCACAACAAATTGGCTCTTTTGCAGTTGAAGCACTATCTGCTTAACACTGCGCGTAAGAGCAAGTTTGTCTACAAAAGGGCGCACAGGCTTACCGTCCGCGAATTTACCGATACATAATTTGCAGGCAATACCTACAATCAACTCAACCGTCTTACCGGCAACCTCAATCTCATCCATGTACTCCCGAGTGTCCTGACCCATGCACCCATCTTACCACGCGCGCGTACGAGTTACGAGTTGCGAACCACGAAAACCCGGATTTTGATTATGCGCTAACCTACCACTGACATACGAAATCACGAATCTGGTTATGCGGTTCACGAGATGCTAACCACGAAAACCCGGATTTTGATTATGCGGTAGGAGGTGTTACGCAGGAAATTTTTTTCATTTTTTTCGGGTGTGCCACCATACCCCACCCCACCCCATATTTTGCGTACCCTATAGCATGTATATGCCTATACACACACGTGCGCGCTCCTTTAATATGGCGCACTAACAGCATTTAACCTGAACACGTCGTATATTATGCATATAACGACATTCCGAGGTATGCAAGAGTTTGAGAGCGGGGGATTTTTCGGGAGGTGAGATACTGTCTAATATACATTGCCACAATATTAGCACTCCTATCCCTTCTCTGATGTAGGGATATCAATAATTATAAGGGAGATTGTAATTGGGAATTTGCCGTATTATCAGCCTCCCGAGCGTATTTGACAAGTGAAAATAAATTACCTATTGACAGTACCATCAGTACCATGATACTATTACAAACATGAGAAAGAGTTTAGCGTTATTACCGAAATTCTACAATCCGCATAGTAGTAAGAAAATGATAGTGAGCGCACACGTACGCAAGGCGTATGCCCAGTACAGAGGCAAGCGCGCACACGAATCCAGATGCAAGCTATTCCCCTATATAAGGGCAATCGATTTCATGGGCAAGTAATAGTATTAAAGGCACATTGAAAATTAAACACGGCAGAAAGTTAAATCATGGAATATCAAAGAAACGGAATAACCTTATTACCTTATGAAGGCAGGAATCAAGTTGAGCTAATAAGAACCAAAGAAGCTAATAACTATAAGTCTAGCTTTTGGGTTACATTCTTACGAGCTAAACAAATGGGAAGACAAATCAAGACCGGTGAGAGTGGGGTAAGAATAATCAAGGTTGTATCTAATACTTACACTGATGATAATGGACAAGTCAAGAATAGAAGCGGGATTAAGTCTTATATAGTGTTTAACTTAGATCAGACAACCGGAGGGGAAGTGTTTAATCCGGTTATACCGGAAAGTGTAAAAGCTGTTGAGTTCTTATTTCATTAAGCAAAACTATATTTCGCCGTATTTATATGGTTTTAGCGATTATCCTAGAGGGTTTATACCCTTTAGGAATAGTTACTAATTAGTTAAATTTAAAGGGGGTGAATAAATAAATGATGAAATGTAAACAGTGTTCAAAGGAATTTGATAACGCACCCATTAAAGCGTGGGGCAATTTAATAACACCCGTTAGATGTAAAGATTGCCGAAAACTCAATAGTAAAATAAACGAGCCTAACAAAAGAAGTACTTACCCGGCACACCCAAGAGATCATACTTACAACCCAAACCCGGGAGGATATTGTATAGCTTGTAATTGGGGAAGGGATCACTCCTAAGATTTAGCAATTAACACCGCTTGCTTGCCGTAATTGCACAAGCAAGTGGGCGGTGATTAGTTACTAGTGATTTAATGCACACCACAACCGCGCACAAAGTGTGCCGTGTTGTATTGTGCCACGTGAGGAGGTGAGTCACATTGAAGGTACTAGCCAGATACGACGCTCAAAACCTACGAACGCAATTAATAACTGGTATAGATTTTCTCCAGTCGGAAGAGACGGGCAAAATCTATGCGATTATGATCGCGGAAGGTAAACAGCATCTAATTGAGAACCCTATTACTGTTAAACAGCTTGCGAAACACGCAGTCAAGGAATACATTCAAAGATAGTCCCCACATACCCGACAGACAAGAAGCACGTGGATAGGCGTGCTTTTTTGTTGTCCTATAGTGGGGCAAATATACTAGGCTATGGGCTACAGTTGGGTGGGTATGTTGACAGCAGCAAATGGATGATTTAGGATGGTGATTATGGGACTATGCGTAGATTCAAAACAAATAATATGCAAACATACTAATGGCCGTACAGACGCGTGGTCCCAACCTCTCATATGTACGGCCTTTTGTGTGCTTGAGAAAGGTCCTTGCCCGAATGCGTTATTTTCTTAAAGTATCCTCGGACCCCAAAAACCCTCTCTTTGAATTTTGTTTACAATCCGAATTATTCTTACGCGTATTATTATTATGGGCATCAAGAGCTAGGACTTCCGATAATAAATATTTGGGTCTGAAAAAGGGTGACTTCTTTTTTTCGTCAACGGAGACAAAACTCTTCGGTTTGACCTCAAAACAGCACGGAAAGCTTGAGCGTATCATCAAATCTGGAATTGCCTTTTTGGTGATTCAAAAACAGGGAGTGCAGCAGGAACCACCGCATGGCATCATTTACCGCTTCATTAACAATGAAATGGTCGAAGCAATAGGTGGGCAACAGGAAGCAGAACAGGAAGCTAACAGGAAGCAGACAGGAAGCAGACAGGAACAAATAGAGAATGGTAGTAAGAATGTAAAGAAAGAAAAAAATAATAATAAAAAAGAAAACGAAGACAAACCAAAGGACATACAAATTCCAAACACCAACCAGAAACCAGACCTTAGTAAAAGTTTCATGAGTAGGTTGTCACTACATCAGAACAGGGACATCTACAGATCTGTTTTATATGAATGACGTAGTCTCTCAATTATTTGCGCGCGGCCGGCTTATAGGTTTGCCGACGGGCTTTCATACTCTCGATAATTATTGCGGCGGTTTGCGCGACGGTACAGCTACGCTTCTAGTCGCCTCAACCGGCGTGGGTAAAACAATCCTTGCCTTAAATATCCTTGTCTCATTGCTCAAAAGCGGTACACCTTGCGCTTATTACGACCTTGAAAATGGTGAAACCGAAACACTTTCCCGTTTACTTGCAATTTGGTTTGCCCTTCCGCAAGATTATTTCCTAGATACCTCAAACCAAACAGATGCGGAGAGCAAAGTGGAAGAAATAACCGAGAACCTTACTTACTGGTCCGATGATGACCTTCAACGCTTTGAAACCAAAGAACTCAAAGGCGTGGACCTAATCCTCAAACTGATGCGTGTTGAGCTATTTCAGAAAAAGACTAAATTCTTCTTAATCGACCCTTTACAGGCCCTGGAAACATCCCTGGACGCACAATACAGCTACAACGAGCAAGGTGACATCGTCAAGAAGTTCAAACAGTTTGCACAACACAATAAAGTCCCCATCATGCTTCTTCACCATATGCGTAAACCAACAGCCGGGTCAGGTCAGAAAATGAAAGCTGAAGACATAGATGACCCACAAGAAAATGACTACTACCTCCCTACCCTTGAAAGCATAAAAGGCTCATCAAAAATAACCGATACAGCAACCGATGTTTGGGGGATGGCCCGCTCTTACGGCTCATCACTAGAACCGGATCAAGGCAAAACAATACTTCGTATCCTTAAAAGCCGTTCCGGTAAGCGTGGCGATGTCAAACTCAATCTTGACCTCACAACACTAACCTTTCTCGAACGCGATGTTCCCGATTCCATAACCTACAAAGGCAAAACACCCAACGAAGTACTGGTCGGCCCCTTAGATTGATTCCCCACCTCCCACCTCTAGCAATTACATACCCTTATCTGCTATACTCCTTGCCGACAGCTTGCGACTTGAACTCTCATACAGCTCTTTCTCACGCAGGCTGTCACCATGGCGTATTCCTACCCCTCCAACTTGTTGACATGTAGTACCAAAAGTAGTACCATTCATCTTATGAGAAAGATGCCATCCACCAGTCGACACCTTGTACTTTCCGCAATAAACAAAATCGAAGACAGAACGACCTACAATACAAATTTGCGGCTTGATACAACCATTGCCGTACAGCTAACAACCGTGGCTAAGGCACTTGGGTTATCCATGAACCGTTACATCGTCAAGTGCATCATCAAAGGCTTAAATCAAGATTACCCTAAAGCTCGCGATATTCTAAAATTAGAAATCGAAGAAATGAAGACACCACTAAATTTTGAGTAGTTATTTTATTGAAAGGTTTTATGGCGTTTACACAAACAGACTATGAACTCCCGAACAAAGGCGGCGGGTCGTATTTAAATTTCAAAGAGGAAGGCAAACATCAATTCCGTTTCATGGGCGATGTTTATACCTACAACCGTTATTGGAAAGGCAAGAAACCCTTTGTCTACACCGACAAATCACAGATCCCGGCTGATGTTGATGTTTCAACCTTCACCGGTAAACCTCAAATCGAACACGCGTGGGCTGTTGTTGCAATCCTGAAAGACAAGGCGGGCAAACCTGAACAAATCGGCATCCTTGAGATCCCACAATCAACTGTTCAGAAGCAGCTTATGAGCTTCTACCAGGACAAAGACTATGGCGATTTCTGTAACTACGACATTGTTGTGACCACAGAAACTAAGCCCAAAGTCACATATACCGTACTACCTAAGCCGGCTAAAGCTGCAACCAAAGACGAGGTTGAGATGTACGAAGGTTTTGAAGGCAAGGATCTAAAAGCTCACTATGCGGTTGAGAAATTTAACTCTAAACTGTTTGAGGATGTTGATCCTTCCGAGTTACCGTTTTAGGGGAGGGGTGGTATAAAGTGCCACCTCGGGCATAAAAAACGATTACATGCCATTTCTTACGCTCAGTTCCCAGAAGGAATGGCATAAAAAACATATGCGGACCATGCGAAGATTAACAAACCGGAAAATCAGATTGCTGATTAACATAAATTTCTTGGATGAGAAAGGAGAGGTCTTTGCACAGTTTCGTACCCTCATACCCACTAAGGCGAAAAGACTTATTGCTGAGGGTGAGTTCTCGAAGGTCTATGTGAAGGTTACATACTTCCCGACTGTTTGGAATGATGGTGAGTATGAAACAGCTAAGGATGCCGTAAAAGCGCTTTCCTGTTGGGTTGAGAAGCGGCAGTTGGATTTTATATCATCACATACCTGAAGTTAGTTATGAAAAAGATTAGAAAACCTAGAAAACTTTGTTCCGAACACACGTCTGCTTTTGTGTTTGGTTCAATACTCACTTTATTACTACTACAGGTTATGGTACATGTGATGTTGGATCAGACCTATAAGATAACTGTAGACACGCGTAATGAGGTTGAAGTGTTAGGTAAGAGAGTGGGTGCATTAGAAGCGGGGCAGTCAGCACAACCTCTTGTTGTACTTGGTCCCGTTGTTGGTGATGAACTATCCTTGAGCGATAAGATCGACATCGCATTTATGGAGGATGCCTCGATTGCTAAAGCAATAGTGATGTGTGAGTCCCGAATGCACCCCGATAGAATCGGCGACACCTCACTAACCTTTGTTGAAAGTGGGGTAGAATATGGCAAGAGTTATGGTCTGTTCCAGATCCGACACCTACCGGGTAGGCCATCACCGGATAAGCTACTCAATCCTGATTTCAACATACAGTACGCCAAGAATATGTATGATAAACAGGGGTGGGGACCGTGGACTTGCGGGCAGAGGAAGTTATATGAAAGGTTCTTGTGATAACTGAACTATTTGAAGACTTAATTGATTTCTTAGAGAAGATAGGGGCAGTGGTGATGATTGCATTAGTGCTGCTATTCATAGTTATTATCACGCCCTTCCTTATTCTCTTAGAACTGTTGGATCATCTTATGATGTCCGGTATTGAGAGGTATTTTAAGTTGAAGAGGTGGCATAGAGATTTTGAAGACAGGTATTAATATCGTCGTGATGACTGATGGGAGCAAAC
>ERZ1292625.4066-Hain-H41-01um-R1-4066-length-11237-cov-4_pt1 | contig 11237 bp, 14 predicted proteins | sample MGYA00564400_ERZ1292625 | MGnify/ENA primary metagenome ERZ1292625 (study PRJEB36523, sample SAMEA6512639) | groundwater metagenome | collected 2019-01-08 | study: AquaDiva: Metagenomics assemblies of 32 groundwater samples
CTCGCAGTGGCGGGGGTCACCGTAAATGGAACTAACCCCTGGGACATACGTGTCGACGACCAGCGTTTTTACCGTCGGGTACTCGCCGGAGGGTCACTGGCCGCGGGCGAGTCCTATATGGACGGCTGGTGGGATGTTGACGATATGGCCGAGCTCGTTAACCGTCTTTTTCGTACCGGATTTAACTACACCGCGCTGGTTAACGTACGTACCATCTGGTATTTCATTTCGAGTTGGTTTTTCAATCTACAAAATAAACATCGAGCGTTTGAAGTGGGGGAGAAACATTATGACGTTGGCAATGATCTGTATACCGCCATGCTCGACTCGCGCATGACGTACACGTGTGGCTATTGGAAGCGAGCATATTCACTTGACGAGGCACAAGAAGAAAAGCTCGATCTGATTTGCAAAAAGATTGGACTGAAAAGCGGTGATCGCGTGTTAGACATTGGGGGCGGGTGGGGAAGCTTCGCTAAATATGCCGCAGAAAAGTATGGTGCATCAATCGTTGCTATCACCGTGTCGAAAGAACAAGCGGCCCTGGGTCGTGAGCGCACCGAAGGGCTCCCCGTAGAAATTCGCGTGCAGGATTATCGGGATGTATCGGACGGCCCCTATGATCACATCGTTTCTATTGGCATGTTCGAGCACGTTGGATATCGCAACTACAGGACATACATGAAAAAAGTGTACGAGCTCTTAAAGGATGACGGCTGCTTTTTACTCCATACGATTGGTTCAAACAAATCGGTGCGCTCGGGCAGTCCCTGGCTCGACAAATATATTTTTCCAAATGGCATGCTGCCATCCATTACGCAGATCGCTCGCGCCGTAGAGCGGTTATTCGTTGTTGAGGATTGGCACAACTTCGGCCCCGACTACGACACGACATTGATGCATTGGTATAAGAATTTTGATAGTGCGCTCTCGACGCTCTACAAAAAATACAATCTCCGCTTCTACCGCATGTGGCGTTTTTATCTTCTCACCTGTGCGGGGACATTTCGCGCGCGGTATTGTCAGCTCTGGCAGATTGTCCTGAGTACGCGCCCCATTGCAGAGAGGTACGACGCCGCGCTATAGGGTTTACTTACACATACACGCCCTATGGACGTCATTGTTAGTCTTTTGCCATCGTCTATGCTCGGCTGGATAGTCGAACTTGCGATAAGCGTTCCCGTCGCCCTCGTTATTATTTCTTTTGGCGAGTATGTTATGCATGCGTGGTTTATGCATCGCCGATTTTTGCCAGAGTGGGCGTATACGGTTTTTCCTGGACTTGCACGGACTATTTATGAGCATCGCGGACTTCACCACGATACCTACTTTAAACAGTTTAACCATGAGCCGGATCCAGTTGGAAGGAATGTAAATATGTACATCAAGTGGCGGACGACATTGTCGGGTGCAATACTTGTTGGCGCGCTCTTCGCACTTCTAGGTGTATTTATTGGGACCGTGGTGCCCGCGATAGTATTTTTTGTACTCATGATCGTGCATCGGTATGCGTGGAATACACTGCATCCTGAAATGCATAATCCACGCCGCCCCTGGTGGACACAATACACGGCGTATAAGTATCTTGCACGCTATCACTATCTCCATCACTATCTCCACCACAAGGGTATCCGCATGAACTACAATATTGTAGTACCGTGCGCTGACTTTGTGCTCGGTCGCCATGCAGGCATCTTGGACGAGCAAAATATCAAAGAGATAAAAGAGTACGGCTATTGGTACTAGATTCATGCATAACCCTAAAGTAAACGCGCCGCTGTTTGGACTCATTATTCTCGCCCTCTTTGCGCTCGCGTACGCGCTTCTCATAGGTAGCGAGGGCGATGTGCTCGAAGACACCTACAAAATGACGCCAGAAACCATCAACAACATCCACGACGTCAACGACCAGCTCCGCGACGAGGGCATCGAGCCAAAAGAAATTTAAGTTTGACTTCGACGTCATTATGCGTACTATGGGCGCATGAGCAACAATGGCGCCGAAAGCAATCCTATAAGGAGTCAAGGAGTACCAGACGGAACATGGTTTGGTGGTAGATCAGACCCCGGGCATGAACATAGCCGTCATAATCGGTATATTGTGGACAGGACGCGGACCTCTGGTTCATACAGTGAATATGTTGAGCAATGTCGTTGCAATGCCGAACGGCGAAGCACAGTTCTCGGTACAAAATATAAATCTTATCTCGAGAAGCCAGAAGTCAAACCACTTTTACTTGTGTGGAAGGGGGGTAATCCAAGACACAGGCACGAGGTTCATTCGAAATATGACTACGCCGCTGGTGGAATGTTCGGGACATCAAATAGTTACTTTGTGGAGAAATGTGCGTGTGGCGCTGAACGAACAGTCGGAATCTAAAGTGCTACAGGAGATTTGACTCGCTAACTGCGGTCGTGTAAGGTGTCGACATGGGAAGAAAAAGCGATCACGAGATTAATGGCGATGGAGAAATTCCGACGAGTCTTTCTCGGGAGCGTATCATTGCAATAGCTTCAGATCATGACCAGCGACGCAGAGCTGCAACGCGGGTTGCGTGGGGCATACGAAATCAAATAAGAGGACTAAAAAAACAGCAAGGCGAGCTTCGATCACAATCTGCAGGTCATCGATGGTTAGCAGACAGCGCAGCACTCGCACTTGAAGCAAAAGACGCTAGTGAGCCAAAGCGCTAAAGAGGGAGTCGAGTTTTTCTTTTTTCTGTAGCCCACGCTGCGCGCCAATGTCTTGGACGACATAGGCGGCGTTAATGAGACCTCGTTGCATCGCGTCTTTCAAGGGCACCCCACCCATCGTCATGTATGCGGCGACCGTGGATGCAAACGCGTCCCCAGCACCGGTGCGCTCTATCGGTGGATTCGGGTCTTTGTACATAGGAAGGTGAAAAAAGCTTTCACCTTCAAGCGCGTACGCACCATTTTTGTCGTCAGTGATGATAATAGTCTTTAGCCCAAGCGCACGAAGTCCTTTTGCAAGCACCTCGACGTCATCCATAGTGTCGGGGAGACCCAAAACGCGCTGTGCCTCTTCTTTGTTCACCACGTACAAATCAGCACGAACATACAATCGTTTCAATCTATCAGTGCCGAGTTTGATTTGGAATGTACCCGGCTGAAATGCAAAAAATGTTTTTGGGTGTACCTCGAGGTACGTCGCCACGTCGTCATGATACGACTCAGTACCGCCTGCGAGCGAGGATAAGTAAATTGTTTTTGGCTCTGGCAGATCAACGGGGAACTGGTACGGGTACGCATGGTGATTAATGAGTATGGTGCGCTCATCGGTATACCAAAGAACATAGTGATAGTTGGTTGGTATGTTGATATGTTGCACAACGTGAGTGGTATCAACGTTCTCCGTTTTGAAGTATTCGAGTATTTTGTCGCCATTCAGGTCAGCGCCTGTGTTAGACACAAATCCTGATGAGAGTCCAAGACGCGCCGCACACACTGCGGCGTTTGCTGCGTTACCCACACCATAGATAATTGTTGATGATTCAAAAGGCACTTTATCGCCAAAGCGCATACAAATCTCGCAGTCCTCGTTGTTTATGCGACAGTTTACATGCGCGTCTTTCAGTTTGATAAAATCATCGACGACGGTATCTCCAACCGCCACAAAATCCATATTTTTCATACGACCAGTATACCGTGTGCTACCAGACAAAAATGCCAAAGTAATACTGGAGTATTACTACGACGAATGTCGCATGGGTGAGGAGCGTCCCCACGTCAAAACTAGATTTGTTTCCATCGAGTGCGTGTGACCCCGCGCGGTTTAAGAGCTAGCCAATAAAACTATGATCCCAGGTTTTCTTTGCAGTCCACGAGTAGCCGCGGAGGCGCTGTGTGAGCAGGGTCAGTAGGCAAAGAAAAAGTACTTTTTTAGTAACAGGCCAGTAGATAAGACCGGTGGCATAGCCGGAGACATACAAAAGAGCGATAAACCAAAAATGATAGTAAACTACATCAGGCCAAAACGTAGTAGAAACAAAAAAAGTGCCCACCCAAAAAATAAAAATAGGGAGATGCAACCAGAAAGAAATTTCTGCGATTGCATTCGTCTTCATATCGCTAGTATAGCGTGCGGTATCATAGCACTATGGGTCTTGCTGATGATTTAAAACGAGCGGTACGTGGCGACGTTGACGACAGCGATGCGGCGCGCGAACTGACGAGTCGTGACGCGAGCGTGTATCGAGTAGTGCCTGAAGTCGTGGTGCGGCCGCGAGACGAAAAAGATATCCAGGCACTGGTGACCTTCGTGAGCGACAAAAAACGAAAGGGCGAAGAGATATCACTGACGCCGCGATCAGCGGGCACTGACATGTCGGGCGGACCACTCACCACATCCATTGTCGTTGATATGCTGAAGTATTTCTCTGGTGTGAAAAAAGTCGTGGACGGCCACGCAGAGGTGCTCCCCGGCACATACTTTCGTGATTTTGATACAGCGACCAAACTGAGCGGGCAGGAGCTTCCGAGTTACACCGCGAGCCGCGAAATATGCACCGTCGGTGGTATGGTGGGGAATAACGCAGGTGGAGAAAAAAATTTAAAGTATGGCAAAACAGCACGCTACGTTGAATCGCTTGATGTCGTGATGGCTGACGGCATGGTGCATACATTAAAAAATCTTGAAGGTGCCGCACTTACTGCCAAACTTCGCGAGCATGGCTTCGAAGGCGGTGTGTACCGCGCTTGTTCTAGTATTTTGCAAAATAACAAAATAGTTATTGAAAAGGCAAAACCAACGGTTGAAAAAAATTCATCGGGCTATGCGCTTTGGGACATCGGCGACGGCATCACGAAGCTTAATCTTGCTCGGCTCATGGTTGGTGCACAAGGGACACTCGGCATCATCACCAACATTCAATTTGCACTCACCAAACCAGAACCATACTCATCTATGCTCGTGGTATTTGTTAAAGACATAAATGATTTGGGCCCATTCATCCCAGAAGTGCTGAAGTTCAAGCCAGACAGTTTTGAGTCATATGACGACCATACATTTTCATTAGCGGTTAAATATTTTCCAGAATTTGCTGCACAGATGAAAACGAATATCATCTCACTCGTTCTTTCATTTTTACCCGAGATGTGGATGGTGCTTACTGGCGGGGTGCCAAAATTGGTGTTGATGATTGAGTTTCGCGGGGAGTCGCAGGCAGCAGTACTACAAAAAGTTCGAGAGCTCTATGACCATCTTGATCCACTCTCGATGACGGAGCGAATGCACATTGTTAAAAACGAGCGCGCCGCACGAAAGTATTGGACCATTCGTCACGAAGCATTTAATTTACTGCGGAAAAAAGTACGTGGAAGACGCACGGCACCTATCATCGACGACTTTGTGGTGCCGCCGCCCTCGCTTCCAGAATTTCTTCCAAAGCTGACTGCGATTCTCGATTCATATCGATTTCCATACGCAGTGACGGGGCACGTGGGGGATGGAAACTTTCATATCTTTCCACTGCTCGACTTTAAAGATCCGCGTATCGCGTCCTTGATGCGCGAGCTCGTCGAGAAGGTTCACTCGCTCGTGCTCTCGTATAAGGGTTCAATTTCAGGTGAGCACAACGATGGATTAATCCGCACACCCTACGTCGAGGCGCAGTTTGGACACGAGATGTATGCACTTTTTACGCAAATAAAAAAAATATTCGACCCGCTGAACATTTTTAACCCAGGCAAAAAAGTCGGCCTCACCCTCAACCAAGCTGCGGCTCATCTCGATACATCAAAATAACATGAGTGATATTAAAAAGATTTTTGAGTTTACGACGTACATAGAGGGGTTTAAAAAACTAGAACGGTTTGTTGGACAGACGTTTTGGCGAGAGTATCCACAGCCACACCACTATGAGTCGAACGCCGATCATTCGTGGCGCATGGCGATGCTTCTTGTTGTTCTCGAGCCGCGTCTCGCGAAACCTTTTGATTTTAAAAAGGCGATGACGATGCTCCTTATCCACGACATACCCGAGCTAATCGCAGGGGACCCCAGTCCCTTGGGTGTGTCCGGCACGGGCGAGGACTCGCACGCGTTTAATGATGTGCTCGCAGAAGAAAAGTTTGAACGTGAAAAAAGTGCGGCAGAAATAATTTTTTCAAAACTCCCCAACGTCGATGCAGAGGCACTCATGACGTACTGGCTCGAGTTTGAAAATCAATCTTCATACGAAGCACGCGTGGTGAAAGCGCTTGATAAATTTGAAGGAAAGCTCCAGTGTATTGAATATACAAAAAGTGTCATGTTTAAGACACACTACGACTTCACTATGCGCTACGGCGTCGACACGTTTGCTGTCGACCCGACTATTAAAGAGCTTGGCGACATACTTTTGAATGAACTCGATACAAATTATAAAGAATTTACACCAGCAGAAGTAGTTTGACCTACACGTGTTGCTCGTGTAGGGTAGCCAGATGGAAAGTCCGCGCGCACGATATAGAGGGCAGCTCGCGATGCGATTTGAAGAGATCGGGAGGCGGGGGCTCGTCGAGGGTGTTCGCGTTCAATTCTTCGATGGCGTGGTCAATGGATGGAGGGACGGATACGAGATAACGGTTGTCTCACCCGCAGGGTATATCAGCGCACGACATCTTAAGGGAGGAGATCCTGTCGTGTCGCGCGATCCACGTTACTTTTTAAAAAGTGGCGTTCGTTAGCGTAGTGAATCTGCGTGATACCATCCCTACATGTGTTGGAGTGTAGAGGCATCAGCCGGGTTAGCCATCGTCGGTGTCGCCGCAACTATCTACTCGTATCGGAGGGGTGACCCGAGTTTATTGTGGATACCGCTCGCGTATTTTGCTGGGATGGAGATTCTACAAACACTGAGCTACCCAGTGATCGATAACTGCACATCGTCACAAAATCAGATGCTCACACTGCTGAGCTATTTCCACATCGCATTTCAACCGTTCTTTTTCAATGCGCTGTACATGTATTTTATTCCAAAAGGTGTGCGTCAGCGTATTCTCCCGTGGGTGTTCGTGTTTTGCTTTGCGCTCGCCGTCATCATGCTCGTTCGCATCTATCCGATCGATGGATTAGCCCAATGTCAGGCAGGGTCGTATCTCTGTGGGCGTGAGTTGTGTACATTTACTGGCTCATGGCATCTCGCGTGGTCTGTACCACTCAACGATGCACTGCCGTACGTGCCAGCCTTTGCGTTGGGGGTCTTTGTGCTCCCACTTTTGTATGGATCGTGGAAGGGCGTTATGTTTACCGTTATCACGGGGCCTATCCTTTCGTTTCTCACTACCTCAAACCCGAACGAGCAGCCGGCGATATGGTGCCTTTTTTCAATAGCATTTCTCTTCATTCTCCTCTTTACTAAATTACGAAATTTGATGCACGTCCGCTCGTTCTTTTGGTGGCCAAAATCCTGGAACGATACGCTTTGATTTTTTATGAGAGGTCGGGTATAGTAGGGGGACTATGGCAGCACTGGATATCAAAGCGTCAAAGCGCACAGCACTTGGAAAGGGCGTTGCATCTTTGAGAAAAGGCGGTGAAATGCCGGCGGTTGTGTATGGTCCAAAGCAGGAATCGACCCCCATCACTCTAAACACCCGTGAATTTGAGAAGCTCTTTAAGATGGCCGGTGAATCAACGGTAATTAACGTTTCAATAGATGGGGAGTCAGTTCCGACCCTCATCCACGAAGTAGATCATGATCCCTTAACTGGCACGATCCGCCATGCAGATTTTTATGCCATCGTGAAGGGTCAGAAGGTTCAGGTCAAGGTGCCACTTACGTTTACGGGCGAGTCAGTTGCTGTTCGGGACCTAGGCGCGAACTTTGTTAAAATCATGCATGAACTCGAGGTTGAAGCTGATCCAATGAACCTCCCACACGAACTCACTGCCGACATTTCGCCACTCCTTGTTATTGGCGATCACGTGCTTGCAAAAGATGTTGTACTTCCAGCCGGCGTGGTGCTTATCGAGAAGCCAGACGAAGTGGTAGCGATCGCCGCCGCAGCAAACCAAGAGGAAGTTGTTGAAGCGCCGGCGGAGGTTGATATGGCAGCGATTGGTGACGCTGTTGAGCGCGGTAAGAAAGAAGAAGAGATTATTGCAGGAGCGGAGGGCGAGACGCCAGCAGCATAACTATTGACAGCTCAACGTGTACGAAATACACTGCACGTATGTTCGGGTGGTTTAAGTCCAGCACTCCTGAAGAAATAAAGCTCCGTTTTGTTAAATCGACATTACAGCATGTCGAATCTATGCAGAAAAAGCATTCTTTGTTTGGAAAAATTCGTGATGACGCTATGCGCGACGCTCGACTTTCGCGTACTCTTATTCCAAAGTCAGATGGAAGTTTTGTTAGAGGCGAGATTCGATCGGCAATGGGAGGTTTGCGCGATGTAAATGTTCGTGCTGCGCGCGAAGCAAATTGGGCCCGTGTACGGATTAAAAGAGAATTAGGAAAGGATATTAAGATAGCTCATCAGTTGCTCGACACCCCTGCGGAGTTGCGTACGTCATAAAGTTATACCACGTACGTTATACTAGAGGTATGACGCGCCTTTTAGCATGCGTGGTTCTTCTGGTCTTCCTTATCCCAGGGATGACGTTGGCTGAAGTGACCAGTGCTGACGTTGCTGCGCACCGCGCTGAACTCGAACGACAGCTCCAGGCGATTGAAGCTGACATTGCTGCGCAGCGCGGGGTTCTCTCCGAGAAACAAAAAGAACGACAATCACTTGAACGGGATATTGGTCTTCTCGATGCAGAAATTAGGAAAGCGCAACTTTCTATCAAAGCCCGCGACCTATCAATTGTCAAACTCTCTGACGACATCAGTCTGAAATCAAAGACGATCAGAGAGTTGGACGAAAAAATACTCCGCGAGCGTGAGTCATTAGCAGAAATTTTAAGAAAAACGCACCTCATTGATGAGCACACCGTAGCAGAGTTTGCGCTTCGCGCAGAGGGCATCTCAGAGTTTTATGGTGATCTTGATTCGTTTGCAGTTATTCAACGTGCACTTTCAGATTCGTTTATCGCCATTGCAGAAGCAAAAGAGGTGACCAGTCGCGCAAAGAGTCAGCTTGAAGAACGAGTAGGTGAAGAAGAGGATTTAAAACAATTACAGCTGTTTGAAAAGCAGAAAATTGAAAAGCAGCAGAAAGAGCGCTCCTCCATTCTGAAAGTGACCAAGGGTGTCGAAAAGGTGTACCAAGATGTTATTAAGGCGAGCGAACGGAGTGCCGCACAAATCCGTTCAGAACTTTTTGGTCTGCGTGACTCTGCGGCGATCCCGTTTGGAACAGCGCTTGACCTTGCAAACCAAGCAAGCCGAAAAACGGGAGTCCGCGCAGCGCTTATTTTGGGTGTTTTAAAACAGGAGACCGAGCTTGGAGAGAACCTTGGCACGGGAACGTGGAGCATTGATATGCATCCGACGCGAGACGTTCCGGTCTACAAAGCGATCACAGAGGCTTTGGGCTACAACCCTGATCGTATGCCCGTTTCAAAACAGCCAGGCTACGGGTGGGGAGGAGCTATGGGGCCTGGACAGTTTATCCCATCAACATGGGCGTGCTATGGCGGCTTCATAAACACCACAACAGGTAAGTGCGGAAAGGGCACCGACGGCACCTATGCAGGTCCATGGGCGTATGACGAGAACAAAGACATCATCAGACGAGCACTCGGCAAATCAACGCCATCTGACCCGTGGCAAAATGCGGACGCGTTTATGGCGACCGCACTCTTGATGAAAGAGAACGGAGCGGCCGCCGGAACTCCCGCCGCGGAACGCTTGGCCGCGCTTCGCTATTTTGCAGGATGGGGCAATGCAAATAAAAGTGCATACGCATTTTATGGCGATGGTGTCATGAAGCATGCAGAATTTTTTCAAAGTCAGATAACAATTCTTGGCGCAAATTAACGTGAGTGGGGAAAACGTGTCTTGACTAAAAGATAGGTGCTACCATTCGGCTATGCCACCAGGTACTCAGCCTCCGATGGGCGTTTTGAATCAGGTACCGTCGCACAAAGGTGCACATATTACACGACTCATACTGATGGTAGTGGTTGTTGTCATCCTCATCGTTGTTTTTTATGTGGTGTGGACGATGACTTCAGTGAGCGGCAGCGTCTCGTTGATCGTTCGTGATGTTACTGGCGACCGCACGCTCTACACCTACTCGTTGTCGAACAAGGAACTTGTTGAAAATGAGTCAATTGACGCCAACCTCGTGGTGAGTTCGAGCGCGAAGCTCTACCAGCGCTCTGACGGCTCTGTCATTGGACTTACTCCTGCGGGCGTTGTCATGGCGGATATTGAAAATAGAACAACTATCCTTATCGCCTCGCCGGTGTCCCCGACTCTCCAAACACCACTTGCCGTATGGTCAGGCGGCGAGCGTATAGCATGGCAGAGCCCCGCCGATGGTTCGGTCCAGGTGTTTGAACGGACTGAGCGAGGTACCTATGTACCTATTTATTTGAATTCAGAACTAGCGGTTAGTTCACTCGGGTTTACCGAGGACGGCTCGGTGCTCGTAGCTACAAAAACTATAGTGGAAAGAGGAGGAGAACCGGTAACGACCGATGTATTTGCGATTAAGCTCAAATCAGCATCAGTTGCTCGAATTAGTAGCCTCCAAGGTTTTGCAACCATTGTCACACCATGAACAAAGCACTTTTTTCTTTCGTCATTGCGGGTTTGTTAATTGGCACAGCGGTTGTATTGGGTTCGAGTGTCGACCCCGCACCCGTCGCTGCAGCATCATGCACTGGTACATGGCAATACCAAGGTTCTGACCTTTCCGACATGTCGTGTCCCGTTGCTAATCCAAATCGAACCGGAGCCTACTCTGCAGTTCCTACCTGTCCAAATCCAGGTAGCTTTACTGAAGGAGGGAGTTGCACTACCGGGCGGTGCAAGGCGAATGTACTGACTTCGATGAGCGGTTGTGTTATAGCAACGACGATTTATTCATGCAACGATCCAAGCGGAGTACCCGTTACAAGTTGCGTCGCCCCTGCTGCATTGTCCGCATCTTTAGTTGCAAACCCAACCTCTATTTTAAGAGGAGAGCAGTCAATGCTCACGTGGTCATCAACAGGCGCCGTCTCATGTTCTGGAACTAATTTCAATACACAAGGAGCGGTCAGTGGCTCGGTCGTCGTTTCTCCAGCACAAACAACAACCTACACCGTCACGTGTTCTGGCGTTGGCACCCAAACCACT
>ERZ1292625.4067-Hain-H41-01um-R1-4067-length-11232-cov-12_pt1 | contig 11232 bp, 13 predicted proteins | sample MGYA00564400_ERZ1292625 | MGnify/ENA primary metagenome ERZ1292625 (study PRJEB36523, sample SAMEA6512639) | groundwater metagenome | collected 2019-01-08 | study: AquaDiva: Metagenomics assemblies of 32 groundwater samples
AAAGGTTTTACTTTAATTGAAATGCTTATCGTTATCGCCATTATTTCCATTTTGGCGTCGGTTTTTCTGGTCGGGTTAAGGGGGTTTAGGGGAGGCGCTTATGATTCCCGCAGAATGGCGGACCTTCAAAGAGTTCAAAGTTATTTGGAAATTTATTATACAAAATATCGGCAATATCCAAATGTGTCACCTTGGAGCGAATTGCAAAAAGCGTTAATTAATGCCGGAACAGGCGTGACTGCGATTCCCAATGATCCATTATCAACGTCTGGAAGCACTTATTATTACGGCGTTGACAATAGTGATTTTCAAAGTTATATTTTGGGCGCCGGTTTTTCAACTAGCGACCATTCGTCGCTTAGCGAACAGACGGAACTTGATGATGATAACAAGCCTTTTGCAACGACTTTTAGTTGCAATGATCCGGTATTTTGTATTGCTTTTTAAAATAGTATAAAAAATAAGATATGAATTATTTCTGGACAGCGATTTTATTTATTTTCGGTTTGGCTATCGGCAGTTTTTTGAACGTTGTTTCTTTAAGATACGAGCCCGGCCAAAGATTGCTGGATTTGAAAATCATCGGCGGCCGGTCGCATTGCCCGCATTGCCGAAAAACTTTAAGGTGGTATGAACTCATACCGCTTTTAAGTTTTATCGTTCAATTCGGCAAATGCCGCGATTGCGGCGTTCGCTTGTCTTTGCAATATCCGCTGGTTGAATTTTTAAGCGGCTTGATTTTTGTTTTTGTCCCATTGCCATTGTCATCGTTAATGATCAATGATCAAAGATTAATGATTGTTTTCCCGATAATCTGGATTATTGTTTTTCTTTTATTTCTTTTACTCTCAATTATTGATTTTCGCCATTATATTATTCCGGATTCAATAAATTTGTCATTGGCAATTTTAGGCGTAATTTTAATAATTTTATTAATAATCGGCAATCAAGGATTAATGATTAATGGTCAAAGCTCGTTTCTCGGCCATTATTCGTTGCTTTTTGATTTGCCGTTTTTCTCAATACTTAATACTCAATACTTAATACTCGTTTTTCATTTCTTCGCCGCCATTATCGCAATGGCGTTTTTCGCCGCCATTATTATTTTCACCAAAGGTCGGGCAATGGGTTGGGGGGATTTCAAGCTGGTCGGAGCTTTGGGTTTGATTTTCGGCTGGCCGGATGTTTTAATGGTTGTTTTTTTGTCGTTTGTTATCGGCGCGATTTGCGTCACTCCGCTTTTAATCAAAAAGCAAAAAACAATGAAAGACGCCGTGCCCTTTGGCCCGTTTTTAATAATCAGCTCCGCATTAACTTTCTTTTTCGGGTATAATATTATAGATGAGTATTTCAGATTATTTGGATTATAAATCCGCCAGCCGGCGGAGCAATACCGGATTTACCATTGTAGAGTTGTTGGTTGTTATGGGCATTACCGCCATTTTGTTTACCAGCTTGGTTTTTTACAGCAGAACAGCGGAAAAACAGCTGATTTTATTCAAAGAGCAAATGAAAATCATTACTGCTTTGCAAAAAGCCAAATCTTTGGCAATCGTCGCTTTTAGCGAAAGTCAGACAACTTGCGGATACGGCGTTAATTTTGACAAAACAAACAATAAGATGACGATTTTTAAAGAACAGCCCGCTTCTGGAAACAATAGTTGTTCAACCAGAGATCATATTTATACATCCATTGACGAATTTTATGAGGAAATTAAATTGGATAATCGGACGATAAAATTCGGAAATTTAATCAACTCGGACGGAGGAGTTTTTGCGGATATTGTTTTTATTTCTCCGGAACCGATTATTGTTATTGACGATTCAAGCAGTGAATTCGCGACAATAGAAATAACGGATATTCTCGGCGTAAATAAAAAATTCGTTAAAGTCACCGATGCCGGCCAAATTACGGCGCAATAATATGTCAAAGATTAAAGATAAAAGATTAAAGATTAGTGGTTATCTTCTTATGGAAGTGATGGTTGCCATTTCTCTTTTGACTATCGGGTTTTTGGCGGTTTTGAGTTTGGTTTCCAATTCAATAAGTTTAAACCGCGTTGTCAGCGACCAATTCACGGCTAATTATCTGGCAATGGAAGGAATTGAAATCATAAAAAATTTGATTGATTCCAATTATCTTAACGGTAATCCGTGGAATCAGGGATTTACCAACGACGATTATGAGGTTGATTATCAAAGCGCGGGCATTGAAACAGATTTGAGCCGCCGTTTGTTGTTTGATTCCGCTACGGGTTTTTACGGTTATCAAAGCGGTAATCCAACGCCTTTTAAGCGGACTCTTGTTATCAGCCCCAACGGCAGTGACGAAATAAAAGTCAATTCAATCGTCAAATGGACAGGCCGCGGCGGAGGAAATTTTGAAGTCAATTTGGAAGATAAATTTTTTAACTGGAGACCATAAAAAGCTTAAAAGCTGATAAGCTGATAAGTTGATAAGATTATGTTTAATAATTTTAAAGAATTAAAAATTTTGATGATAAGCCGTTTATTTCTAAAAGCTAAAAGCTATAAGCTAAAAGCTTTTACTGTCATAGAACTCATCGTGGCGATGACGGTTTTTGTGGTTTTGATGTCCATTGCCGCCGGCGGATTTATTCATCTTTTGAAAAGTCAGAGAGTTGTCGCGGCATTGATGACTGCCAATGACAGCGCCAGTTTGACCATGGAGCAAATGGCGCGGGAAATCAGAACCGGCTATAATTTTTGCCTTACTCCGTCGGGAAAGTTGGAATTCGTCAGCGCTATACGAAACGAAGTGGTCAGGTATCGATTGAATAACGGCTCCATAGAAAAAGGCGTTTCCGGCATATCTGGGGAAACTTCTTCCACTTGTTCGGATTTAGACGACAGTTGGTTTGTCTATAAAAAATTAACCGCTGACAATGTTAAAATCGGTAATTTTAACGTTAAAGCTTGCGGCAAAAATATCAGCCCTGATTTTCTTTTGGATGGTTGCGGCAGCGGCGGCAATAATTATCCGCCGAGAATCACTCTTGGTTTGTCCGTTACCAGCGCCGAGCCGGATGTGGCGAAACTCGGTATTTATGTTCCTATTCAAACCACCGTCAGCGCCAGAAGAATTCAATAAAATCAGGCAATTTTAAAGTTATCCACATGATTTTTTGCCGGATAAGCTTTGATTTGTTATAATAATAATTATGAAGAAATTGTTTAAAAACAAGCAATTCGTTTTATTCTTGATTTTAACGGTTGTTGTTTATTCGTTCGCCGTTCAAACAGCGGAGGCCAGTTGGTTTAGCGACGCGTGGAATGATGCGACCGATTGGATTGCTGATACATATAATTCGGTTATAAATATCGCGGCTGATGCAATTGGCGCGAATTTTACTTCAGATACATTTACTCTTTTAACTCTGTCTTTATTTGATCCTTTAGTAGGGATAGTAATAGGTGGCGCCCTTGTTCAATGCGCTGTGCTTGGACAAAATAGTGTTTTTGTAAGCGGTTGCGGCAGTGGCGACACTGGCGCCGCAATAATTTCCGCTACGGATTTAGGATGCGCTTATCAGATTCCAATTACTTTTTACAATGTTGGAATGAACACCAATTATGGGATTGGTACAGAAACGTATTATGATGATTATTATGGACAATGGATGACTAGACCGTCTGGTCAGTGTACGCTTCAGTCCATCGACGAAACCAGCAGAAAAATCGCTCTTTACAGATATACTCTTGATGGCAACGGCGATTTGAATAATTGGTTTAATAATATTAAAAATGATACCGGCGGCGGTTATGAAAAAATTAATGAAAATTTATATTGGATGTATTCTGGCTGGGTGGAAGAAAATTATCCGAAATTCGTTGAAACTGATTATCAAACAGTTTGCGCTGGTTCTTCAGTGTGTAAATTTATTGATACCATGGTTCCGGAAAATTCTTATGTAGCTTATGTGGCTAAAATTTTAGGGCCGTATACCGGATTTCAGCAGAACAATGATGATACTATTCGATCGCAATGTATTTCAAGGGGACCGGATAAATTTCTCGCGAAAAGTCCGGATTATTATCCCGATTTCAGTTATAGCGGCAAACAAGGAATTGTCGGCCCTTATAAAACAGGCTTTTGCCCTCGGCCAACAGTTGATTTGAAAATAAACAGCAGCGACGGCCCGTTGAATCTTTATTTGCCTAACAGCGGCGCTGTTTTAAATTGGGAGTCGCAGTATACTTCTTCTTGCGTTGTTTCCGGCGACTGGAGCGGCGATAAGCCAATTTCCGGCTCTGAAGATTTAGGTAATCTTTCAAGAGGAACAGCTAACCCGGGAAGTGGCAGAACTTATAATTTTTCCATTACTTGCGATTCTTCTTATGGGTTGGGAAGCGTTACTGACAGCGTTAGCGCGACGGTTTTTGAATATCCAGTTTGTTCTTTTAGCGCCAACCCTTCGGTAATTGAATTGCCTAATAGTTCTCAACTTTCTCAATCCTGCAGCTATGCCGATTCTTGTTCAATTAACCAAAAAGTCGGAACAGTTTGTTCAGGCGAAACAGATTGCGCGACTGATTCTTCAAATGTTCGGCCAACCGCGACTACTACTTTCACTTTGACTTGTCAGGGATTAGATGGCAACCAATCATGGCAAACCACGGTGGGCATTGGCCAGCCCGGAGACGTTAAATATGAAGAAGTAATTCCGCAATAGCGGATTTAACAAGGTCGAATAATTTTGAATTTAAGAAATAATATGGATGGTTTTCAATCGATTAATCCAATTAACGACAAATTTAAATTAGGGAAAAAGTGGTTTTGGATAGGCATTATCGCTGGATTTTTGAATTCGCTGACCGGTTTAATTTACGGAATCGCTTTATTGGTTGAGCGGCAATACCGCAAAGAAGGATTGATTATTATTGTCTGGGCGATTGTTTGGTTTCTGATTGTTTATTATTTTATTCTCCCGTGGCTGACGGAATTGGGATATGTTCCGAAATTTCAGGTGATTAAATAATGTTTCCAAAAAATTCTCCTAATGGCGGCCAAACAATGCTTTTGGCGGTGCTGTTAATCGGCGCCAGCGCGATGGTGTTCGCTTCTATTTCCGGCTATATGACGCTTGTGAGAATAAGGGCGTCTTCTGACATTACTGACGCCACAAAGGCGATTATAGCGGCTGACGCCGGCGTTGAATGCGAGCTTTACAATTTTTTTGCTCCGGCCAATTTGAATTGTTTGGCGCTTCAATTTGACGATGTTAAAACAAGCGTTGAAACCCAAGTTGGAGATAGCGATAGCGACGGCGCGAATGATTACATTAAATCCATCGGCACGGCCAATAAATCAAAAAGAGCGTTTATGGTCAGCTTTTGAGAGGGTAAAAATAATTTGAAAGCTTACAAAAAACCGAGCTTAAAAAAAGCCGGTTTTTTTGTTATAATTTTATAATCATGGACAAAAAACAGGTCAAAGAGCGCGTTGAACAGCTCAAAAAAATCATTAATCATCATCGTTATCTTTATCATGTCTTGGACAAATCGGAAATTTCCGACGCGGCTTTGGATTCTTTGAAAAAAGAACTTTTTGATTTGGAGTTGAAATATCCGGAATTTATTACTTCTGATTCGCCGACGCAAAGGATTGGCGGCGCGCCGCTGAAAGAATTCAAAAAAATCCGCCATGAAGCTCCGATGCTTTCTTTTAACGACGCTTTTTCCGAACAGGATATGAAGAATTGGCTGGAAAGAGTGGAGAATTATTTAGGCGTAAAAATTAAGCCGGAATTTTATTGCGAATTAAAAATTGACGGTTTGGCGATAGAACTTGTTTACGAAGATGGAATTTTTGTTCGCGGCTCTACCCGCGGCGACGGCTTAATAGGCGAAGATATTACTCAAAATTTAAAAACCATTGAAGCCATTCCGCTTAAACTTGAGTTCGAAAAATTCAAAATTCCACAACATCTCGTGGTAAGGGGGGAGGTTTTTATCGCTAAAAAAGAATTTGAACGAATTAACAAAGAACAAGAGAAAAAAAACGGAAAAATCTTTGCCAATCCGAGAAATATGGCGGCTGGTTCGGTTCGCCAGCTTGACCCGAAAATTATTGCCAGCCGAAAATTAGATTCTTTTATTTATGATATTGTTGCCGGTTTAGGGCAAAAAACCCACGAAGAAGAGCATCAATTGCTGAAAGATTTAGGATTTAAAACCAATTTTCATAATCAGCCTGTCAAATCGCTTGAAGAAGTTTTTAAATTCAGGGATTATTGGGGAGAAGAAAAACATCGTGAAAAATTGCCGTATGAAATTGACGGCATTGTGGCGATTATCAATGACAATAAAATTTTTGGAGACGCGGGCGTTATCGGCAAAGCGCCGCGGGCGGCCATTGCTTACAAATTCTCGCCAAAAGAAGCGACAACTATTATTGAAGACATTAAAATACAAGTTGGCAGAACAGGCGTTTTGACTCCGGTGGCGATTTTAAAACCGCTGGAATTAAGCGGCATAAAAATAAGCCATGCCACGCTTCATAATTTTGACCAGATAAAAAGATTGGGGTTGAAAATTGGAGATACGGCGGTTGTTTCGCGCGCCGGAGATGTTATTCCGCAAATTACTTCGGTCTTGAAAGATTTAAGAACCGGCAAAGAAAAAGAATTTAAAATACCCCGCCAATGCCCGATTGACAGCGCGAAAATTGTTCAAGAAGGCGTTTTTTACAGGTGTTCCAATCCGAAATGCGGCGCTCGGAATCGCGAGTCCTTGAAGCATTTTGTTTCGCGGAACGCTTTTGACATTCGCGGTCTGGGCGGAAAAATTTTAGACAGGTTTTTGGATGAAGGACTGATTTTGGACGCCGCCGACATTTTTGAATTAAAAGAAGGCGATATTTCAATTTTGCCCGGATTTGGCGAAAAATCAGCGCAAAATATTGTTAGTGAAATCGCCAGTCGTAAAACAATAATCTTGTCGCGTTTTATTTATAGTTTGGGCATTCTTCATGTTGGCGAAGAAACCGCCATTGTTTTAGCGAGAGAATTTCCCGTTCCCAGCATAAAAGAATTTATTAAAATTTATCGGGGAATTTCAAAAGATGAATTTCAAAAAATCAGGGATATCGGACCGAAAGTGGCGCAAAGCATCTATGATTGGTTTCACAACGAAAGAAACATAAAATTTTTGGAAAAATTTGAAAGAGTCGGCGTTCAAATACAAAGTATCAAATATCAAGTATCAAGTATCAAGTTAAAAGGTAAAACTTTTGTTTTAACGGGAAGTTTAGAATTAATGAGCCGCGATAAAGCTAAAGAAAAAATCCGTGAACTGGGAGGAGATGTTTCCGAATCAGTAAGTAAAAAAACCGACTATGTCATTACCGGAAACGAGCCAGGTTCAAAATATGAGCGAGCAAAAGAATTGGGCGTAAAAATTCTGGCTGAAAACGATTTTTTGAAATTATTAAAGAAATAAGATAAGCTGTCTTTATGCCAAATAAAATTATAAAAAATGAAAAAAAGCGGATTTTAACGGGCGACAGGCCGACAGGGCCGCTTCATCTGGGGCATTATGCGGGGTCTTTGAAAGCGAGAGTGGGGTTTCAAGACGAATACGACGAATATGTTTTAATCGCCGATGTTCAGGCTTTGACCGATAATTTTGAGCATCCGGAAAAAGTGCGCAAAAATGTTTTGGAGGTTGCTTTGGATTATTTGAGCGTCGGCATTGACCCGAAAAAAGCGACGATTATGCTCCAATCAATGATTCCGGAAATCGCCGAACTTACGGTTTATTTTCTTAATTTAACGACAATTTCCCGGCTTCAGCAAAATCCGACGGTTAAATCGGAAATCAAAGAAAAAGGTTTTGAAAAAAGCGTGCCTGCCGGATTTTTGATGTATCCGGTTTCTCAAGCCGCCGATATAGCGGCTTTTGGCGCTCATTTCGTTCCTGTTGGCGAAGACCAATTGCCGATGATTGAACAGGCGCGGGAAATTGTAAGGAAATTTAATCGATTATACGGGAAAACTTTAATTGAGCCAAAAGAAATTTTATCGGATTTTTCGCGATTGCCGGGAATTGACGGAAAAGCGAAAATGAGCAAATCGCTCGGCAATGTCATAAATTTGTCCGATTCACCGGAAGCCGTCAGAAAACAAGTCCAAAAAATGTATACTGACCCGACAAGAATCCGCGCCACCGACCCGGGCCACATTGAAGGGAACATTGTTTTTATTTATCACGACGCTTTTAATCCGGATAAAGATGAAGTTGCGGAAATGAAAGAAAAATACAAAAAAGGAAAAATCAGCGATGTTGAAGTAAAGGAAAAATTGGCGGAAGCGTTGAATAATTTTTTGGAGCCGATCAGAAAAAAGAGAAAAGAATACGAAAAAGATTTAAGCGAAGTTCAAAATATCGTCATTAAAGGAACGGAAAAAGGTCGTGAAATAGCGGCGCAAACTTTAAATAAAGTCCGCCGCGCGATGAAAATAGATTATTTTTAAAATGGTTAAAAAAATTATTAAATTTTTTGATAAAATAGAAGATAAAATTAGATCGTTTTTGAGCCGGCATCCGATAATTTACGCTTTTATAGGCGGTATCGGCATCGTGCTTTTTTGGAGAGGAGTTTGGCATACAGCCGACCTTTTCCCTTTTTTAAACGGTCCGATATCAATCATCATTAGCAGCGTCATTCTTTTGTTGACCGGACTTTTTGTTTCTTTTTTTATCGGCCATTCAATTATTCTTTCCGGCCTTAAACAGGAGAAAAAAATTGAAGAAAAAGAAATATCGGAAATTGAAACTGAAATGGATATTTTGAAAAAAGAAAAGGATTTGGTTAACGGCATTTACAGCCGGCTGGAAAAAATAGAAAAAACAATGATTGATATAAAATCAAAAATTAAGTGAAAAAGGAAATAATTAGCAAAAAAACTTTGGAATATCTGGCTGAATTGGCAAGGATAGAATTGAAGCCGGAAAAAGAAGAAAAATTGTTAAAAGATTTGGAAAAAATTCTGGAATATTTTGAAGAGCTCAAAAAAGTTAATGTTGAAAACATTGAGCCGATGGCCGGCGGCGCGAATTTAAAAAATGTTTTCCGCGAAGACGAGTCAAATGTCAAATGTCAGATGTCAGATGTCAAGTTAATGGACGCTTTTCCGGAAAAGGAAGGCGGTTATTTAAAGGTGCCGGAAGTGTTTGAATAAATCACCGAATAACGAATTTTTACGAATTTACGAATAAATGAATCTTAAAAATCTGACTATTAAAAAGTTTCATGAAGGTCTATTGAATAAAGATTTTTCCGCTCTTGAAATCGCCAAGGCGTTTTTTGATTATATTGATAAAGAAGATGAAAAAATCGGCGCTTATTTGCGTTTGACCAAAGATCTGGCGTTTTCACAGGCGAACAAAACAGACGTTGATTTGGCGGAAGGAAAAGAATTGGATATTTTGGCAGGCGTTCCTTTGGCGATTAAAGACAATATTTTGATTGAAAACGAGCCGACAACCGCGGCTTCAAAAATTTTGGCAAATTATCGGGCGAGTTATGACGCGACGGCCGTTAAAAAATTAAAATCAGTTGGCGCGGTTTTTTTGGGCAAAACCAATATGGATGAATTTGCCATGGGCGCGTCAACGGAAAATTCCGGATTTAAAATCACCAAAAATCCTTATGACTTGGAAAGAGTGCCGGGTGGTTCTTCCGGCGGTTCGGCGGCGGCTGTGGCGGCTGATATGGCAACAGCGGCTTTGGGTTCCGACACCGGCGGCTCAATCCGCCAACCAGCGAGTTTTTGCGGCGTTGTCGGATTAAAACCCACTTATGGCGCGGTTTCGCGTTACGGATTAATCGCCATGGCTTCAAGTTTGGATCAAATCGGGCCGATGGCAAAAACCGTTGAAGACGCGGCGATTTTATTTAAGGCGATTTCCGGCCGCGATGAATTAGATTCAACCAGTGCCAATCCGCCATCCGGCGGAAAATACGGCGACGAGCTTTTGAATCCAAAATTGGAAAATATCAAAAAATTAAAAATCGGCGTTCCAAAAGAATATTTTATCGCCGAAGGATTAGATAAAAGCGTTTTAAAAACGATTGAAGAAGCGATTAAAACTTTAAAAAAATTAGGATTTGAATTTAAAGAAATAAGTTTGCCGCATACCAAATACGCTGTTTCGGTTTATTATATTATTATGCCGGCGGAAGTAAGCGCGAATCTGGCGCGTTATGACGGCATCCGCTATGGTCAGATGTCAGATGTTAAAGGTCAGATGTCGTTAAAGGATATTTATTTAAAAACAAGAGGTGAGGGTTTTGGCGATGAAGTAAAACGAAGAGCCATTTTGGGGACTTTTGTTTTGTCAGCCGGATATTACGACGCTTATTACGCCAAAGCCCAGAAAGTCAGGCAATTGATAAAAAAAGATTTTGACGAAGCGTTTAAGGAAGTTGACGTTATTTTAACCCCGGTTTATCCGACGCCGGCTTTCAAAATCGGAGAAAAAATTGATGACCCGTTAAAAATGTATTTGGGCGATATTTTTACGATTCCGGTTAATTTGGCGGGTTTGCCGGCGATATCTATTCCTGTTAAAAGTCAGAATTTAGAAATTAAAGGCCAACTCCCGGTTGGTTTTCAGCTTATTGGAAAACCGTTCAGAGAAGCGGATATTTTGGGAATAGGGCGGTACTACGAATCATTAATCATTAATCATTAATCATTATAATATGCTTAAAGATTTACTTATTTTTGTCGCGGAAAATAAAATTTGGTTTGAATTAAGTTCGCTGATTGTTTCGGGCATTTTGCTCTGGTTCATTATTTTTATTGTCGTTAAAACCCAGTTAATCGGCGAAAAAACAAAATATTTTTTTGACGCTTTGGGAAAAACCAATCTTTCAAAGAGAAGGTCGTTAAAAGTTTGGAAGCAAATTAAAAAAAGATTTGATATCGGCGACGATTCAAATCTGAAATTGGCGATTATTGAAGCGGATAAAATTTTAGACGAGCTTTTGAAAATCAGCGGCTATCAGGGAGAAACAATGGCTGACAGATTGAAACAACTAACAACAGCCCAACTTTCCAACATTAACGAAATTTGGGAAGTCCATAAATTGAGAAATAGCATTGTTCACGAGCCGAATTTTCAAATCAGCCGCGGCGAAGCATGGAACGCGATTGAAATTTACAAAAAAGCGTTTAAAGAATTCGGATTGATTGATTGAATTTT